>Ga0310343_10002199_pt1 | contig 10222 bp, 6 predicted proteins | sample HC15DNA2025_MG_FD_203519 | JGI IMG/M metagenome (GOLD analysis project Ga0310343, IMG submission 203519) | Marine microbial communities from station ALOHA, North Pacific Subtropical Gyre - HC15-DNA-20-25_MG | ecosystem: Environmental > Aquatic > Marine > Oceanic | place: Pacific Ocean: North...
AAACCAAGATCGGATCTTATTAAACCAAACACTTTAAAGAAAAATTTGCTACAGCGAATAAAAGATCATCAGAAGCGAGAAAGTGTTAGAGAAACAGAAGAACGTGCTAAGAAAAACGCAGAAGAGCTAGCACAAGAGATGGAAAAAGATAAGGATTTTTCGCGTGATTTTAAAGAAACATTGCAGTATTTAGACCAGTTATCCAAAAATAAAAGAGAGCGAAAAAAAAATCGCAAAAGCCGAATGCGACAACATCAGTCGCGCGAAGGTGCTAGTGCCGGTAGTGGAATCTCTAGTAATTATTCCTCTAACTCCTCCAATGTAAGAAATACAAACCATATGCATTCGGCAATCGTTAATCAGAATATGACTGTTAGCACTGAATTGCCTAGTACGCTTCGAACAGATCACGCACCTGGCGTATTCCATAATAAAACAATGAAAATCGCTCCTGCGCCACCTTATGGTGTACTTAAAGGAGGTACCAAACCGCTTTACAGAGAATGGAAAAATAAAACGATGAAGCGCGCATCGTTCTCAACACCTAATCAGTCTGCTGAATTCATGCATTCGGCTGAAAGACCACACGCTCAAATTAGACAATCCACGGATTCAGTTTCTAATCCAGTTCAACCCCTTGGACAATTTCCGTCTCAAATGGTGGACGACATTTCTGGAATATCGCAACAGGTCGAAAATAGAAACTCTAAAACCCGTTTTGAGAAATTGGAAGAATTGCGCGAACAGGTTAAACAAAAAGAGAAAGAAAAAGATGAGATTAAAGTAAAATGTAAAAAACGAACGTTTAAGAAAAGGTATAAATTAGGCAAACAGAAAGGTGGAACTGGAAAAGTGGTCGGTGTATTGGTTAGCAATCAACAGACTCGAAAAAAAGTGCAAAAAGATCATCAGCTGTTAAAGAAAAAATCGTCAGACGAAATTAAAACATTTTTAAGAAATAAAGGGATGTTGAAGGTTGGAAGTGATGCTCCGATCGATGTTTTACGTCAGATGTATGAGAGTTGTATGCTTACAGGCGAAGTTAAAAATACAGGCAAAGGTGTTTTTATCGATAATTATTTAGCTGAAATAACCGATCGATTACAGAAAGAAGAAACAGAAAAACAAGAGAAAAAAGCAGAAGAACTGCGAAAAAAGAGCGGTGAATCGGAAAAAGAACTAGAATTATAGAGAGAAAATGCAATTATAGAGAGAAAATGGGGTGGATAAGATATTAACCATATTTTTATAAATTTTTATAATATTATTAAATAATAAGAAGAACAGTAATAATATTATAATTACATTTGAATAATGGTGAAAAAATATAAATCAAGTTGTAAATGTTTAGTAGTAGAAAAAGATATAGAAAATTATTATTACGGTATTGTTCCTAAGAACAAATTTCAATCAAGCGTTATAGGACCTAGAGAATTAGAGTGCCGCTCGTGTTTACCATCATTATCAAAAGAGAATAAAAGGTTAACGAGACCGTATTTGCATTGGAGACTTGGGTATGGGGATGATACTAACCCTGTTTCAAGTTCACGTAATTTACCGTCTTTATCTCTTTTAGAAAGACCTGGAGGGTTTACTGTTGTCGGTAAAATTTCCGCGGCTAATTCATTGGATAAAACATGCAATATTAATTCGCACAATAATGGACAATACGATAGTAATCCATACAATATAACAAGTAAAGGTTCTATTTTTATTGTAAATCCGTTTGAAAACGCATCAGGGGCTGCACATTTTACTTATCACACCGAAAAATGCAAAGATGCATCTGGTGTGGAAACTACAAGAACACTGTGTAAACCGTACACTATTACAAGTGAAAGTCGTAACTATAAACTTATAAAAGATGCGGATTCCAAATTAATAAAAGTTGGCGCTTCCACATACGATGAATATTTACAAAAAACCGGGCGTAAATTCGTGGATCGTAATCTGAATGTGTGTGATGAAGATAAAACAGGTGAAAAATGCGAGAATCCGTATTACGTTTATAAACCGAATAATCGTCAGTTCGCAGTTCAAGGAGCGGTTTCCGGTAGTTCAAGGATCGCGCGTTTAAAACGTAATCGCAATACAAACTGTGGTGATAATTTTCAATCGAAGTTTTTCAACAACCCTCATGCTGCTGTTAAGAAACGTCGAACAAATATGACGAATCCATGTGAAATTGGATGGAGAAAAGGAAATAAAACGAAATGTTTTAAGACGCCAAATAATCGTGGAGGAGGAGATCACAAACGAAGATTAAAACCTGCGCGACCATACGACGAATATGTGATTGAGATTACCGAAGAAGAGTGTGAATTTAAATTTATTAAAATATTTAACGATTGTTGTGTAGATGAAAAAGGAAGACGGAAACGGGATAAAGAAGAGAAAGATTTATCGAAATGTGGAGGTAAACAAAAATGTAAAATAACCACAAAATGTAAATTAATAAGAGACGCGAGTGGTATTACTATTAATAATGCGTTAACTAGAGTAAGGCGAAGACATAATAAAAAATGTTTTGATTGCACCAGAAAGGTAGATTGTAAAGTGATTAAAGTTTTACCAATGTTTTATCCTCCGATGGTGGGACCACCAGAAGTTAAGATTTGCAAACCACCACTTATAGGAGTTCCTGATATTCATATTTGTAATCCACCACTGAATATGGTTCCTGATATTCATATTTGTAATCCACCATTGAGTACAGTTCCTGATATTCATATTTGTAATCCTCCATTGAGTGCAGTTCCTGATATTCATATTTGTAATCCACCATTGAGTGCAGTGCCTGATACGAGTACTTGCAAACCACCATTGAGCACAGTGCCTGATACGAGTAGTTGCAAACCACCATTGAGTGTGGTACCTGATACGAGTACTTGCAAACCACCATTAAGTGTGGTTCCTGATACAAATATTTGTGTTCCTTCATTGTCTTACCATCCAACTTTACGTGAAATGTCGTGTATACCAAAATCTTCAACAAATAGTGATTCGCAAAAAGAAGAAAAACAAACTGAACAAGATATTGTTTATATTAGTATTAATAAAAATAAAAAATAAAATAAAAATAAAATAAAAATAAAAATAAAATAAAAATAAAAATAAAATAAAAATAAAAAATAAAATAAAAATAAAATAAAGTTAGAAATCTATATTTCTATTTAAAAGTAAAATAAATATATTTATTAATTATATAAAGAAATTAATAAATATAGAATGAGTGAACCAGAACATAACCCCGTAATTGATAAAACAGGATGGTATCTATTATCTGTAACACAAGAACAGCAAGAAAAACACGAAAACAAATATAATGCAGTTCATTTAATAAAGGATTTGCTAACAGATTCACAAGACAATCCAGTGTTGTATCCTATTGTTTATTATAAAAAGGATGTTGTTAAGGCTAAAGAAGAAGAGGATACCGTACCAAATGATTTAGCAAATGTAAGAGCTATAAAAACTACAAGTGGAAATGATGATACCGAATCTGAATATTTATTAAGAACAACAGAAAACGTTTGCACTGAGTCAATTGATTGGGATCAACAAAGTATACATTGCCCTCTTGATTGCAGTTATTCTTATTGGATTTATGTAGCAAGTTTAGAGAAATCTAAAAATTGCGAATGTCCAGAACCCGAGGGTGAGCCGGAACCTGAACCGGAACCCGAGTCGGAACCTGAGCCGGAACCTGAACCGGAACCTGAACCCGAGCCGGAACCTGAACCCGAGCCGGAACCTGAACCCGAGCCGGAACCCGAGCCGGAACCCGAGCCGGAACCTGAACCGGAACCTGAGCCGGAACCTGAACCTGAGCCGGAACCTGAACCTGAGCCGGAACCTGTAATATTTAAATACGATTTAATATCATGGGGCGGAGAAGGGGACGAAGCAGGAGTTACTGAAAATTTTAAAACTGGTAATGTTTACAGAGGAATAACTAACGATATTAATAGTATTACTAATTATAATAAAATAAAAATTACTCCAAAAGATTTAATTGAAGATGATAACGTTTTACCTCCGTGTGTACAAGGCACCCCTCCAACACCTTGTGCTTCTCTCCCCCAAAATAGAAAATTTAAACAACCAGATAGTTTAAACGGTTTTCAAGTTAATATAAGTAAAGATACGTTCGAAGGGCCGCAAGAAACGGACATATATTCACATTTTATGGCGTTAGGAAGTATTGATAACTCCGGTGTAGGAGGTTCATTCTATTTTAACTCAGAAAATACAGACACATTTGAAAAACACGATGAACAAATAAAGTTGATTCCTCTTGTTAGTCCAGAAGTAACAGGAAGAGGTGATTATTTCTTATGGAGAGAAATTGTTTCAACAGATAGAATAATACCAGAAGGGGAAAAAGGTGGTAGTACCATTTTATTCTGTATTGGAACACACGAATATCCCGTCGCCAAGACAAATAGTTATCTTTATAAGTTCGAGAAAGAAGCGCTATCACCCTTAAAACATGATGGGGCTACAAATCTATTTGATAATATGACTGCTAATTCCGTAACGTGTGATAAAAATGGACAAGGTTTAGCTATTTGTTTTTCAAACGGTAATATATATTTTCGTGAAAAATCAACTGAAAATTTAGCCAATATATCAACGAGCGAGATGACTACGAGTTTAACTTCCATAAGTATGGATTTAGATAATAATAATGTATTTATTGCTGAACAATCAGACTCGGGTCCTGATTCTAGTATTATTTATAATTATAAAAAATCTGAAACAAACCCAGCCTCTCGTGAGTTCCAAACACTTACATATAGTTCGTTGTATAATGAACCATTAATTGAAGTAATAAATAATCCTGATTTAGGTCCAACACTTATTTTATCTGGACAGGGAGTTATAAACGGACAGGGGGGAATATATTATTCTACTGAAATACCAGTATCAAACGGCACAATAAGTTTTGTATCTTCAACAATCACATCGAATTCAGGCACACCATTTGATTTGCAAAATTTAGTTATTATACATTTTGATACTAAATCGGATGGTTCATTGGTAGCTACATCATATAATGACGGTGTTTTCATATCGAAAGATTATGGACTTACATGGTATCAAGTATCAAGTCCGCAAACTCAAGGTACATCGGATGAACGTACATATTTTACAGGTACTATTATGATTAATAAAGACTCTGAGCCGGAGCCGGAACCTGAGCCGGAACCTGAGCCGGAACCTGAGCCCGAGCCTGAACCCGAGCCGGAGCCTGAACCCGAGCCGGAGCCGGAGCCGGAGCCGGAGCCGGAGCCTGAACCAGAGCCTGAACCAGAGCCTGAACCTGAGCCGGAGCCTGAACCTGAACCGGAAGGAGAACCAGAACCGGAACCCGAGCCTGAGCCGGAACCTGAGCCGGAACCGGAACCCGAACCCGAACCGGAGCCTGAGCCGGAACCTGAACCCGAGCCGGAACCTGAACCCGAGCCGGAACCTGAACCCGAGCCGGAACCCGAGCCTGAGCCTGAACCAGAGCCAGAGCCTGAACCTGAATCTGTTTTCGAACGAATAGTAGTAATAGAAAATAATGAGGTAGAAAATCACGGATATATTTACATATCTGACGATTCTGGTAACACGTGGAAAAAAGTTGAAAAAGAAGATGCAAGTTTAACTGAAAGTCCTAGTATGCAAAAATATTGGACGTCAGTTACAATAAGTAAAGATGGAAAATATTTAGCTGCTACAGCTAAGAATAATTCTGGTACCACAACTGGAGGAGGTATATGGTATTCTGATGATGGTGGTTCATTCTGGAAACAAGCCAGTAATACAACAAATTTAAATTGGTTATTAATAACATCTTCGTCTGATGGAAAATACTTATACGCAGTTTACGAAACATCAAAGATTTTCAGATCTACACAAGTAGATGAAAATAAAATACGCCAGTTTGATTTGTTGGAAGGTGACCAAGAGTCACAACAACCAACACCAGGTCAAAGTTCATATTATTCTATATCTGTAAACGAAAATTACGACAATAATGGAAATTCGTTACTTATTGCGTGTTTATATCCTACTCCGGGTTCACCTATTGCTATTTTAATAGGTTTAAATGTAACCGATGATGCAAATCTAGAATGGAAAAATTTAGATGGACAAGAAGATCAATATGGAGTTTGTACAGATGCTTTAATTAATAATGAAATAAGTAAACCTATAGTGTATTCATATTTTATCTGGACAGGTTGGGTAAAATCAGAAAACATACAGGATGAAAACTATACTTGGGAACCACTAATAAATTATACACCCGTAGATTTTCTTGGAAAAATGACTACTAATGATTCAGGTAGATATTTAATTTTATCATCTGCTGTTAGGTATCCAGCAAAATATGTTTACTATTTAGATACAACTGCGTCTAGTGGGGAGTGGGGGGAAATTACTCCAGACATTGAAGATCACATCATAGCAACTAAAATTAATAGACTAGGAAACATGTTAATATCTGCATCATCTTCTGGAACTGTTTATAAACAGGTTATTGAAAACGAAACTTTTTCAAGCACAAAATGGGAGGAAACTAAACAACCAACTGATAATTTTGCTAATATTACGAACCTAGCTATATCCAATATTTATAAATCTGAAACAGAATCTGAGCCGGAACCCGAGCCGGAACCCGAGCCGGAACCTGAACCTGAGCCTGAACCGGAGCCGGAGCCGGAACCTGAACCCGAACCAGAACCAGAAGGAGAACCAGAACCCGAGCCGGAATCCGAGCCAGAACCAGAACCCGAGCCAGAGCCGGAACCCGAGCCAGAACACGGAACAGAAAATACTATTCGTTACTTTAATAATTATTCTACTCATTTCTACGTAATTTATGATGGAGAATCAACCAATCATGAATATCCATATGTATACCCAGCGGATAGTCCTGATTGTTGTGGTACTGAAGACGATCAAGAAGGACATTATTATTTACCACTAAAATGTACTGAAAATTATTCTGGTTGTGGCGCAACTTATGCTAGAAGTAGTAGTATAACTTTTTATAAGCCAGGTTCAGAAACATCACAACCAGAGGAAATATACAATGTAAAATTTAAAAACAACTCAGTTGTAGCTTTTAATGTTAATCCTCCTTTTGGCCCTAAACCTGAAGATAAGATGTTTCTAGTTACAATAAATGATACGTTAAACTTTATTGTTCAGGGCGATGGTATTAGTGCAGATGATATCATTGAAATTACACCATCCGATGGAACATCAATTATAGATCTAATTCCTCCAAGTCACAAAGACACTATACAGTATTTAAAGACATGATGAATATAATTTTAATGCTAAATTAGTGTACATTTAATGTTAAAATATAAAATTATGAACTTATGAATATTTCATAATTTTATTAAAATATTTTCTTTTCTTTAGTAATATTATAACTATGCCTTATACAAAAAAACACAGTAAAACATCAAGAATAAACTACATTGATAACAGAAGTTGTGGTGGACCAATTAAGGCCGGTTCAGCATCACGTGCAACCAATTTTTTAGTTGGTTTTAAAAGAAATCACAGATATAGTGGTACACCTTTTTACGATAACAAAAAGTCATCTGATTACGAGTGTAATTTGATTAAATACAAACCGAAACCAGACCCAGAGCCTGAACCCGAACCGGAACCAGAACCGGAACCCGAGCCTGAGCCAGAGCCTGAACCCGAACCGGAACCCGAACCGGAACCCGAGCCTGAGCCAGAGCCTGAACCCGAACCGGAACCAGAACCGGAACCCCGAACCAGAACCGGAACCTGAACCGGAACCAGAGCCATCATTAGCGGTTGTTACACCTATACAAACACCAAGCAACAACTCAACGCCAATCTTTGTATTTTCATCATCTGAAGCAGGTGTAATTACAAGTAATTATTCTTTTACATCTACACCTAATGCTGTTTCCGGTGATAACATAATCGTATTTGATTCACTTCCAGATGGCGAATATCAAGATGGTGATATTACGGTAACAGTAACAGATGCGGCTGAAAACGCTACAACATTAAATGTACCGGCATTTATTGTAGATACAATGGGTCCTGTAATTACAAGTGCTGATACAGTCACTGTATCTGAATCACTACAATCCGGAACTGTTTTTCATACAGTTGAAACAGGTGAACAAGGTGTTAAACATTCTATCGATAGCAGCAACGGTGCGAGTTCTTTGGCTAACGTCCGGATTACTTTAGATGAAGTTTCCGGAGAGATAAGTCTTAAGGAAGGAGACAGTTTCACACCAACTGATTCTCCATATTCATTTCCCCTTATAGCAACTGATACAGCTGGTAACTTAACAACACACACACTTACAGTTAATGTAGAGGCGGAATCCTAACCGGAACCCGAGCCAGAACCCGAGCCTGAACCCGAGCCTGAACCTGAACCTGAACCCGAACCGGAACCCGAATCTATTACTATCACTTTAGAACATTTACTGGATGATAATGTCGTAACTCAAGATGATGATGGTATTTATTATTTAGCCGAAGAGTTAAGTATTGCATCTAATAAGACACTACTAGTTCAATCAAGTGAAACTTTAAAGATCAACAATGGCGACGTAATCCAGAACAACGATGGAGGCATAATCACCATCAACAATGGCGGCAAAATCAACAACGTCTCGAGCAATATCTATAACACTAATAGCAGCAAAATCAACAACTCGGGCATAATCGAGAACTCAGACGGCATAATCGAGAACTTAGGCGGCGTAATCGAGAACTCGGGAAAGTTCGGGGGAATCTACAACAATGGCGGCATAATCAGCAACAACGAGGACGGCGTAATCGAGAACTTAGGCGGCGTAATCAACAACTTCCAAGGCGTAATCTACAACCACAGCGGCTATATCAACAACTTGGACGGCACAATCTTCGACTACGGCGGCATATTCTACAATTGTGGTGGCGGCTTCTTTGGTTTTGAAAACATTCCTCTGTCTGTGTGCCCCAATAATTAGCATCTGGGCCCGAATCACTACCGAAATAACCAATTTTAATATCAGAATAAACAAAAATTGATCTCCGTTAATCCTTAAATAAATATAATAGCTTAAACACACAATTATATTTATTACACATATATAGTTTAGTTCTATATTACACGCACAATAATAGAATGATCATCACAGTTGAAGGCAATATTGGTAGTGGAAAATCCACTCTCGTTAAGAATCTTAAAGAGCATCTTGCGGAACAAGGAGTTCCGTACGTTTTCGTTCAAGAACCGGTCGATATATGGGCCACAATTTGCGATCGAGACGGTGAGCCGATTCTCACGAAGTTTTATCGCGACCAGGAACGTTACTCGTTCTCGTTTCAAATGATGGCGTACATTTCGCGTCTCTCGATTCTCCGCAAAGCTGTGAAAACGAATCCGGATGCCGTGATTATTACGGAACGTTGTGTACACACTGACCGTAATGTGTTCGCGAAAATGCTTTACGATGACGGGAAGATTATGGACACGGATTACGCGATCTATCTGCGTTGGTTTGACGAGTTTATTGAGGACGTTCCTATTCACGGATATGTGTATTTGAAGACAGACGCCGAAGTTTGTTCGACTCGCGTACAGAAACGTGCCCGAGAAGGTGAGTCGATCCCTCTGGAGTATCTCAAGAACTGTGGAAAATATCACAACGACTGGTTGGACACAATTGATTCCGAGAAAAAGGTGATTATCGATGGGAATACAGATGTCGAGAAAACGCCCACGATTATTACCCAATGGGTGTACACGATTCATGGGTGGATCTTGAACGAAATGCAGAAAGAAGTGCGAAAAAAATATGTGAATATGGAACGCGCCCCGCTGAATTTTATCGTCTAGTACAACTTAGCTTTTAGAAAAAGCTAGGGCAAAATAGCTTTTAGATTTTTGTAATTATTTTTTATTTTTATAAATAAATCGATAAACCCATATCTCTCCCCACTAACTCGGGCGGAGTTTGTCCCAATCGGATGCCGATAATTTCGCCAAACTATTAAATTCCCCCGAATTGCTGCAAACTTCCCCTCCATCAAACGTGACCACTTGCCCCGTCATCCAACTCGCATAATCACTCGTTAAATACGTGACCAGATTCGCCAATTCTTGTTTCTCTCCCAATCTCCCCGTCGGCATTTTCTGCGTCACACTTTTTTCAAACTTTCCCGTTGGGTC
>Ga0310343_10002200_pt1 | contig 10221 bp, 4 predicted proteins | sample HC15DNA2025_MG_FD_203519 | JGI IMG/M metagenome (GOLD analysis project Ga0310343, IMG submission 203519) | Marine microbial communities from station ALOHA, North Pacific Subtropical Gyre - HC15-DNA-20-25_MG | ecosystem: Environmental > Aquatic > Marine > Oceanic | place: Pacific Ocean: North...
TTATTTCTGCATTAGTTTGGTCTGCTGTAGCTCCAGTTTCTATACCGTTTAGTTTAGTATGATCTGCGTCAGTAAAAACATTACTGTCTGTAGCAGCTTCGGTAAGAGTTCTTATTTCTGCTGCTGTCTGATCGGCTGTAGCTCCAGTTTCAATACCGTCTAATTTAGCACCATCAGCTGCTACGTCACGTCCATCAACTGTGCCAGAAACTGTTATGTTTCCTGTAACAGTATGAGCTCCACTAGCCAGTGTACCCGTTGTTGATATGTTTTGTGTATCAAAAGCAGGGGTAACTTTAGTACCAGCTATGGCAGCTGACGCATTAATATCAGCATTAACTATAGTACCATCTACAATATTAGTGCTTGCTACTGTAATGTCAGTTGGTAAAGCTCCTCCTTCTAGTTTTCCTAAAGAAACAGAGTCATTAGCTAACTTATCACCATCTATATTAGCACTGGAGTTAATGTCAGCATTTACTATAGTACCATTTACAAGGTTAGCACTTGCTACTGTAATGTCTGTAGGCAGAGCACCTGACCCTAATTTAGCTAAAGTAACAGAATCATCGGCTAGTTTTGTACCAGCTATATCTGCACTAGCATTTATATCTGCATTGACTATAGTACCATCTACGATATTAGCACTTGCCACAGTTATGTCTGTTGGCAATGCACCTGAGCCTAGTTTATCTAAGGTTACAGAGTCATCTAACAGCTTAGATCCCTGTATATCGGCATTTGCGTTTATATCAGCATTTACTATAGTACCGTCAGTTATCATTGTAGATGTGACTGAACCAGTATCTGTAGTTTTGACTACTAAATCAGCCTGTCCTAATGTATTATATATCTTACCTTCTAAATCAAAGGCTTTATTTCTAGCTTCTTGTGCAGTAAAATTAGATTCTCGTGCTGAGTTGTTAAGATCAGTAGCTCTAATTGTACTACCACTAGCAAAACTTGTATATGTACCGTCTGCATCTCTAGTTCTACGTTCACAGAATACTACTGCACCTTGCGGTAGGGCAGAGTTGAACGTAATGGTATTGTTATCAGTGGAAAGTTGGTAGTTATATAAAGTTGTACCTGCGGATACTGCAGGGTAGTATAATCCGTCTGTGTTATTTACCTGTGGGTGGGTAGCTTGTGCAGTACTACCAGTAGACTGGCGTAGCTGTAGCACTCTAGTACCACCCGACAATGTAACATAAACATCTAGATCATCTTGGTTATTCAGTTGTATTCCGACAGGAGTAAACGCTGTTGTAGTAGCATTACTCGTGGCAGGGAATGTTTTTTTAGTTGTAACTGCCATTGATAATCAATGTTAAAGGTTAAGTACCATGTTTTTGAAGGTTTTTTATGACTTTGTTAATGTCTTTGACCTTAAAATCTTGGTTTTGTTGTAGTTGTGTTTTTGCTTTTCTTTTGTTTATTCTATTAGTTAGTGACTTGGAATCACCACTATCGGCATAGTTGCCTTTCATTATTTCTATTGCTCTTTCTTTAGCATCTGTATGTACGCCATCAACTAACTCATAAAACACTTCATTCTTATAGTTATAGCCACCTGTATCTTCACCTGTTAGACCAAACACACCATCTTTAGCAAACATACCTTCATCTACTTTTCTATTTTGTGCTTTGTATTCTGCTAAACTACTTTTAAATTCTGGAGTATTTATAACACGTTCTAGTTCTGATCTAAATAATGGATCAGTAGCTAGTATTCTTTGCACCTCAGATTGCTCTGGGCCAGTGAGCTCTACACCATTTATTTGTGTAAGGTTTGCGTTGACGTTGTATCTGATTTCAACCAACGTATCAGTAACAGGATCTTCTTTTTCAAAGTCTATACCTATAGGAGAAATCAATCCAAAAGCTCTTAATAATAAATTATCAGGTCTATTTCTTAATTTTTTAGGTTGACGTTCTTCATTATATATATCATATCTTTGTGGTAAAAATGGTTTTAATGCCGAAGCTCTATATGCTATTCTTTCATTTATAGATTCTAGTTCTTTCATACTACCATCTATAAGATCAGAAAAATCAGCAAAACTACCACTAAAGGGCATATAACTACCACCTACGTTAGCAAGACTGCTTTCAACAAGACTTTGTGGGTTTTCTGCAGAAAATATGTTAGCAAAATCAGTTAAACCAGACAAAGGGCCATTGTCCACTAGCAAACTACCAGCAACAAAAGATAGCCTTGTTGTCATTTCACTAAACATTGTTTCTCCTAAAATATCTTTATCACCAAAAAGATTAGCTGCTGTTCTAGCTAGGTTTGACCATATTTCAACACCTCTGTAATCTACATAAGCACGTTGATCTGTAAATGGTACACCAAATGTAAATGCTGTTGGTTTAATACCTGCTTGTTGCCACATCTCTCTTTCTCCAGGCTCTCTAGGTAAATCACCTGTGATTCTACCTTGCATTGCTAAAAGACCAAATAAAGTAGTTAAACCCAAACCAAATTGCATTTTACCTTCTATTTCTGCTATAGCTCCAGGTAGTGTTCTTTCAGTTATACCTAACTTTTCAAGCTCTACCATATCGCCACGTAACATAGCATGATACTGTTTATTAAGTAAAGCTGCAAATGGAGAATGGTCAAAAGTAATTTTTAAACCATTAACTGCAGGTGTAAGAAACTTAAAAAAGTTTGATGATCCTGGAATTACATTTAGTAAATCTACAAATTTTCTAGATATACCATCCAAATTAGTTGTAAGTGTAGCTTTATCACCACCTAATTTGGCAAGTGTATCTGAAACAACCTTAATTTTCATGGTAGTTCCATTATCTAGTTCTACATCTTTAATATTAAATATTTTCTTTTCAAATAATTCTTCAAATTTTGGTTGAAATTTTCTAAAGTCTGCTATATCTACACCAAGCTCCATAGCCTCATTAAAAGCATCTTCAGCTAGTCTCTGCATACCAATATTATATCTTGCTGCAGCATCACCTGCACCCATAGCAATCGTTGAATGTCGTACAATAGGATGTGTATTGAAATCGTGTAGTAAATTAGAAAACCACCAACCTATTTCTGTTGCTTTATCTCCAGCATACTTATTTTTAAAGTACTCAAGACCTTTCCAGTTAGCAGAACGCCTTTGTATAGCGTACTTACCAACATAATCCATATCTTTACCTTTTAAACCTAATTGATAGTTTCTAATAAATACACTCAAACTATCACTAAGATTTTTTGTAGCTGCTTCTAATTGAAATAAAGCTGAAGCTGTTTGTCTTTTTAACTGTTCTGGGTTTTGAAAACCTGGTTTTTTCATAAATTTAGATGGTGTCACTGGACTAATAAACGCCAGTGCCTTCATAACTTGTGGATATACAGCTAAAAATCCAGTGTTACTAATAGCTTTTACAGGTGTTTTTGCTCTAGCTAACAAACCATTAAACATTACACCACTTAGTTCACCAAACAATTTAGATGGTACAGTTTTAAATCTTTGACCTTTTTTACCAGTGTAACCCATAAAACTACCACCAAAAACTCTTGATTTTAGGTAGGTTGCAATATCTTCTATAGCTAATACGTTTCCATCTGACAAATGAAATATAGTTATAAGATCCTCTACAGGTTGCATATCACCTGTTTTGTAACCTTGTCTTACTAGACCAATTAAATTTTCATGTAACTTATCAGCATCCGCTGCAGCCTCAGCTATAGCAGACCCACGTTTACGAGCTTGTAATTTATCAAGTAATTTAACATTGCCTTGTTGTAGTTGTCCATCAATACCCCAAGCATATGTATACTCTTTAGTTTTGATTGTAACTACTTTCATAAGATCAGCTAACTTTTCAAAGTTTTTCATTACTGATAGTTTGTTGTTAATCTGTAATGAACCTGTAGCTAAGTTAGACATAGTTTGTGCTAACGATTTTAGAATAATCATGTTAGCATCTTTTTGTATAGGGCCTATAGTATTAATATATCTACCTTTACCATCTTTACCAACACCATAAGAATAACGTCTATATTCTTTTGTACCTAATTTTCCTTTTGTACTTATATGACTTTTATATGTATTTAAAATTGAAGTAACCTCACCTTTGGTAAAATCACCTATTCTTTGTAGTATGGGTTCAGCTCTTTTAACAGCTTGTACTGCTAAATCTTCGTAATCTGCATTACTATACCTTTGAGAAATCTGTTCAGTAATATCATCTATAACTTCTGTAAAAATTTCTTCCAAATTTTTGTCACCACCCGAAACTCGTTTAATAACATCTTTGGTAATTTTTTCAGCATTATGTATAGGGCCACTAACTTCTTTTAAAATGTCAGCTTCATCAAATAATGTTGATTGTATATCTGGAGATTTCTTTGCTTGATCTACAACATTCTCTACTGCATTGACTTCTTTGACATAACTTACTTTCTCGTAGTCATCAAACTGGTCTGGGTTAACAGTAGGATCTGGTTGTCTACCAGCATTTTCAGAATCTAAGTTAGTACTAGAATATCTGTCATCATTCCATACATCACCTTTAGCTGATCCGTTAGATTGTGCTCTTTCTTGTAACTCTTGTATTGTACCTCTAGCTTCAACTCTTTGATCTAGGTTTGATGTTTCTACATCATTCAAAGCATTATCATAAGCCTTAAGATCTTCTTCATCTAAATGTCTACGTATATATTTATCAAACGGATCTGCGGGGTCAATACCAACACCTTGATTAAGTTTGACCTCTGCTAATTTATTTGCACCTCTTTCGGCATTTAAAACCTCTTCAAGCATGGCACGTTTAAACTCTTTAGTACCAGCATCATTACCAAGTTTTATAGCCTCTTGTACAGACTTACCTTTTTTAATGGCTTCTTTGGCTGTTGTTTTTGCAGTTTTAAAACCACCACGAATTAAACCACCAAAAAAATAACCTATATGATTAAGACCAGCTCCCGCTGTTACAGTCTTAAGTCTAGCTTCCCATGCAGTGTCATTTTCATCTATAGCTAATCTTTGCATAATTCCAGGTAGCAACCAAGGTGTATATTCTTGGGCTAAGTTAGCAATATTAGCATATTCTGATGATTCTGATATAAGTTCTGCTAACGCACCTTCTGCTGATATTTTACCACCAGCTGCTAAAAACTGTAGTGGTTTGTTACCTGCTATAAAAGCTCCAGCTGATCTTACTAGCGGAGCTTTTGTAAGACCTGTCTTAGCTACACCAAGACCTCCAACACCACCTGTCCATCTAGTTAATAAACCAAACTCTACTAGACCTCTAGCAAATTTACCAATGTTTGTAGTGTTTTCTGGTTCATAAATATCTGGTATTTCAAAGTAACTACCACCTTGATACTCTTCACTAAAAGGGTTTTCTTCTGGATTTACAGCCTTACCTAATACTGTGTTAAGACCTGTTTCCATAGTGTCTTTGGATAGTTTTAAAAAACTACCTACACTTTCGACAGCATCGCCAGTAGCACCTACACCAGCTCTAATGGTTTCAGCTACAGGGTTTGTAGACGCATTTAGAACCTGTTGAGATTCATCTAATCTTTGTCTACTTTCATCTGCAATAACTTGACGATCTTCTTTTATTTCTTCTAAAGATCTTTGATCTCCTTGAAATGTATTGTCAATAAAGTCTCTAACTTGAGCACCTGCATTTTCTATACCTTCACTAAGTTGGTTAAGAATACCACCACCTTCTTGACTCTGTTTTAGAGCTTCTAGTTGAGGGCTACCTACATCTGATAAATTAGGTAGCTCTAACTCTTCATCTTCAACTATCTCACCTTCGCCACCCATAGGCATCGAATTTTCTAGTTCTTCCATTAATCTAAGATTCCTTGTGTTCTAAGTTTGTGTATATACTTATTAGAAAAAGCTCGTATTGTAGGAAGGTTATACAAATCCATATCACCTCTTAATATGTATGCTACATGGTATCTAGTAGCCATATAGGTATCTCCTTTTGATTTACGCATTGCTGCGTTCCAAGATACTTTATTAAGATAGTCCCATACATCTTTTTGTACTAACTCATCATTTTTATAACGATGTATTGCCTTAGCAATATTTAGATTACGTATTGGATTTTCTTCTCCTTTGTCACCTGCTAGACGTGCTAACATTCTTTTTGTGATTGGATATTTACCAATAGTAGGTTCAATTCTTTTCCCAATAGTCAACTTGTTCAAATCCTCTGTAGGATCTATTTGGTTGCCATCTACAATTTTTTCAAAATGTAAATGCTCACTTGTACTTGCACCTGTGTTACCTATTTCACCTATAACTTCACCATTATATGGAGCACCTACTTTAAGTGCAGGATTGTAGTTTTTTAGATGTGCAAATCTATAAACAACTCCATCTTTATTTTGTATATCAATATGTATACCATACTTAGGATGACTTGCATTAGCAACAACTACACCATCTTGCATATTAAATGCAGTATGAAATCCAGGAGTAGAGGTTGTACCTATATCAACACCTGTATGTACTAAACTATTACCAATACCATAGTCTGATCTAGCAATACCAAATTTATCTGTAATACCTACTAGAGCATGACCTACATGTTTCTTACCATCTACCAGTGCTAACTCACCCGCATCAAGTTCTAAACCTTTAGCTGTAACTTCATTTCTAATTACAGACTCAAAGTTCATACCTTTCCATGCGTTGGTAAGACTCTTATGATTAAGACCATAGAAATCATTAAATGTACGGTCTATAGCTTTAATACTTGTATTACCTTTAGACTGTAAATCTGACAGTACGTTAGCACCTTCCGAGTTATGTAGTAAATCTTTTAGTGCTTCATAGTTTATAGGTGCTTTATAACCAAAATCAAGACCAAATGCTTTAGACTGATACTTAGAAAAGTCATACTCTGGTACTTTCATTACCTGTGCTATACGAGCTACATTTGGATCTGTTAACATACCACCATCATCTAACTCTACCTTTTCTGTTATTTGATCTTCTACAGTTAAGTCGTTTGCCTTAATTTCTGCTATCATTTCTTTAACATTTACAGGTTTTAAATAAGCTGGAAAACCTCTATCCTTTGCTACGTTTTGAAAACCACCTTCTATACCCTTTCCACCTGTGTTTACATAATAAGGACTGTTTTTATCTGTAATACCTGCATTTATTAAACCTCTCATCTGACGATCAGCTTCACGTAAAGCCTCACCAAAAGTTAAAGTTTGACCTTCACCTTTAGCAGCAGCTTGTATTTTGTAAGCATTATTTTTTATTTCAGACATAAATCTAGTATATGCTTGACCAAATGTACCAGAAGAGTCCTGTACATTACCATATACATCTATTGTGTATGCTGAAGATTTACTAACTAAATATTTTTCAAATGATCTGGCTTGATCTTCTACATCTTTCTTTTCAGACTCTGGATATAGTTGATCTAATACCTGTACATTTGGTTGTTCTTTTAAATATGCCTTAACTACATCTGCATCTAAAGTTGGATCTAGTATATCTTCAGCAGTTAACGCACCTTGGTCAAATATCTTACCCTTTAAAACACCTATTGTATCATAAGCATCTACTGGATCTATAAATAATCTACTTACATTGTCAAGAGCTTCTTTTGATGCTAGAGGGTTATTCTTAAGTAACTCACCAGCAAAAGTTAGTTTATCACTTTCTGTTGCTCTTTCTTCTTTAGGTAGATCTCTTTGTTCTTGTATATAATTACTTACACTTGTTTGTACATTAGCTGTTTGAAAACTTTTACTACGTTTATAGTTTTCTGATACAGCATACTGTTTTAGCATTGTAATTGATGTAGTGCTAAATCTATTTGGGTGTAAGTCTGCTAGACTCTTGAATCCTGCAGGTGTGTCACCTTTTATAGACAAAGCATAGTTCAATCTTTTATGTAATAAGTCTGGGTTTTTAGAACGAGCAAAAGCATCTTTGATAATATCTTCTATTTGTGTTACAGCTTGATTACCAATAGATGAGTCCTTTGTTGCTTTGAGATGTGGTCTAACTAAACTAACGTAACTATTTAGTATTTCAGATAATTCTGGGGCTCCTGGGACGTTATCTAAAGAGTTGGTAAGTAGTAGCTTTGTACCTTCAACTTGACTAGCAGCAAACTCATTATCAAGAGCTGTAAAGCGTTCTTTTAAATTAGTTTTTAGTACCTTTCTAGCTGGTTGTGCAAGTAACTTATCAACACTTATGTCACTTAAATTACTTCTATTTTGATCTGTCCATTGACCTAATATATAATTACCAGCTACAGCTAATTGATTTTTAGTTAGGTTAGGATCATTTATTGCAAACCGTACACCATTGTTATCAATTAACTCTGTGCTGTTTGTTCTTAATTCATTATCGAAATGAGCACTAAATCCTTCTACCTTAAGTGCTTTATCTCTAACTTCATAGCCATAATTAAATGCACCAGAAAATATACCTCTTACCTTTCTAGCTTTTTCTTTACCAAATGGGTCATTACTATTTTCTAATTTAGTAGCTAAGTCATTACCTGTTTTAGTAATATCAAGCTGTTGATCTCCAGCAGCTTTGACTGCATCAAAACCAGTAGGTTCAACTTCTTCTTCATCTGGAGGTGGTTCTACTTCTAACTCTTCTTCCATCCTAGCTGCAGCTCCAGCAGCACGGTTGTAGTCCATAGCATCTTTAGCTAAACTAGGTACGGTGTTTGTAAGTAAGTCTCGTAAAGTATTACTAAAGTTACTAGCTAATTGTGCTTCGTAATTAGATACTCTAATAATGTTGTTTGTTTGACGTTGCTCTTCTTGTGCTTGTTCGTTTGCATTTGCAACTCTTTTCTTGACTTCTTCTTTTTGAGATTTTTCAAGTAGTTTTGCTTCTTGTAATTTTTTTTTAGTGATGTCAGCAATTTTTCGTTGAGTAAATCCAACTTGCCACTCACCTTGTCTACGAAATCCTTTTGCCATTATTTAGTACTCCACCAAGGTAGGTTTGGATCAGAATGACCAATACCAGATCCAGTTTTTACTGCTGCACTAAAGCCTGTCATAATCGACCCTAACATGCTTGGTTTTTCGGGTGCTGCCATCTTGACTGGTCTTACAGTCTTGAACTCAGCAACAGGAGCCATAGGTGCAGCTACGACACTGTTATATGCTTGAGAATCTGCAGCGTACTGACTAAGAAGTGTATTGTATTCTTGTAAGCCAAATGACTGCCTTGCATTAAACAAACTTGCATTTACTGCAGCCTGTTCTTGACCTAATTGACGTTCTTGGTCAGTAAGGGTTAGCATAGTAGATTGTCCAGCTGACATACCACTAGCTAATATTGTACCTTGTGCTCGTATAGATTCTGCTAATTTTTGTTGTCCTTCAAACGCAGCCTCTGCAACTTTTTCTTGTAATTTTAGTTGATTAGCTGTTGAAGCTCTTGATTGTTCTAATTGGTTGATGTCTTTCTGTCGTTCCATCGCTGTGACGGATGCAGATTGAGCATCTAGTTGTGCTTTAAATAAGTCTTGTTTTTGTTGATCTTTGAAAGCAGAAATTTGTATCTTGTTGAGATAATCCTGCTTCGCCATATAGTTTGACCTATCTACCGCTGCTTTCTGTGCTCGGTATTGTGCCATCTTTGCTTGGCGATCTGCCATTGCAGAGCCAACACCTGATATACCAGCTAAAGCGAGTGTTACTGTACACATAGTTTGTAAAATTCAATAAGGGGTACACCATTGTAAACTGTGTAATTTAAAAAGTTAAACTTTAGCAGTTTGAGCAATTTGATATGTTGCTCATTACGCATGTCTGCATAATTGTGTAAATAAGGATTAGATAGGCTGGCTATCCAGCGTTTAGCCTCTTTTACAAATGTATGTGGATACTCTGTACTAGCATCAGTACATAACATCCATATTGCATGTGAAGAGGTTACTCCTGCCACTCCAGCAGTCTTGCCGTTGGGAACCTTAAAAAACACAGAATATGTAGAGTTAAGATGTGCTTGCAATACCGCTGCGGGTGCATGCAATCCTGTTGTTTGTTCTGCCTCACGTTTATCTTCAAAACGTAAGTTCAGCCCTACCTCCAAAGCTAACTCTGGAGTGCAAGGCTGAATATACTTACCTACGTACATGTCGTCTTGGGTTGTAAATGCCGTCCCAGCTTGCTGAGATTAAGGCAGTAGAAAAAGGGTCTGGTATTTGTATTTGTAATGTATATTTCTCATT
>Ga0310343_10002203_pt1 | contig 10221 bp, 9 predicted proteins | sample HC15DNA2025_MG_FD_203519 | JGI IMG/M metagenome (GOLD analysis project Ga0310343, IMG submission 203519) | Marine microbial communities from station ALOHA, North Pacific Subtropical Gyre - HC15-DNA-20-25_MG | ecosystem: Environmental > Aquatic > Marine > Oceanic | place: Pacific Ocean: North...
CGTGTCGCCATCGAGGGCCTCAATAAGGGCCGAACCGACTACCTCAATGCCCCGGGCCTCAAGCTGTTCAAGCACGAAGCTCTCTTCGTCGGCGGCGGCGGCGCCGCCCATGGTGAAGACCCTGGCGCCGTCGGTCTCGCCGGTCTGGACGAGGAGATTGAACAGATTGACTGTCTGGAACTCGGTGGTTGGGCCGGCGTGGAACCAAGCAACATTGGCCTGGGCAAGCTCCTCGGCCGAACTGATCTCACCGCCAACCATGACAGTGTTGTTGGTCCCCGTCACGCACGGATCAGCCGAACCGGCTGGGCCAAGGAAGCCACCGAGGTTCGCAAAGGTCTCGTTGTCCTGGTGCAGGACAGCACAGACGCGTTCGGCATCGGCGGCGTCAATCGGGCTGTAGAACTCCGATGTGATGTCAACCATGCGACCGTTGATGCCACCGCGAGCGTTCAGATCGTCGACCAAGGCCTCCCAGACGGCTGCCTGATCGCCCCAGCCCGACGGGCTGAAGCCGAGCTCCACGAGGAGTTCAAAGTCAAGCAAGGAGACGCCAACGTAGATGGTGTCCTCGGTGACCCCGCGCCACGAAGCGGTGAGCGCAACGGGCTCCTCGGCGGCATCGTCGGTCGAATCGTCCTCGGCGGCGGTGTCGTCGGCGGTGGAGTCGTCCTCGGCGGCGGTGTCGTCGGCGGTCGAGTCGTCGGTGGCCGTGCCGGCCCCGTCGGTGGTGTCGGCGTCCTCGTCCTCCGTGCTCACGCACGCGCTAGCGATCAGCGCGAACGAGAAGAGTGCGACGAGCAACCTGAGCAACGCGGAATGGCGCAGCTTCGTCATGGTTCCCCCTCCATGGGTTTCGCTTGCAGACGCGTAGTCAAGCACGGATCTGACGCCCCGTCAGATTTTTGGTCCCTCCGATCGGCGCACGCCGAGATCTGCCATCCTCACGGATATGACGACACTGACATTGGCCGGCTGGAGCGGCCCGTGGCCCGAGAACGACAAGGACGCCAATCTCAAGGCCGACATCGCGGCGCACGCCCATCTCGATCCGCTGAGCACGATCACCAACCTGAGCAACAACGTCGACGTTCCCGTCGGGGCGATCGTGCACTACGTCCTCTGCCGCTGGGCGTCCGAGGGCAGTAGCGCCTTGTTGGAGCTCGGCCCGCGAATGGTCCGACGCCTGCAAGAGCCGTTCGCGACGGCCGAGGCCACCGATACCGACGAGGCCCGTCTCGCAGCGTACGAGCAGGTCCGGCAGATGGTGGCGTGGCTGAACTTCCCGCTTGACCACCCGGAGGTCTACGACGACCTCAACGAGTGAGTCGGTTCAGCCTCCGATCGGCGAGCCGGACGTGAGGCCACCGTCGATCGTGAAACAGCTACCGGTCACGAAGCCGGCGTCGCCCGACGCGAGATACACTGCGAGTCCAGCGATGTCGTCCGGCGTACCCATGCGACCGACGGGGTGCGCTGCCGTTGCCTCGGCTCGCGCTGCGGCAGGATCGTCGGCGAGGTCGAAGGCCGCATCGGCGAGGGCCGTCATGATCCAGCCGGGGCTGATCGCATTGCACCGCACGCCCTGATGGCCGTTGTCGGTGGCGATCGCTCGCGTCAGCGCGTGCACGGCGCCCTTCGAGGCGTTGTAGATCGCCATCTGGTGATCGGCGACATTGCCCGCAATCGAGCCGATGTTGATGATCGACCCTCCCGACGGCTGGGTTGCCATCTGGCGGACCGCAGCACGACAGCAGTTGAAGACGCCGCGGACGTTGACGTTCATCACGAGGTCATAGTCGTCGTCGGTCGTGTCCTCGATCGGTTTCTCGACCTGCACCCCGGCGTTGTTGACGATCGTGTCGAGACGACCGGTGGCACCGACCGCAGCAGCGATCAGAGCATCGCACGATGCTGCGTCAGCGACATCGGTCTCGACCCACGTGACGCCGTCGAGCGTGACCGGGCGACGGCTGGCGGCGAAGACGGTGGCGTCCTCGGCGACGAACCGGGCGGCGACCCCCTCACCGATCCCGCTCGATGCACCGGTGACGATTGCGGTGAGCCCAGCGAGTCGGCTCGTCACGTCACGTCTCCGAACGCGATCGATTCGCAGAGTTGAAGGCCTCGCTCGAGCGCGTCTTCGTCGGCCCACCGATTCCAGTTGATCCATAGTCCGTTTTGGAGGGCGAGCACGTCGGTGGTGCGTCGACCGACCGCATCCGGGCTGAGCGACCGGTCGACGTCCTTGATCGCCGCATTGAGCTGGACGGCGCAGCGGTCGTAAAGATCGCGTTCGGCGACCGCCACCTCGTCGTTGGTGCGGGACACGGCCCAGATGGCGAGCCACATCTCGAGGTGATGCGGATCGCTGAACTCCGGGTCGAACCATGAGCGCAGCGCTGCCTTGACCCGCGCTCGCGGATCGTCCCCGGCCTCCGCCATGCGGTCGTCGATGAGCTGCATCAAGCGTTCGGTGGCCCGCTGGAAGGCGGCCACGACCAGCTTCTCCTTGCCCTCGAAGTGGTAGCTGAGCAGGCCCAGTGACACGTCGGCCTCCTCGGCGACCGCCCGCATGCTCGTCGAGTCAAGTCCGTCGCGGACGATGACGTCCATCGCCGCGTCGAGGATCTGTTCCTGGGTCTCGGAGAAATGCACGCAAGCAGTCTGGCACGATGCATCCGTGGATCGTTCAGAACCCCACTACGAGTACCCGTATCCGTCGCCCGAACTCGAGGCGGAGCATCCCTTCCGGCCTCTCGACTTTGTCGAGTACCCACCCGAGGAGATGGCCGAACGGGCAGTGGCGTTCGAGACCTTGATGGCGCATCGCCGCAGCCCCCGGCTGTTCTCGGATCGCCCCGTGCCCTGCGAGCTGATCGAGTCGGCCATCCGGACCGCATCGACCGCTCCGTCGGGTGCGCACAAGCAGCCCTGGCGTTTCGTCGCCACGTCGGCTCCGGCGGTGAAACGAGCGATTCGGGAGGCGGCCGAGGAGGAGGAACGGGTCAACTATCTCGAGAACCGGATGAACGACGAGTGGCAAGAAGCACTGGCCCCCATCGGCACCGACCACCACAAAGAGTTTCTCGAGATCGCGCCCTGGATCGTCGTGTTGTTCGAGGAGCGCTACGAGGTGCGGCCCGATGGTGAGCAGCGCAAGAACTACTACGTGAAGGAAAGCTGCGGGATCGCCGCCGGGCTCTTCGTCGCAGCACTGCACAACATGGGGCTCGCCACCCTCACTCACACACCGTCGCCGATGGCCTTCCTCACCCGCGTGCTGGGGCGACCCGAGAACGAGCGGCCCTTCGTGATGTTCCCGATCGGTTACCCACTTCCCGGCGTGAAGGTCCCCGACTTCGACCGGAAGCCCCTCGATGAAGTAATGGTGGTAGTTGACGAACCGGCCGACTGAGCCGTTGTCAGGGGGAATCGAGATGCGTGTTCGAGCCAACCGTGCTGCGCGCCTGCTCGCCGTCGTGCTCGCCGGCGCGATGATCGCAGCGGCGTGTTCGGGTGATGGAGACGACAACGCGCCGCCGAGCACGACCATGGTCGCGTCAGCCTCGACATCAACTGCACCGGCCGCGCCGACTGCGGTGCTTTCGGCGTGTTCGGGTGACAGAAACGATGACGCAGCGCCCAGCCCGACAGTGGTTGCGCCGGCTGCAACTACCACCACCGAAGCACCGGTCGCGACCACGACGACCGAGTCGCCGCCTGCGATCACCGAAGATCGGGCGTACTACATCCTTTCGCCCGGCAATTACGGCGGGCTGCCGGTCGACGACAACAGTCTCGATCAGCTGCCCCTCTACGACCGTCTTACGCCGCTGCGTGACGACATTGATCCGGAGGATCTCACGACCCACTTTCTCGACCAGAACTTTGCACCGATCGGTGAGACCCGAGTCGAAGACGTAGGCCGAGACGATGTCGAAGTCGTCTACGATGAGTTTGGCGTCCCGCACATCAGCGCAGAGACACGCGAGGGCCTTGCCTTCGCCGCTGGTTGGGTCACGGTTCGTGATCGTGGTCTGTGGATCGACTATGGCCGCTACCCCGCCCGGGCAGCGGTGGCCGACATACCGGGAGTCGACGCGTTCTCGTTGGTTGAAAGCGCCACGCCGTTCGAGCCGAGCCCGGCCGTCGAAGCACTCGTCGACGAGCAGGTCCAGCTGCTCCTTGACACTTACGGCGACGACGGCCAAGAGATCATCGACGACGTCCAGGCTTACGCCGATGGAATCAACGCCTTTTGGGCGGCGGCCGGCCAAGAGCGTGAGCCAATGACAGTGAACGATGTGGTCGCAGTGACGGCGTTTATCGGCTCGCTCTTCGGTTCGGGCGGCGGCTCTGAAGCGAGAAACTCGCAGTTCCTCGCCGACCTCACCGATCGCTGCGGCGCAGCTCAGGGTCGGGCGATATGGGATGACTTCATGCAGACTGACGACCCCGAAGCGCCCACCACCATCGACGAGCGCTTTGAGTACGGCACGTTCACGGGTGGCGAAGTTACCGGTTCGGTGATTCTCGACGAGGGCACGATCGTTTCATTTGACCCGCTGAGTCCCGTCGACGGCTCGGTTCCCGCCACCGTGTCTTATGCGGTTGAGGCCGCGGGAGACCCGCCTGATCGACAGGCCTCGAACTGGCTGACTGTTTCCCCGGGGTCGTCAACTAACCGCACGTCGCTGGCGGTGATGGGCCCACAGCTCGGGTACTACTACCCCCCGATTGTTATGCAGGTTCACCTCGACGGCCCCGGCATCAAGGCCCAGGGCGCTGCCGTTGTCGGCCTTGCGATGTATCTGCTGATTGGGCGCACTGAGGACTATGCGTGGAGTCTGACGTCGGCTAACCAAGATATTCGTGACGTATTTGTTGAGGTCCTGTGTGAGCCCGACGGTGGTGCCCCGACTCGGACCTCTGGCCACTACCTCCACGACGGGGATTGCATCGCGTTCGAGCAGTTCGATGCAGGCGCCATCGACGGGATCCCCGTCAGCTACCCGGTGTCGGTGCACGGTCCCGTCATCGGCACGGCGTCCTGGGACGGGCAGCCGGTCGCGCTGACCCGAAAGCGCTCGACCTTTGGTCGCGACGCGCTCAACCTGAAGGCCCTGAAGGACATGACCGAGGGCGATGCCGACACCCCTGAGCATTTCTGGGAGGTCGCTAACCAATTCGGGTTCAGTTTCAACTGGGGCTACGCAAACCGTGAGTCGATCGCCTACTTCTCCTCGGGCTATCTGCCGGTTCGGGCCGAGGGCCTCGACCGTCGATTGCCGACGCTCGGCACCGGCGAGTACGAGTGGCAGGGCTTCTTGACTCAAGAGCAGCACCCACACTCGGCGGACGGCCCCGATGGCCGGCTCCTCAACTGGAACAACCAGTCGGCGCCGGGCTTCATGCACGGCGACGGCAACCTCTACGGCTCGTGGCATCGAGTCGAGAACTTTGACCAGTGGGACGACGACCAGACCCTCGAGGAGGTCGTCGGCGTCATGAACCGGGCCGGAACCGAGGACACCACGGCCCCGATCTGGCCGGTGATCTCCTCCGTGCTTGCCGCCGGCGACGCGCCGTCGGATCTTGCCGCCGAGGCGGTCTCCATGATCGATGCATGGGTTGCCGAGGATGCGCCGCAGATCGACGGCGACGAGGACGGTGACTGGGATCAGCCCGAAACTCGCATTTATCAGGCGATCTTCCGCCCGGTCCTAAACGCCGCTGTCGAACTAATCATCGGTGACGCGCTCAACGACGGTATCCGCCTGCGTGGCATCGGGCTTGAGAGCCTTGTCGATAAGGATCTCCGGACCGTGCTCGGTGAGCCGGTTGAGGGTGCATTCAACATTTCGTACTGTGGTGCTGGCGACCTTGCGATGTGCGCTGCCGACCTTTGGGCTGCGATCGACACCGCCTTGCAACAGGCGGCAGGTGAGCTTGGCGACGATCTCTCGGCGTGGCGTCGCGAGGGTATTCGCATCGGGTTCATCCCGAACCTGATCCCCAATGAGTTCCGGGGCACCGAACGGCCGACCTACCAGCAGGTGCTGGAGTTCGCTCCCGAAGGCGCAGGTTCATGAGCGACAAGCAATGGGATGTTGGGCGGCTGACGGAGGCCACCCGGCAGTCGGTGCCGATGGCGGCACAGACCCGGGTCGAGGTCGTGGAGGCCGAGCGCGGGCGGGTCGTGCTGCGTATGCCTCTCGAGGGCAACGGCAATCACATCGGCACGATGTACGCCGGTGCGCTTTTCGCGCTCTGTGAGTTCCCCGGCGGCACGCTCTTCTCGACGACCTTCGATGCGTCGCGGTACTACCCGATCGTTAAAGGCGTCGACATTTCGTTCCGGAAGTTCGCCGGCACCGATATCACCGTCGAAGCATCAATGTCGGAGGAGGAGGCCGCCCGCATCGCAGCGGCCGCCGACGAGCACGGGAAGGCCGACTACGACCTCGTGATGGAGCTGAAGGATACGGACGGCAACGTCGTCGCCATCTCGACCAACCGCTACCAGATGCGAAGCCACGGCATCTGAACGCGCCCGGGCACGCTGGCCGGACCTCTCTGAGAACTGGACGAACGTCTAGTCTCCGCGTTCGTGTCTGGACTGATCGAACTCCTGCCGTCACCCGAGATCGATGAGAATCTGCTCGCCGCCGAGCGGCTCGAGAACCTGCGTGGCACCATGCTGGCCGACGGCCTGCAGCTCCTTGTCCTCACCAATCCGGTGAGCATCCGCTACGCCACCGGCTACCGGGCGTATTCCACCTTCCAGTCAAGGATCCCGTCGGCCTACGCCATCGTGCCCCTCGTCGGCCCGATCATCATGCACGGCGCCTACATCGAGGATCTCGCGCTCGTCGAGGTTTCAAGACGCTCGCACGCCATCACGAGTTTCGACGCCGGCCTCGACCTCTCGATCGCCGCCGACCGCTTCGCCGCCGACATCGAACGAGCGCTCACCGAGCTCGGCTACGACTCCCGTGACTCGATCGGCATCGAACGCACCACACCGACCGGGCACCGCGCCTTCGCGGACATCGGCCTCAATGTCTTCGACGCGGAACCGACGATCGAGCTTGCCCGAAGCCGTAAATCCGATCTTGAAGTGGTGGCGCTCGACTACTCGATTGCCGTTGCCGAATACGGGATGACGCTGATGGAGCGGGCGCTCGAACCTGGCGTCACCGAGAACCAACTGTTCGCCCTTTTGCACCAGACCAACATTGCCCACGACGGTGATTGGATCGACGGCCGCATGCTGTGCTCTGGCCCCCGAACCAATCCCTGGTATCAGGAGGCGAGTCATCGCGTGATCGAGCAGGGCGACATGGTCGCGTTCGACACCGACATGATCGGCCCGTACGGCTACTGCGCCGACATTTCCCGAACCTGGGTGTGCGGCGCTGACCCGAGCCCCGACCAGCGGGATCTCTACAAGCGGGCACTCGAGGAGATCTGGCATAACACGTCGCTCCTGCACGTGGGCGCTTCGTTTGCCGAGCTCTCACAGAACGCCTATCGCCAGCCCGATGCGTACGTCGCCAACCGCTACGCCTGCGTGTACCACGGCGTTGGCATGAGTGACGAGTATCCGAAGATCCCCTACCCCCAGGACTGGGAATGGACCGGGTACGACGGAGAGCTCGAGGACGGTGTCGTGCTGTCCGTCGAGTCCTATGTCGGCGCGGAGGGGGGATCGCAGGGGGTCAAGCTCGAGCAGATGGTGCGGGTGACCTCGGGTGGGGTTGAGGCCTTGTCGAGCTATCCGCTCTGGTCTCCTTCCTGATCCGAACGGCCGAACCCTGACCCTGGACGTTTGTTCAGGACGCCCGTACACTGAGGCTGAACGATCGTCCAGTCCCGGGTGGGGGCCGCATGCAAACCGATACCCGCCCTGCGGAGATACCGGCGCCCAACGAGCGTCCGATGAGCGAGACGACCGCCACCCTCCTCGTCGTCGTGACGTCGATCCTGATGGGTTCCGTCCCGGTGTTCGCTCGAGAGCTCACCGACGCCGGCTTGAGTGCCGTCTCGGTGAGCTTCTACCGCAATCTTCTCGGGGCGGTCGTGCTTTTTCGCCTGTTGCGCTTCGATGGCGCTCGTCGGAGCGCGACCCTATGGGCGCTCGGTGCCGGGTGTGGCATGGGACTCGGCTGGACCGCCTACGTGCGCGCCGTTGAGGTGGTCCCCGTCTCGACCGCCGGCGTCATCTACATGAGCTACCCGCTCTTCGCGATCGTGTTGGCCTGGGCGTTGTTCCGAGAGACCCCGACCCGACGGGCAATGGTCTCCGGCGTGATCGTGCTGCTCGCCTCCATCGTTGCGATGGGCCCCGAACTCGGCGGCGAGACCGACGTTTTGGTGGTTGCGTTCGGCGCACCACTCTCGTTCGGGTTTGCTGTCGCGGTGCTCACCGAACGGTTGGCGTCGTTGCGCCCGATCGAACGGGTCGCTCCGATCGCGTTCGGTTCCACCGTCGGTCTGCTCCCGATCATGGCAACCCAGCCGTTCGACGCGTCGATCCCGTCGAGCCTGTCGACGTGGGTCCTTGCTCTCGGCATCGCGCTGTTCACTGCGATCGGGCCGCAGTGGATGTACTCGTCGGCAGCACCCCGCGTCGGCCCCGCTCGTGCTGCGGTCGCCGGCTCTGTCGAGCTACCGATGATGTTCCTTGTGGGCTATCTCTGGTTCGATGAGGCGCTCACCTGGCAACAGGGTCTCGCCGGTCTGATGGTGCTCGGTGCCATCCTGCTCGTTCCGTCTCGTCCGTCGCCGGGTCTCGCCATGGTCCGGCGCAAGCGGCGCCTGATCCCGGGTCGCTTCTACTCATCCTCCGTGGAGACTTCGCCATGACCACCATCTTCTTTCTCGGTGTCGGCCACATGGGTGGCGGCATGGCGGCGAACCTGGCAAAGGCCGGCTTTGACGTACTCGCCTCCGACATCAGCGACGACAACCTGGCTCGCGCCGTGGCGAACGGCTGCACGGCGGCCGAGTCCACCGCTGCCGGTGCCGCTGCGGCCGATGTCGTCATGACGTCGTTGCCCGGGCCGATGCAGATCTCGTCGGCCGCTCAGATGAACGACGGTCTGATCCCGAACATGCGACCCGGAACCGTGTGGATCGACCTGTCGACCAATGATCTCGACACCGCGCGGATGCTGGCGGAAGCGGCCGCCGAACGCGGCATCACCCTGATCGACGCGCCGGTCTCAGGCGGTCCCGAGGGAGCCGCCGCCGGCACGCTGAGCGTGTATGTCGGGGGCCCTGTTCAGGCGGTCATCGATCTGATGCCGGTCTTCGAGGCGATCGGCGCCAATGTCGATCATCTCGGCCCGCACGGCGCCGGATACGTCGCCAAAATTGCCCAGGTCACGCTCTGCTACACCCAGACCATCACGTTCGTCGAAGCACTGATGCTCGGGGTCAAGGGCGGGGTCGCCCCGGCGAAGATGACCGAGCTGATCCAGAAGTCGGCCGGTCGCAGCTATGTCGCCGACGTCTACGGTCCCGAGATCGTTGCCGGCACCTACGACGAGTCGTTCTCGATCGCCCTCGCCGCCAAGGACATGCGACTGGCGATGGAGATGGCGTCCACGATGGACGCCGACCTGCCCTTCATGGCCCGTGTCGCGGAGCGCTACGCGGCCGCTGAGGCACACTATGGACCGGCTGCGCCGCATCTGCTGGCCGCCCAGATGACCGAAACCGCCAACGAGCTGATCTTCAGCGAACAGTCCTGACAGGAGCGTCATGACCGATACCCAGCAGCCCCGTGAAGTCGTCGCCGAGGACTTTGCTGCCGTCAACTCCGGCAGTTACGCCGGCGAAGAGTGGCAGGCCCGCGTCGACCTCGCTGCGATGTACCGCCTGTCGGCCCACTTCGGGTACGACGACACCATCTGGAACCACATCACGATGCGGGTCCCCGGCAGCGACCACGATTTCTTCCTGAACAAGTTCGGCCTGCTCTACAACGAGGTCACCGCCTCGAACCTGATCAAGATCGACGCCGAGGGCAACGTGCTCGAAGGGCCGGCCGACGTGAACACCGCCGGTTTCGTGATCCACGGCGCAATCCACAACGACTTCCCCCAGTGGAAAGTCGTGTTCCACGCCCACGTACCCGAGGCGCTCGCGGTCACGGCGCTCAAGGACGGGTTCCAGCACCTCGTGCAGGACACTTCGATGCTCTACGGCGAC
>Ga0310343_10002205_pt1 | contig 10212 bp, 8 predicted proteins | sample HC15DNA2025_MG_FD_203519 | JGI IMG/M metagenome (GOLD analysis project Ga0310343, IMG submission 203519) | Marine microbial communities from station ALOHA, North Pacific Subtropical Gyre - HC15-DNA-20-25_MG | ecosystem: Environmental > Aquatic > Marine > Oceanic | place: Pacific Ocean: North...
GCATTAGCTCGAGGGGTGAGTTTGAACGCATTTAGACAGTTTGTAATTGCGGTCACAGGTTATACAAAACAAGAGGAGATAGCAGGCTTTTTTACTAATACAGCGGAAGAATTTATGGGAAGTCACTCTATTACTGATTCTCATATATCAACAATTACAGATACTATTTTATTACTCCAATATGTTGAAATAAAAGGAGAGATGGCTAGAGCATTAAATGTTTTTAAAATGCGAGGATCATGGCATGATAAAAGAATAAGAGAATTTATTATCACGAATAAAGGTCCTGAAATTAAAGATTCTTTTTCTAACTTCGAACAGATATTTAGTGGAGCCCCTCATAGAGTTGTTCCAGATCAAAATGTTCAGAATGTTTTTAAAGGGTTAGATAATAATTAGAGAATTTTACTGATTTCAGATGATGAAAAATTTTCTGTATTGTTAATAGTCTGAGTCAATAATTCGTCTTTGTCAGATTGTGCCAATGCTAAGTCAAACCAAAATGTTGTTCCAACTCCTAGCTCACTAGCCATTCTAATTTCACCACCATGTTTTTCAATTATTCCTCTAACTATAGATAATCCTAATCCTGTACCTTGCTCGGTATGAACAGCATTCTCTACTCTATAAAAACGGTCAAAAATTTTTTCTTGATCCGATTGAGATATTCCTGAACCTGTATCAGAAATCTCAATTCTTACTTTTGGTAATGGTGAAACTAACTCGCATTGAGGTGCTCTATCATTATGATCACTTGGAGGAAGAGCAGGACAGGAATCTGGCCAAGTATAAGCTCTTATAGTTAGGTTGCTGTTTTTTGGACTAAATTTCAATCCATTACCCAGCAAATTATCAAAAACTTGTAAAAGTAAATCAAAATTTCCAAGAATTAAAGGGATAGTTTCTTCTATATCATGTGAAAGTGAGACACTTTTTTCTGTAGCGTTAAGTCTGTAATTTCTGAGAGTTTGTTCAATTGCAGGCTTTATGTCCATTTCTTCTAATTGAATTATTTTGCCTGACTCCAATCTTGATAAATCTAATACATCATTCACGAGCCTTGTTAGTCTATCGGTCTCTGAGTTTGCAATGCCAAGAAATTCTAACTGTTCTTCATTAGAGAGCTGATCTTTTAAATCATATAATGTTTCTACGTAGCTTTTTATATTAAAAAGTGGTGTCCTTAATTCATGAGAAACATTGCTAATAAATCTATTTTGAGCTGCATTTAGTTCTACCTCTCTAGTTAAATCTTGTATTGTAACGGCAATTCCTTTTAATTCAACTTTGTTTGTATCTAAGACTGACTGGAACACAATTCGTAATGTTCTCGCTGGTTCTCCTAAGCTAAACCTTAAATCATCTTTCTCCTTTTCCCTTTTTAATAGAGATTCGATATTTGTATGTAAGTCATTAGATAAAATTTCGGGAATCTCATTTAAAAAATATTTGCCCTCCAGATATCTTCCTTCCCATCTAAATAATCTTTTCGCTGTTGGATTAGTAAGTACTATCTTGCCTTCAGAATCTAATAATATAGCACCGTCAGCCATAGTTGCTATTAGTGATTGCTGTTTTACTTGAGCAGCTTTAAGTTCTTCAATATTTGCCTCATCATAATTTTCTAACTGAGTTGCCATTCTGTTAAATCCATTTAAAAGTTCCCCTAGATCTCCTGTCATAGGCAAGGAGATTCTCGATTTAAAGTTCCCTTTTGAGATTTCTCTAACACCTCTCACTAACTCCCTTACAGGTCTAGTAATTGTAAGTGCGTTGAAGACTGCGCCAAGTATTACTAAAACCCAAATAGAGATAAAAACTGCAATTGTAACTTCTCTTGTGAGTGCGGCACTAGCTAGGGCTTTTTTATTAGGTGTAACTCCTAAAGCTAAAGTTCCAAGATATTTGCCTTTCCACAGCATTGGTACAAATACATCTGTTACTTGTCCCTGTGGTGTAGCGTGCTGCCTAACTAAAGGGAATTGTGGCCTTTTCTTTAATTCTGATGGTAGTTTTAATCTTCTGGTGAGCTGGAACTGACTATCTGAATTTGCTGGTGTGGCACTAATTGGTATACCAAGTTGAACTATATCTTCAGCATCTGTAAAAAATATATATCGCAGGTTTCTACTTGATCTCCAGAACTTTTCAGCAACATTTGAAATTTCTTTTTTTTGGTTATTTGCAACTAATTCCGTAACGTTCCCAGATAATAGCAATCCAAGATCTCGAGCATATCTTGTATCATTCATGCCTGCATCTCTTTGAATACTATTCAATGCAAAAAATGTTATTCCTGTCATGAGGAGACTTACAACAAGTGTTGCTATTGCAAGCAATTTTGTTCTTAAACTGAATCCGCTCCACCATGCAAGAAGTCTATCAATCCAATAGTTATTATTGATTATTTCATTATCTGGAAGGCTTTTATCTCCATTATCACGATTATTGGTTTTATTCATTAGCTTAATTCTCCTTTGATGTGTCTGTTCTAACTTGATGACCAATATCACTTCTAAAGTAGATACCATCAAAACTTATTTGTTTTAAATTTTTGTATGCTTTTTCAAAAACCATATCAAAATTTTTATCTTGGCAGACAATACTTAAAACTCTTCCACCATCAGTAACTAATTCACCATTTTTACTAAAAGAAGTTCCTGAATCGAAAATCTGGCAATCGATTAAATCAATCCTCCCTAGATTTATTGGTAAACCAGTTTTATATTCATAAGGATAACCTTTTGAGGTAGCTATTACACAGCCACTAACTTTCTTAGAAGTATCAATTTTTTCTTTGCCAGTTAAATTACCCATTGAGCATTTTTCTAGAAGTAATACAAAAGTTTGATCTAATAAGGGCATTATTGTTTGGCATTCTGGATCTCCAAATCGGCAGTTATATTCTATAACTTTGGGCCCAGATTTTGTGATCATTAATCCAAAATAAATTACGCCTTTATAATCGATATTTTTTTTATTTAGTTCATTTATTGTCGGTTCAATTATTTCACGAACGATTTTGTCAAGGTAATCTTCTGTTAATAGTGGGGCAGGAGAATATGCTCCCATCCCCCCTGTGTTTGGACCTCTATCATTTTCTTTGAGGCGTTTGTGATCTTGTGCGGAAGGAAGTAAAACGTATTTTTTTCCATCACATAGCGCAAAAACTGAAACTTCTGGACCTTGAATTTTTTCTTCCAGAACTACTACATTCCCAGAATTACCAAATTTCCCGTTGAAGATTGCTTTTGCTGCTTCAAAACATTCATCTTTTGAATCGGGAATAAAAACACCTTTACCTGAAGCTAAGCCATCTGCTTTTACTACTAGTGGAGTAGATGATGAATGGATAATTTCTTTAGCTTCTTCAAGAGAGTTGACTTTCCAAAAGTTTGCAGTTGGAATTTTGGCATCTTGCATAAATTTCTTAGCCCAAGATTTGCTATATTCCAATCTTGCTCCGTCTTTACCAGGGCCAAATACTTTAAAGTCTTTTTTGCGGAGAAAATCGGCTAATCCATTCGCTAAAGGTATTTCTGGTCCTATTACAATTAAATCTATTTTGTAAAAATTAAGCTTTTTGAGTAATTCATTTTTATTGTTTATATCTATTTTTATTCTTTGGCATTTATTAATTCTTTCTGATCCAGCATTACCAGGGATCAAATAAACTTTTTTGACTAATTCATTTTTTTGAATAGCCCAAGCCAAGGAATTTTCTCTCCCGCCATTACCAATTATTAAAATATTTTCTAATTTAATGGAACTCTTTGAACTTTTTGAATTAATACTCATAAATTTGTTTTTGAAGGTTATGAGGTTTCGATGAATAATCAGTTAAAATGAAATAAACTATTCATATAGTTGATCTCTAATAGATATGTTAATTAAAAATAGTATTTTTAGTAATCAAATGAGGTCTTAAATTTAATGAAAAATAAATTTGCGTTGATTTATGAAGGCAAAGCAAAAAAAGTGTTTTGTCATAATGATTCAGATAAAGTAATAATTGAATTTAAAGATGATGCTACCGCTTTTAACGCGTTGAAAAAAGCTAAATTTGAAGGTAAAGGAAAACTTAATTGCTCAATTAGTGCAAGAATTTTTGAACTCCTTTTAAAAAATAATATTCCAAATCATTTTATTGAACTTAAAAATGAAAAAACTATGGTTGCGCAAAAAATTAAAGTTATTCCCTTAGAAATTGTTCTTAGAAATACCGCCTATGGTTCTTTGTGTAAACAAACAACAATTAAATCTGGTACTTTGCTATCAAAACCATTAATTGATATTTATCTTAAAAATGATGAACTAAATGATCCGTTAATTACAAAAGATAGAATTGAATTAATGGAAATTCTAAGCTCTAAAGATTTGGATTTGATAATAGATTTAACTTTAAAAATTAATGAAATTCTGAAAAGTTTTTTTAAAAGTATTCAGCTTCAACTCGTTGATTTCAAGTTGGAGTTTGGTTACAATGCCAAAAATCAGATAGTTCTTGGGGATGAAATAAGTCCAGATAATTGTAGATTATGGGATCTTAATCAAAGAAATGATACAATTGTAAGTCTAGACAAAGACATATTTAGAAATGATTTAGGTGGTCTAATCGAAGCTTATAGTGAAATTAACCGAAGAATAAATGATTTCATTTAAATTATTCAAGAAATTATGCTTCATTCCCCATAATTTAAGAAAACTATGCAAAAACATTTTTTAAAAATTAAAAAAGTTTTCACAAATATTGCTTGTTCCCCGCTGCTTTTGTTAGCAAATAATTCAGAATTGGCGGCAAAGTTCTTGCCAAATGATGTAAAGCAATCAATTTCAACTTTAGAAATAAAAAATATTAATAATGTTTTATTCCAAGGGGTAGATGTTAAGCCAGAGAAAAATGTCTTTATTGCAGAAAATGAAGAAAATCCTAATCAAGAAAGTGTTCTCATATCTGAAATAATTATCGAAGGTTGGGAAAATCATCCTGAAGGCAGAAAACTTGAATTAGCTGCATACGATTCTATGAGCATTAAGCCAGGAAGTATTGTTGATAATCGAATTTTAAATCGAGACTTAAATTCAATATATGCTAGTGGTTGGTTTTCAGGAGTAAAAATAAAGTCTCAAGATGGGCCATTAGGAGTAAGACTTATTGTAAATGTAGTGCCAAATCCGATTTTAAAAAAAGTTGAACTTAAATCAACAAGCTCTGTAATTCCTAGTTCATATGTAGACGATCTTTTTAGTAATTTTTATGGCACAACTCTCAACCTAAATGAATTACAAAATAAGATAGCAATAATAAAAAAACGATATGAAAGTGAAGGTTATTCTTTAGCTAGAATTAACGGACCAGATAGAATCTCTGAAAATGGGATAGTTATATTAAATGTTTCTGAAGGCATTGTTTCTGACATTGAGTTGAGATTCTTAGGATCTGACGGAGAATCTACTATTGATGGAAAACCTAGAAAAGGAAAAACAAAAGATTGGGTTATAAGAAGAGAGCTAAAAACTCAGTCTGGCTCAATATTCAATAGAAAAATTTTAGAAGCAGATATCAAAAGACTTTATGGCACAGGACTTTTTGATGACGTCAAGGTATCTCTCGGCTCTGACAATTCAAATCCGGGTCAAGTCACAATTTTTTTAGATTTGAGCGAGCAAAGAACAGGATCTTTAACAGGTGGCTTAGGTTATAGTAATAGCTCTGGCATCTTTGCTTCTGCAGGTTTACAGGAGACAAACGCTTTTGGTAGAGCATGGACCACTAATATAAACCTTAATTTTGGAGAGTATTCAACCACCTATAATTTTTCTTTGACCGATCCATGGATTAAAGGAGATAGACATAAAACTTCTTTTAGAACAAACATCTTCTTAAGTAGAGATTATCCACAAGAATTTAATAGTGAAAAAAATGGGAAAATATATGCCGTAAATGATAAAAACACTGAAAGCTCTGATGGCTTTTCGTCAATAGTTTTAGAAAAAACGGGAGGTGGATTTTCTTTCTCAAGGCCGCTTAATGGTGGAGATCCCTTCAAAGTGGCGAAATGGAAAGTACTTGCAGGAATGAACTTTAAAAAAGTAAAGATGATTGATAGTAGTGGGAATAATAAACCTTATGGTGATATAACCCCAACTAAAGGCAACATAAGCGATATTATCTGTATTGGTTACACTCCAAATGATGGATCATGCCCTCAAGAAAATACATTGGTAAGTGTAATTGCTAGTACAACGAGGAATAATTTAAATAATTCTGTAAACCCAACTTCAGGAAATAAATTAACCTTTGGTACTGAACAATTTGTTCCATTGGGTGAAAACTCTCCAACTTTCAATAGAATTAGAGCCTCATATTCACATTTTATCCCAGCAAAATTGATAAATTTAACTAAAGAATGTAGATCTAGTAATTCGACTAGTGAAGATTGTCCGCAAGCTATTGGATTCCAATTTAAGGCCGGAACTATTTTTGGTGAATTACCTCCCTATGAAGCATTTTGTATGGGAGGAACATCATCTATTAGAGGTTGGGGATCCTGTGATTTGGCTGTAAGTAAAAGTTTTGTTGAGGGCACAGCAGAATATAGATTTCCTGTTTGGAAAATGATATCAGGAGCTTTATTCGTTGATGCAGGAAGTGATCTAGGCTCTCAAAAGGATGTCCCTGGAAAACCTGGTAAATTATTACAAAAATCAGGTTCTGGTTTCTCGATAGGAGGGGGAGTCGGAGTTAAAACTCCAATTGGCCCATTAAGATTGGATGCTGCCAGTAAGGACTTAAGTGATGATTGGAGATATACACTTGGAGTTGGATGGAAGTTTTAAGTGTTTTCTTGGCCTGCTAACTATGATTTTTGCTATACCTTGGCTGGGGTTATTACCAGAGAGGGTATAGGCCTTCATAGTGGGGAAAAAACAAAAGTAAAAATTTCATCTTATGAAAAAGAAGGTTATTATGTTTCTTTCACAGATAAGCCCAATGAAATTTTTAAGCTAACTCAAGATTTAATTGGAAGTACAATGCTTTGTACAGCGATTAAATTAGGCCAGAGAAATTTATATACTATTGAACATTTATTATCTTCAATGGCCGGTTGCGGGTTGAGTTTCATACATATTGAAGTTGATGGGAAGGAGATCCCTCTTTTAGATGGATCAGCAATTCAGTGGGTTAAAGATTTTGAAGAAGTAGGGATAAAAAAGGCACCTAAACCAGAAAATTTTTTTCGAGATGTTAATAAATCAATAATTATAAATAAAGAAGGTTCAGTTATAGCATTAACACCATCTGAAAAAACTACAATTATATCCACTATAAGTTTTCCCTATAAGGCAATTGGGAATCAAACTTTTGTGATTGATTTAAATCCAAAAAGTTTCGTTGAGATGATTGCTCCAGCCAGAACATTTGGTTTTAAGGATCAGTTTCAAGAATTGAGTGAACTTGGATTAATAAAAGGTGGGAGTTTGGAAAATGCCCTTGTTTGTGATGGTGATGGATGGGTTAATCCACCATTGAGATTTGATGATGAACCAATAAGACATAAAATTTTAGACCTAATTGGGGACTTAGCTTTGGTAGGGTTACCTAAGGCCCAAATTTTAGTTTATAAAGGATCACATTCCTTAAATGCATTATTTGCCTCATCGCTAAAAAATCAACTTTATCTTTAATTGTTTTGGAAAAGAAATTATCTAGTGAAAGTAATCAACTCTCATCTGAGAACATATTAGGTTTATTGCCTCATAGATATCCTTTTGCTCTCGTTGACAAAGTGATAGAAATTATCCCAGGGGAGCGCGCTGTTGCAGTAAAGAATGTAACAATAAATGAACCTCAATTCCAAGGACACTTTCCTGAAAGACCCTTAATGCCTGGAGTTCTTATTGTTGAATCAATGGCTCAAGTTGGCGGAATTATAGTTACTCAGATGCCCGATCTCCCTAAAGGGCTTTTCGTTTTTGCGGGAATTAACAATGTTAAATTCAGAAGACCTGTTGTGCCTGGAGATCAATTGATAATTTCTTGTGAGTTATTAAGTATTAAAAGAAAAAGATTTGGTAAGGTTAAAGGTGAAGCCCACGTTGATGGGAAGTTAGTTTGTGCGGGAGAATTAATGTTTTCATTAGTTGATTAGTGATATGGAAAATAAAAATACTGAATTAAAATCAAACGATAGTGGTGTAAAAGTTCACCCAACTGCTTTTGTTGATCCTAGTGCCGAATTACATGATGGGGTTATTATCTCTCAAGGAGCTATTGTCGGTCCTAATGTGACGATCGGGAAAGGAACCGAAATAGGACCGAATGCTGTTATTTCAGGCAGAACTCAAATCGGTATAAACAATAAAGTTTTTCCAAGTGTTTTTATAGGTCTTGATCCACAGGACCTTAAATATAAAGGGGATCCTACTGAAGTAATTATTGGAGATAATAATACTTTCAGAGAATGTGTAACCATTAATAAAGCAACTGATGAAGGAGAAAAAACTATTATTGGCAATAATAATTTGTTGATGGCTTATTCTCACATCGGCCACAATTGTGAACTTGGCAATAGGATAGTGTTATCAAATAGTGTTCAAGTTGCAGGTCATGTAAAGATTGAAGATAAAGCTATTATTGGCGGTTGTTTAGGTATTCATCAATTTGTACATATTGGATATTTAGCAATGATTGGAGGAATGACTAGGGTAGATAGAGATGTACCCCCTTTTTGTTTGGCAGAAGGGCATCCTGGAAGATTGAGGGGTTTGAATAGGATTGGAATTAAGAGAAGTGGTTTAATGGAAAATAAAGATTTTGACTTAAAAATACTTCAAAGTACTTGGAATCTACTTTTTAAATCTAATGATGCTATCTCAAATTCATTAGAAAAAGTAATGAAAGAAGAATTAGATCTCTCATCTTCAAAATTATGTAGTTTTTTGAAAGATTCAATATCTAAAGAAAGACGGGGACCAATGCCTGTGGTGAATTAATGAATAAAAAAATATTTATAAGTACTGGAGAAGTTTCTGGAGATTTGCACGGAAGTTTGTTATCAAAAGCATTATTAGAAGAAGCTAAAAAAAATTCTATAGATTTAGAAATTTGCGGATTAGGTGGTGAGAAGATGAAGAAAGAAGGTGTAAAGATTCTTCAAGATACTACATCAATTAGTGCAATAGGAATTTGGGAGGCTTTACCTCTTATTATTCCAACAATAAGAATTCAAAAAAGGTTCTATAAATTAATAAAAAAATATCCTCCAGATTGCTTAATTTTGATTGACTATATGGGTCCCAATATAAATATTGGTACTAAATTAAAAAGATCGAAGACAAAAATTCCAATTTTTTACTACATTGCTCCTCAAGAGTGGGCTTGGAGGGTTGGCAATAATACTACAACTAACCTAATAAAATTTTCTGATAAAATCTTCGCGATTTTCAAGAAAGAAGCAGCATTCTACAAAAAAAGGGGCGGAAATGTTTTGTGGGTTGGACATCCTATGATTGATTTGACAAAAAAACTTCCTCTAAAGAAAGATGCCAGAACAACTCTTAACCTTCTCCCAAATCAAAACATAATACTTTTAATGCCCGCATCAAGATCTCAAGAATTGCGCTACATATTACCTACTTTTATGAAAGCGGCAAAAAAATTACAACAAAAATTTCCCAGTTTGGTTGTCTATATTCCCTCCTGTCGAAGTGCTTTTGATGAAGCATTTAAAAAAGCTTTTAGAAAATATCAAGTTAGGGGAGTTGTAATTTCTCAAAAAGATAGTGCAAAATTAAAGCCTTATATTTATTCGCTCACTAAAATTGCTCTTTGTAAATCTGGGACAGTTAATATGGAATTAGCTTTATATGGAATTCCACAGATTGTTGGTTATAGAGTAAGTAAGGTAACAGCTTTTATCGCTAAAAAAATACTAAATTTCAAAGTGAGATTTATTTCTCCTGTTAATTTGTTAGTTAATAAATTAATAATCCCTGAGTTTGTACAGAGAGAATTTGACGAAAAGAAAATTTTTTACAAATCTTGTAGGATTCTTGAGGGAAAGTCAGAAAAAATAAAAATTAAAAGAGGCTATGCTTTTTTAAAAAAAGAATTAGGAGAAGAGGGAGTAGTAAAGAGAGCTGCTAAAGAGATTATTAATTCTATTATTTGAACTTTATAAAAAAAAAATGAAATATCTCTTATCTCTA
>Ga0310343_10002208_pt1 | contig 10206 bp, 9 predicted proteins | sample HC15DNA2025_MG_FD_203519 | JGI IMG/M metagenome (GOLD analysis project Ga0310343, IMG submission 203519) | Marine microbial communities from station ALOHA, North Pacific Subtropical Gyre - HC15-DNA-20-25_MG | ecosystem: Environmental > Aquatic > Marine > Oceanic | place: Pacific Ocean: North...
CGGTGGGCCCGGGGTTCTTGAACTCGCCGAAGACGAGCGGGTTCGTCAGCTCATTCTGTCCTTCGACCAATCGAGGAAGCCCATCGCCGCGATTTGTGCCGCTCCCAAGGTTCTGGCATCCACAGGCATTCTTGATAGACGGAAGGCAACGAGCCACCTATCGGTCCGCTCCGAACTTCCTCGAGCCAGTGACGAGCCCATCGTCGTCAGTGACCACATTTTAACGTCCCAAGGCGCCGGCACAGCCATAGATTTCGGACTCGAGCTAGCTCGCCTTCTAACTGGCGATGAATCCGCTAGATCCGTTGCCGAGTCCATCCATTCTCAATAGTAGACCTTTCATTTATGGTAAAAGAACACGATTTCATCGCCATTGGTGGCGGAAGCGGTGGCTTCAATGCGGCTAAAGTCGCTCGCCAATACTCAGGCAATGTAGCGATAGTAGATGGGGCCACCGAGCTGGGAGGGCTATGTATTTTGCGCGGCTGCATGCCTTCTAAAACGCTGATCTACTCCGCTGAGGTCCTCCACTTAGCTCAAAAGGGAAGCGAGTTTGGGCTAGATATTCCAGAAGCGCGCGTTAGCATGGAAAAGCTGCATCAGCGAAAACTGGATACAATCAAGGAATTCGCCGATTACCGCGTCGAGTACATGAAAAGCGGCAAGTATCATCTCTATAGGAACTTCGCCAAATTTATAAGCGAGGATACGGTCGAGCTCGACAATGGAGATCTCCTTCGAGGCAAGTATTTCATCATCGCGACCGGGTCCTATGTCTCCAAGCCACCTATTCCTGGAATAGACGATTCGGATATTTGGACGAGTGACGACATCCTCGACCTTGCTACTCTACCTGAATCAGTCATCGTTCTCGGCGGTGGAGTTGTGGCTTGCGAACTCGCTCAATTTCTCAATCGAGTGGGCGCGAAAACGACCCAAATTCAACGTAGCCCTCACATCCTAAAAGACCAGGCTCCGGATGTTTCGGAAGTGGTCGAAACCGCCTTGCGTGACGAAGGGCTCGATCTCTACACCGGCACGAAGCTCCAAAGTATCAGCCGCAAGAACAATGGGTTCGAGATCGTCTTCGACCAAGACGGAATAGAAAAACGCTGCTCCGCCAAGCATGTCGTCAATGCTCTGGGTCGATCGCCTGCCACCGGGAATCTCGGCCTGGAAGAAGCCGGAATCGAACTCAAGCCCAACGGGCAAATCGTCACAGACACTTACCAACGGACTACCAACTTCAAGATATACGCTGCGGGCGATTGTGCAGGACCTTTCGAGATCGTCCACACCGCCGTACTGCAAGGAGAATTCGCCGCCTATCACGCGTTCGGAGTCGAGAAAACGCCACTAAACTACGACCACATGCTCGACGCGGTTTTCACCGATCCCCAGGTCGCTCGCGTAGGTCTCACCGAAGCAGTTCTCAGAGAGAGGGAGATCGATTTTGTCGTCGCCGATTACCCATTCGACGATCATGGGAAATCTATCTTGATGGAAGCCAAATACGGATTCGTCCGGGTCTTTGCGGAAAAACTCTCTGGACGCATTCTTGGAGCGGAGATCGTGTCCAAAGACGCCGTAGAACTCATTCACGCTCTATCCGTAGCCGTATCCAATAATCTGACCGCAGAATCCTTGCTTCGCACCCATTGGTACCACCCGACCCTTTCCGAGATCCTTAGCTACCCACTTGAAGATATCGTCGACGAGCTCTCTGACGAAACCTAATTGTTTCGGAAGATATGCGTCAGCTATTCATCACAGGCACCTCTCGCGGCTTCGGGCTGGCGTTGACAAAGCAGCTCGAAACAGAAAACACGCAAATCAAGGGACTGTCGCGGTCCCGGGGCGACTTTCGAGGAAACCATGTCGCCTGTGACCTCAATCAAACCAAATCCGCCTCCGAGACACTCGACCAAACCTTCGCCCAAGCGAACTGGCAAGACTGCGAATCGATCATATTCGTTGCCAACTCGGGTATTCTAAAGTCAATCGATTTTCTCGACCACCTTTCGATAAACGATATCCAAAATAGTCTTACAATCAACTTGACGGGCTCATTTGTCTGTTTACAGCGATTCCTGATCGCTACTCGCGATTTTCAGCTACCCAAACTTTTCGTACAAATTAGCTCTGGAGCCGCTTTGCCGGAGCGGGCCAAACCTTCCTGGTCGCTGTATTGCTCCGCCAAAAGCGGGCAGGAGCAACTGGTAAGAACGATTGCGAAAGAACAGAGCTATGCTCCATTCCCCGCTAAAGTCGTGAACTTCAATCCAAGTGTAATGGAAACCGGGATGCAGGAACTTATACGGGCTGCGCCGAAATCCGCTTTTCCCGAAGTTGATCGTTTTATTGAACTTAAAGAAAAGGATCAGATTAAGGAACCCGCAGCGGTTGCTGACGCTCTCGCCAATCTCATTGACTCTTACGACAAGCTCCATAACGGAGCCACTTATCAATATTCCGATTTCCTGGAACCTGTTTAAGAATACTTCACTTATAAATATCTATGACCTATACTACCCCAAAATTTCTCGTCGATTTACTCAAAGCCAAAAGTCCGTCCGGAGCTGAAGGACAGGCTCAAGCCGTATTTGACCAATACGTCGAATCGAGTGCCGACACCTATCAACGAGACGTGCTGGGGAATCGGATCGCTACCCTGAATCCCGAAGGAAGCCCAACAGTCATGTATTCAGGGCATCTCGACGAGCTAGGGTTCATTATCAACTACATCGATGACAACGGATTCCTCTACTTTCGTACGATTGGAGGGCACGACCGCCTGATCATTCCAGGGCGGCGAATCCTTATACAAACCAACAACGAAATCGTTAAAGGCGTTACCGGAAAGCGGGCCATCCATATGATGGATCAGAAAGATCGCGAGAAGATCCCAAAAATAAACGAGATGTGGATCGACATTGCCGCTAAGGATAAGACGGATGCAGAATCGCGCGTGCGCGTCGGTGACGTAGCCACTTACGATCATGAGTTTGAACTCATTAACGGATCCGTGGGAACCGCTCGCGCCTTCGACAACAAGTGCGGCGCTTACATCGTGGGAGAAGCGATTCGACGCCTGGCCAAAAGCGAAAAGACACTAGAAGCCAAGGTCGTTTCCGTGGGCACCTCGCAAGAGGAAATAGGCGTGCGAGGAGCCACTACTTCTAGTTTCGGTCTAGCTCCTGACTTTGCGGTAGCCGTAGATGTTGGGCACAGCACGGATCATCCCGATTGCGATAAACGAAAATTCGGAGCCACCAAGCTAGGGGCCGGGCCTATTATCACTCGTGGTCCTAATATTAATCCAATCGTGTTCGACAAACTGATATCCGCAGCGGAAGATCGGAATATTCTCTACCAACTTGAAGGCGATCCTTACCCAACCTATACCGACGCTCGAGCGATTCAGATGGCTGGCGCCGGCGTAGCAACCGGATTACTCTCTATTCCTTTGAGATATATGCACACGCCCAGTGAAGTCGTGGATCTCGAAGACGTGGAAGCCTGCGTAAAGCTCTTGGTCGCCTTTGCAGAAGATCTTAAAGCTGGCGAGACAGGTAATTGGTGACGGTACCAATACTCGGATTGCTGATGGTAGGGCTGACTATCCCTAGTCAGCCTATCTGAACCGTTCGTTTTTCCCGACTGCTTAGGCATAAGCAGATCTCCCTTTCGCAACTTGCTTATAATTACGGGAAAGCCATAATAGAAGCAAAACCGAGCTCAATCAATAGTAATGGAAGGCGAATGTTACTTCTTCGTCGTCGCCGAAAACCTCCACCATTTCTGGTGTCCACGGTCCATACGGAGCTCCGTTCTCAACCGCAGTTCGAGCCATATAAATGCCGAGGAACTTCGAAGTGGTTCCAGGCATATTTTCTATATCTCGAACGTATCCATTCTTATCCAACACGAACTTGATCACAGCTTTTGTCCGTCGCTCATCCACCGTCGCCTCGTTCGCCAATGAATTCCAGTGAGCACTAACCGCCTCGATCAGCCGTTCCATATATTCGCCAAACTCGCTGAACTTGGCATCAATTGCGATTCTTCCCGTTCGGGATACACCGAGAGAATGGTTGCGGACGGGTCCCGGCGCCACTTTCGGCAATCGCGGACGTGGTCGCGGCGAAGGTTGCGAAGCATCGGTAACTTGTTGGGGATTTTGGGGATTAACCACAGGCCGCAAGGTAGCAAATTCCTGAGCATCCTCTTCACCTTCTTCAGCTTCCCCTTGAATATACTCGTTCACATTGGTCGGGGTATCTGTCTCATCGTGATCCACCTCTGCCAAACCAGTCTCGTCAGGATCCCGCTCTTCCTGTTCGCCAGGAATAGGGATTTGCTTCGCTAAAGGTTGGGCCGGCGTAATTGGAGTAATCAATGGCTGAGGCTCGCTCGGCTCGTTTTCCTTCGATTCCCGGGATAAGGGAGCAGGAGGAGGCGAAAATTCTGGCGGACTCAGATCGCCAGCAATAAATTGGTTCGTCTCGATATCGTTATCACTTTCCGAGGAAGGACGATTCTCGGGATCGATCTCGTCAGGCAACTCCTCCTGAGCTGCCTGTTGACTACGGGCGGCAAAAGTGTCGGCATCATCCGGCTCGTTCTCAGGAGCATCCGGATTTGTTTGGGTGTAGGTTTGCTCAGGCTCCTCCTCTTCTGGGGGCTCCAGTTCGATCTCGAAGTCTCGATAGCGATTAACAATCTCCCCTCGCTCTGTTGTGAAAATGTCGTCCGGCACCCATAATATCCCAATTAAATGGAATAGAACCGTACCAATCAGCCCTGCAATCAACGACTTTCTCGAAACAAGTCGTCGCTCCAGCAAGGTCCGAGCCAGCATGCGGTCACTGGCGACGGGCCTATCGCTTTTCGGCTTTTCTCGAGGCTCAAGGTTCATGAGGAAACGCTCAAATCAAATTATGACGCTCTAGCATATGCTTTGTTTCATCGATTGGCAATCCCATGATATTTGAGTGGGATCCCTGGAAGCTATCGATGATCAATCCCCCACCCTCCTGAATCCCGTAGGCCCCAGCTTTGTCCAGCGGATTGACGATCTCAAAATAGCGATCGATCGTCTCATCATCGAATAATTTGAAGGTCACCTCACTACGAACCCCAAAGGTTTCCTCGATACCCTGATCCTGGCACTGAAGTGAAACTCCCGTATATACAACGTGGGTACGTCCTGAAAGCCTGGCCAACATCCGCTTCGCCTCCTCCAAATTGGCCGGCTTGATCAAAACTTTTCCATCGAGGTGCACAGTTGTATCTGAACCAAGAATAAATCGATCAGGATGCTTCCGAGCTACCCAGTCCGCCTTTAATGCCGCATTTTCGCGCACCATTGCTTCCGGATTCGCATGGCCCTCTTCGAACTCCTCGACCTCGGCAGGAATGATATCAAATCGAGCCCCGATCCGCTGAAGTAGCTCCTTTCGCCTTGGCGATGCTGATGCCAGTATAAAACTCATGGGTAATCCGCAACTATCGATTTATTGAAATAGCAGACTCAAATTAGCCGATTCAAATAACAAAGAGAACTTAGCCAAGGCAAACGAAACCTCGAATCCTGCTCCTATCGATCCTACCCTGCTATCTCTAGGGCTTGCCCTTTCTGGCATGAGGCGTTCACTTCTGAGCCTTCTTAATGAAAATCGGCCTAGCCCAGATCAATACCACCGTTGGGGATCTAAAAAACAACGGAGAAAGGATTCTAGATGCCTACAACCGACTCCATGGAGATGGGTCTGATATCGTAGTGTTTCCGGAATTAGTGATCACTGGGTATCCTCCGCGAGACTTGCTCTTCAAGCAGAGGTTTGTTCCCGACAATTTAGCAACGCTTGAGGCCATCGCAGCGAAAACTGGGGATGTACCGGCCATCATAGGATACGTGGAGCCCAACCCGAATGAGTCGGGTCGCCACTTCTATAATTCTGTCGCGATATGCTCCAATGGGAAAGTTCAAGCAACTGGGCGCAAATGCCTGCTACCTACCTACGACGTCTTCGACGAGGATCGCTATTTTGAAGCGGCTACGGAACCGCTTGTCACGGAAATCGCTGGTCAACACGTAGCGGTCACGATTTGCGAAGATATCTGGACTCTCTCTGAAGTCTCAGCCCGCCCTCTATATTCGCATTCACCTTTGGATGCCCTGGAAAGCCAATCCCTGGACTTGCACATCAACCTATCTGCCAGCCCCTGGCACATCGACAAGGCCCAGGTACGGCAAACTTTGATTAGCGAAACGTCGAAACGTCTCGGTTGCCCGACCATTTACATCAATGCCGTGGGAGGCAACGACGAACTGATATTCGACGGACGCAGCATGGTTTCCGATGCGGAAGGTAATATCATTTGCGGACTTTCTGGTTTTCGAGAAGAGCTGAATATTGCCGATCTGGATATATCTCAGCCTCTGAATCCTTCCTTCAAACAGACGGAGCTACAGGATATCGAAGACGCTTTGGTACTGGGATTGCGCGACTATGTTTACAAATGCGGATTTCGCAAAGCGATTGTCGGACTTAGTGGCGGCATAGATTCTGCGGTGACAGCCGCCTTGGCAGCAAAAGCCCTCGGGAAAGAAAACGTCTTAGGTGTCGGTCTGCCTTCCGCCATCTCGTCAGAACACAGTAAGAACGATGCTCGCGATTTGGCAGCGAATCTGGAAATCGACTTTCACATGGTCCCTATTTCCGATATCGTCAACGCTTCCGAAGCGGCCCTGGCTCCTCTAATGGCAGAAAGGGAGAAAGACGTAACCGAAGAAAACGTACAAGCTCGGGCTCGAGGTCTCTTGCTGATGGCATTGTCCAATAAATATGGGGCTCTACTTTTGACGACCGGAAACAAGAGCGAGCTTTCCGTCGGCTATTGCACGCTCTATGGCGACATGTGCGGCGGGCTCGCCGTGATTTCTGACCTGCCTAAAGTCAAAGTCTTCGAGCTCGCTCGGCATATGAATCGAGACGGAGAGATCATACCCATCAATACGATCGAAAAACCGCCTTCCGCTGAACTTCGACCGGACCAGAAAGACGAAGACAGCCTTCCGCCTTACGATGTGCTCGACGGGATTTTAAAAGCCTATGTCGAAGAAGGAAAGTCAGCTGATGATATCGTCGCTCTCGGCTATGAACCTGGCATCGTCAAAGATATCCTACGCAAAGTTGACCTCAATGAGTACAAGCGCAAGCAAGCAGCGCCGGGCTTAAAACTAACTCCGCTGGCCTTTGGAGTTGGTCGACGCATACCCATCGTCCAACGCTATGTATCCTAGATTGACTACAAGAGTCCTGAATGGAGCACCCTCATTTGTAAGGCTGCCGCTTCCGGCGTGCCACGACTATTAAATTTTTCACCTGATCGGCTCTTCACAAGCGAAGCCCCAACGATCATCGACTTGCTGTATACTTTCTACAGTACCAAATGTATTTAAAGCAGCGAACAAAAGGGTTTGAACCAAGAAACTTGAGAACTAGCCCTAGACACCTTATCACCTTCCACCATAATGACTACTTCATCCGAACTTTTTGAACGCGCCAAGGAACTGATTCCTGGCGGCGTCAATTCACCTGTTCGAGCCTTCCGTTCAGTCGGGGGCACTCCCTTCTTCACCAAGCGGGCCAACGGAGCCACTTTAACGACCGCGGATGATCGGGAACTCATCGATTTCGTCTGTACCTGGGGACCTGCCATCCACGGACATAATAACGAAATAATCCGCGAAGCCGTAGCTAAAGCCCTCGATAGCGGCACCAGCTTTGGCACGCCAAATCCTTATGAGATCACCATGGCAGAGCTAATAATCGAAATGGTTCCCTCCATCGAAAAGGTGCGGATGGTGAATAGCGGTACCGAGGCCACGATGACGGCCATTCGTTTAGCTCGTGGCTATACGCAGCGAAACAAGATCATCAAATTCGAAGGCTGCTACCACGGACACGCTGACTCGCTACTCATCAAAGCTGGCTCCGGGGCACTGACTTTTGGCAATCCGGACAGCGCTGGCGTACCTGAAGGCTTCGCCCGCGAGACCATCGTTCTCCCATTCAACGATCTTGGAGCCGTCCAAGACGTATTTGATACTTGTGGCGACGACATAGCTGGCATCATCCTCGAACCTTACCCCGCCAATGTCGGCTTGATTTTTCCAAAAGATGGTTATCTCCAAGGCCTAAGGGATCTGTGCTCGAAAAACGGATCGGTCCTCATATTCGACGAAGTCATGACGGGATTCCGCGTATCCGCAGGAGGTGTTCAAACGAAGGAGGGAATCACTCCTGATCTAACAACTCTGGGCAAGATCATCGGAGGCGGACTTCCCGTAGGCGCTCTCGGAGGCAAAGCCGAAATAATGGATCACTTGGCTCCTGAAGGACCGGTTTACCAAGCGGGGACCCTTAGTGGCAACCCGCTCGCCATGGCTGCGGGAATTGCGGCTCTTGAACTTCTCAAGGACGGTACCGCATACGATCGCCTCGATCACCTGGGCGTTCAGGTTCGGGAAGCTATTCAGTCTGCTGTCAATGAAACGGGCATTCCTGCCCAGATCCCCCAGGTGGGCTCCATGTTTTGCCTTTATTTTACCGATACGCCAGTAAAGGACTTGGAAGACGCTTCGAACACCGATACCGAACGTTTCAATAGCTATTTCCACAAGTGCCTAGATTTGGGCGTCTATATTCCCCCATCTAAATACGAAGGAAACTTCATTTCCACGGCCCACGAAAATGCATCAATCGCAAGAGCCTGCGAAGTATTCGCCGAAGCGCTTCGATCGATGTAGGGAATTCTAATCGAACGCCCATGGCATATAAATCGGAAGCCCTCGAAGGTAGGAGCGGTCTCCGAGCGACGATATTGTATCTTCGAAAAACTATCGCTCAATGGCAGCTCGGAGATCGGCCGCTACCGATTTAAAAACCGTAGGTCGACTCGATCCTCCAGATTCTAAGAACGGAGGACTGAGCCAGTCCTCCGTACCAAAGCATAAAATTGCAGATGCGATCGTCGATCGCGTTGCCTCTCAACGCCTATTAATCATCCCATTCACTCTCGAGCTTCTCGGCCTTGGCATCGTGCTTCTTCTTCAAAAATACGGACGCGATGATCGAAAGCTCATACAGAATCCACAAAGGTCCAGCCAGGGCTAGCTGGGTAATCGGCTCCGGTGGAGTTAGAATCGCAGCGAGGATGACAATAGAAAGGACGATGTAACGCCGGTACTGCCTGAGCTGTTCCGGCGTAACGACTCCAATGGTTACCAAAACGATAATCGCCAAGGGCATCTGAAATGCGATCCCTAGCCCCAATATGGTGAATGTGAGGAACCCAAAATAATTGCTCGTAGTCCACAGCATCTGGAACCCCAACAGTTGGTTGAACCAAATGACCGCAGTGATCGTTCGGGGCAGCAATATGTAATAACCGAATGTGCAACCCAAGAGGAAGAGAAAGAGGACAGATAATGAACCGGGAACAAGAATCCTCTTTTCCCGTACCGTTAAGGCCGGAGCCAGAAAGCGGCCCAGGTAGTATATAAAAAATGGGGACGCTACCATGAGGCCGATGATCACTCCGATCAGAAGCATGGCAATAAACACCCCAGTGACGTTGTAGGTCGTCAAGCCGCCAAAAACGACCATCCGTTCGGCTTCCGACAAGTGGGAATAATTCGCTTCTAACGGAGCCAGCAGGATGTCCTTAACATCCACGATGAAAATCATGGAGGCAACAAACGCTATCGTGAAGGCCCCGATGGGCTTGAGCAGAGACCAACGAAGCTCCTCCAAATGCTCCAGAAACCCCATGTGCTTAGGATCCCCAGCCCATTCTGGCGCATCATCGTCAGCTTCGTGAAATGGCTCTATTTCGCTCATTCAGATTCTCAAACCCCGTTACATGAACAACTGATTCCTCACGGGCAACTCCATTTTACTGTCCTGAAACTGCTAAACAACCCGCCTGAAGCGCTTAATCTCTGCCTGGTGATCAATCCCATTGACAGATGGAGATCAGTTCTTAAGAGGGACCCTTTTCTTAGAGGAAAAGGTTACACAAACACACTCTCCTCATTCATCGCAAATCCAAATTAGTTCAATAAGGATGCCATCCAAAACCACTGCGAAAAAAGCGAAGAAGACGGTGCGCAAGCGCACTTCTAGAGCCATAAAA
>Ga0310343_10002215_pt1 | contig 10196 bp, 8 predicted proteins | sample HC15DNA2025_MG_FD_203519 | JGI IMG/M metagenome (GOLD analysis project Ga0310343, IMG submission 203519) | Marine microbial communities from station ALOHA, North Pacific Subtropical Gyre - HC15-DNA-20-25_MG | ecosystem: Environmental > Aquatic > Marine > Oceanic | place: Pacific Ocean: North...
TAAGGGCAAAAGATAGATGCCTAAAAATGATGGATAGATTAGATTTATATGGAAGCTTCAGTCGTATTGATAGAGAAGTTGTTTTTAATAAACTTTGTATTTGGATTTTAAATAAATTTGAAGAAACCGCTCCAGATGCTTTAATTCTTGTAGAAAATCCCCATTCACATACTTATTATCTGATTTATGAGATTTGCTTATATCAAAACATTCAAATTATTAAGTTTAATAGATGGTTAAATATCCCTGTAATGTATGCACAAAATTTAACTACTGGCGAGAGACAAAAAGTTTCAATAAAAATGCAAGAAGATCTATCTCTTAAATTTGATTCTTATATAAAAGAATTTATCAATGATTTATCAAGATTAAATAATAATGATAATTACATTTTGCCCGCCATAAAAATTCAAATTAATGGTGTGAAATTAAAAAATAAATTAATTAATTTTTTAAAGTATGGAATTATTTCTCAAATTAAAGAATTTTGTTTTCAATTTAGACAATACTTTAGCAAAACTTACTACCCTATTAATCCTTACAAATTCGGATACTTTTTAAGGCTTTGGATTAGATATAGACGTAAAGATAATTTAAAAAAGTCATTTAATAAATTTAAAGGTAAAAAAGATCTATCGGAGAAGTTTGTTTATTATGCATTGAGTTTTGAGCCTGAAAGAACTACTTGTCCAGATGGCAATGAATTTCATGATCAAATAATTACATTAATAGTTATTAGAAATTTTCTTCCCCCTGAATATAAAATTTATGTAAAAGAACATCCAAGTCAATTTTATCTTGCTGAAAAAGGTTCGAGAGGAAGAAGTCCATTATTTTATGAAGCAATAAAAAATATTAAAGGCGTCTTTTTATTAGATGAAGAAATTGATTCATTAGAGCTTATTAGAAAAGCCGAGTTTACTGCCTCAGTTTCTGGAAGTGGTGCATTTGAATCCGCAATAATGGGAAAGAAATCATTGGTTTTTGGTGACACATGGTATGAAGGATGCCCAAACATCACGAAATGGAATCATGAAATAACATTTGAAGAATTTATAAATAAAAAATTATCAGACACAGAAGAAATTTTTGAATTCATAATGCAACAAAAAAAATTATTTTGTATAGCAGGGTGTCAAAATCCAGTAGCTCAAGAATGTTTCAGAAAATTCTTAAATAAAAATTTTGAGAATGAAGAAATTCGAGGAGTTACCCATATCATCTCAGAGTTCCTAAAAAGCAAGTGCTAAATGTTCTTCTTAAAAAAAGAAAATTAATTATTTATTAATGGACCAAAATTTTTTAAAAATTAAAAATTTAAAAAAAAGATTAGATAAAGAATCATTTCATGTATTTTTTATATCAAACCCTATTTTTGAAGTTATAAGTTATTTGTGGATAAATTTGCTTAATATTCCTGAAGAAAAAATAATTTTAATTAGTCTAAGAAGTAATTTTTCTGGCCTTTTTAAACTGAGGTATAAATATTTCCAGAGAACTTTTTTTGATCGTTTTTGTAATAAAATCAAATTTGACAGATATTCAAAAAAAATTACCAATTGGGTTGAAGAACAATCAAATAATTACTATGTATATTGCGCTAGGCTACATCCTGAATCTGAAAAACTAATAAATCAAAGAAATTGCTCTGGCCACTTTTATATTGAAGAAGGACAAATTTCATATAGTAATAAGAAAATATTCGATAATTTATCTGAAAAACTTTACTTAAAGAAAAAACTTAATAAGTCATATTTTGCTGCAGACAAAGAATATCACTTTAGAAAAGATGCCTTGTTGTTTATTGGACTTGATCAAAAAGTATTTCCTCAAGCTGAATCAGAAAAAAAAGTTGTTTTATCAGATTTAAATTTACTTAAGAAAATATATAAACCTTTTTTAATGGGACAAAAAATAATAGGTTTAATTCCAGCTCCAAGAAGATTGGAAAAAATTGATTTCGAAAAATTCCTAGAAAAATTTTTAGATATTATTCCAGATAGTTCATATATAAAATTCCATCCAGGCTATCAATACTCTGATTCTGAATTAAGAAAAATAGAAGTAAAAATAAATTCAAAAAACAAAAAGAATATCAAAATTTGCAGTAACAAAGTGATATTAGAAATTGAAATGATTTTTGAAAAAAAGATTTTATATGGCTCTAAAAGTTCACTAGAAACTTATGCCCATTTATTTGGATCAGAATATAAATCAATAAAAATTTATTAATAAGTGAAACTTCTAAAAATAAAAAATACAGCCTAAAAAAGGTTTTAAATCTTTTAACAAATTTTAGAAAAATTAGAATTCTGGACTTAAACCATCATAATCAAAATTACTAATTTGAAACTGTATGCCAAAAACCTCATTATTTGTTTGGTAATAAGCCCTCAGGCCATAAGCTCTTCTTTTAAATTCCAAAGTATATTTTGTGTCTACCAATCTACCATAATCTTGATGAGTACTATCTAAGGGAATAGCGGATTCAAAACCAACTACAATTGGGCCATATATTTGCTGCTCTAAATTAACTTTTATACGATTATCATCATTAATATCATCAAAAGCAAACGGACTCTCTCCACTCTTAAGAACGGTTGTGAATTGTGAAGAGATCCTTGAAAAATCAAAATAATTTTTCTTAAAGTTTCCAAAAGTCATTGCTGGCCCAGTATTTAATACAATAGCTTTTTGACTATCACCATTACTATAGAAAAACATGCCTGCATCAATATTAGTATTCCAATAAATACTATTTTTAATAATGTTGGGAGTAAACTTATAATCCTTACTTATTTTCTTAACGCTAGACTTTTTAATCCATAGTGGAATATTGTAATCATATGAAAAAGCTATAACATTTCTAAAAAGATTATTAAAATCATTTTGATTTTTCTTTTTTGCTTTAAACTGACCTGCATCATAAAGATATGTTGTGTTTTTAAAGAAACTTTTATCTCTTTTAGATTTATTTTGAGCAATACTTAAACCATTTCCAAAATAAATCTCCTCCTCTCCTTCGTATCCTTTTGATACCTTTTCTCTAAAGACACTATAAAATTGAATATCTAAAAAATCTGAGTAATTATTATCACTCATAACTAGGCTGTTTAAATCTTCACTAATTTTTTTAAAAGAATTCAAATCATAAGATCTTTTCAAAATTGTTTTTGACCTTAATGCCTCAGAGAATCTTGATGTATTAAAAGTATTAAGATTATTGTTAATTTCTAGATCCCACTCATTCAGTTTTCCATATAATTTTGTATCTAAAGAAAAAATATCTCCAAATGAATTTTGATTTTTAACCTTATCACTTAAGATAGAAGAATTCTTCTCCCTAAAGGAATTCGTATATCCATTTATAGATCTTTGAATTAAGAAGTAAGGCGTAAGACTTAGTTTAAATTTATTTAGTACTTTAATATCATCAAAAGTGCGTGAAAGATAAAAACCATCTTTCTCATTATAATCCGAGCCAATAGTCCATCTTGAGATTGGATCCTTATCAAAAATAGTCCACCTGCCAATTGGGAAGGTTAATTTATTATCAAGTATTATCCAATTATTACGACCAATAATTTTAATTTTATCTTTTACGATCTCAACGGAAAAGTTTATAGACTTGATTTTAAATTGCGGCTTATTAAAAGGATCATTACTCAAAATGACTTTGCTCGATTTAAGGCTTTTTGAGTCGATAAAAATTTTATCGCTCTTAAATCGCCACTTATTTATCGTAGGAAAATCTAGGCTAATGTCACTAATATTAAATCTTTTTTCAGCTTCAAAATCATTCTCAAGTCCAAAGGTAGAAGAACTTATATAGTCTAGATTACGTAATTTTTTATTCCTTCCAAAGTTAAGTAATTCGTCCTCTTTATTTCTTTCTGAATTCAATTCAAGGTCTTTTTCAAGATTTATTACATCTAAGACACCATAAACATTATCAATATAACCTTTTTCTTCCTCTAAATTATAAAAAAGCTTAGAGGCTTCAAAATACTGATTTCTTTTTTTGAAACTAACATTCCCCTCAATAACAAAGTCTTTGGAAGTTCTATCAAAGGAAACATTATCTCCTCTTAATTCTGCATCTGAAAAATACAAAATTACATTTCCCTCCGCAAAAAAAACACCATCTTTTTGGTATTGCTTATCTGAAACAATTTCAACCTCACTTTTATCCAAAGTGTCAGGATTTTGGGTTAGGTAATTTATTAAAGAATTTGAGTAATTCTGTAAATTGTTGTTTAAAAAGTAATTAAAATTATTATCTATAAAGTCTGAATTTAATGAATAAGAAATTTTTTTATTTTTTAAAGGCTCCGATAAATTTAAGAATTTATAAGTTTCGCTTTCTTCTGACTTAACCTTATTTAAAGGGAATAAAAAAAAATTTAAAAATAATAAGCTAAAAAGAAAAAGTGAATTATTCCTTAAATACAAGCTGATAAATTTCATTAGTTATAACAATAATAATAATACATATCCCGCTGTTAAAAATCATTTTATTTAGTACCAAAAATAATTATGCTCTTCGCCATACTGCTAACAACTTACCTTGAATAACTATACGTTCTAAATCAACACTAATCGTCTCATATTTTGGATTTGCAGCCTCTAAATTAATTCTATTTCCTTTTCTAAAGAAATATTTTAAAGTTGTTCCTAAACCCTCTACCATCGCGCTAACAATTACTCCGTTCCTAAGCGAGTAGGTATCACTAACAGGTTCCATTAAAACCATATCTCCATCTGCAATACAGGCATCTATCATTGAATCTCCATTAACAGTAAGGGCGAAAACATTTTTCTTTTTTAAAACATCAGAAATATCTAATCTTTCATTGACATCAGAATAAGTTTCAATCAACCCCCCTGCTGCGACTGAGCCCATTACTGGAACTCCCTCAATTATTTCATCAACTATTTGCATTGTTCTAGCCTTCCCCTCTTGCCATGATATGTATCCTTTATCTTGTAAGTGCTTTAAACGACTTTGAATTGGAGCTGGCGATTTTAAACCCATAGCTTTCATCATTTGTCTAATTGAAGGACTATGCTGGAAATTTTTCATATAATCCTTTATCCAACCATAAAGCTCATTTTGAGCGTCAGTAAGATTATTATCCACAGGCAAAGACATAAAAATAAGCAAACAAATGTACTCTAATACATTTGTACCTATAAATCAGAAAATCTGCAATCAGTATCTAAGAAAGAAGGCAAGATAAAAGTGCTTGTTGTACATGCATTCTATTTTCTGCTTGGTCGAAAATTCTACTGTTTTTACTATCAATTACTTCATCGGTTATTTCTTTAGATCTATAAGCAGGGAGACAATGAAGAACTATTGCATCATTTTCTGCTTTTGCGACTAAATCACTATCAATAGTGAAGCCATTAAAATCTTTATCCTTTTCTTCCTTTTGATTTTCCTCACCCATTGATGACCAAACGTCCGTATAAAGAACATTCGCCCCTAAAACTGCAGTATTTGGATCATTAGTAATTTTCAATAGATTTTTATTTTGACATATATTTCTTGCTTTATTGATAACCATTGCATTTGGCTCATAACCTTTAGGACATGCGATTCTCACTTCAACTCCCAACAAAGCTCCACAAAGAATCAGTGAATTCGCAACGTTATTTCCATCTCCTACGAATGTCAAAACAACATTTTTAAAATCAGTAAATTTTTCTTTAATTGTCATAAAATCAGCCAATGCCTGGCATGGGTGTTCTAAGTCTGTTAAGGCATTAATGACAGGAGTTGAAGACCACATAGCATACTCCTCTAAGTCTTTTTGCTTAAAAGTTCTTATTGCAATAGCATCGCAATATCTACTAAGAACCCGTGCAGTATCTTTAATTTGTTCACCTCTACCAATTTGAGAAGTAGTTGGATTTAAATCAATTGTGGTTCCACCAAGTCTCGACATCGCCACATGAAAACTTACTCTAGTTCGTGTAGAGGACTTATCAAAAATCAAACCTAAGACTTTGTTTTGAAGATCAATATTAATTTTTTTATTTTTAAAGTTATTAGCAAGTTCAAGAATTTGCTTTACTTCTTGCTCAGACAAATCCAAGCTTGATATAAAATTTTTATTTGCAAGCTTGAATGGCTTTAACATCTAACTATGTATAAAAACCTAAATTTTACTATGCAGGCAATTTACTTTCTGCCAAGAGAGTTTTGAGATCCTCGCCTTCAATAACTTCTTCTTGGAGAATTTTCTGAGAAATCGATTCAAGAAGAGGTAAATTATTCCTCAATATATTAAGTGCAGTTTCATGTGCATCATCTACTAGTTCTCTAACCTCTTTATCAATTGCTTGAGCAGTGGCATCACTTACAGATCTTCTAGGGTTGTTACCATTTCCTAAAAACTGACCTCCGCCTTGTTTGTCGTAAGCAAGAGGGCCAAGAATATCACTCATTCCAAAGGTGCCAACCATCTGTTCTGCTATATCAGTTGCTCTTTGAAGATCATTTGAAGCTCCAGTAGTAATCTTTCCAAAGACAACCTCTTCAGCAGATCTTCCTCCAAGAAGCGTAGCTATTTGTCCCTTTAATTCCTCTTTAGAATTCAGAAATCTTTCTTCAGTTGGTAATTGAAGGGTATATCCAAGTGCACTCATGCCTCTTGGGACAATAGAAATCTTTGCAACCTTTGAACCTCCAGGCATTAGATGACCAACTATTGCATGACCGACTTCATGATAAGCAACAACTTTCTTTTCGTCATCTTGCAGAACACGACTCTTTTTTTCCAAACCAGCTACAACTCTCTCGATCGCTTCACTTAAATCTTGTTGTTCTACACTATTTCTTTTAGCTCTGGCGGCAAGTAATGCAGCCTCATTAACCATATTAGCTAAATCAGCTCCTGCGAATCCACTAGTAGCTTGGGCAATTGAATCTAAGTCAATTGAATCTGAGAGTTTAACTTTTTTTGTGTAAATCTCTAAAATAGTTTTTCTTCCAGATAAATCTGGTCTGTCAACTAAAACCTGTCTGTCAAATCTTCCTGGTCTTAGAAGTGCAGCATCAAGTACCTCGGGCTGGTTCGTAGCAGCAAGTACTATAACTGGCTTATCAGCCGAAGCAAATCCATCCATTTCGGTAAGAAGCTGATTTAAAGTTTGTTCTCTCTCATCATTACCACCAACTACTCCCATTGATCCTGAACGACTTTTACCAATAGCGTCTAATTCATCAATAAAAATAATACAAGGAGCTTTTTTCTTAGCTTGTTCAAATAAATCTCTTACTCTTGCTGCACCCGCACCTACAAAAAGTTCCACAAATTCAGAACCAGAAATAATGAAAAATGGAACCTCAGCTTCTCCAGCTACTGCTTTAGAAAGAAGAGTCTTTCCAGTTCCAGGAGGTCCAACTAAAAGAACACCTTTAGGAATTCTTGCCCCAATATCTGTATATCTTTCGGGTTTCTTTAAAAAATCAACTATTTCAGTTAATTCATCTTTTGCTTCATCAACTCCTGCTACATCGGCAAATGTTACTTTTGATTCATCATCTGGGACATAAACCTTGGCCTTACTTTTAGTAAAACTAAGAGCTCCTTGAGCACCTCCGCCCCCCATGCTTCTTCTGGCAAAAAATTGTAAAACAAGAATAAAAATTAAAGGAGGAACAACCCAGCTCAAGATGGTTGAGAAGAAATTAGGTTTCTTTGGAGGAGCAGCAGCGAATTCTACCCCTTTACTTTCTAACCTTTGTGGAAGATCCATATCAAATATTGGAGTTGTTGCAAGTACAGAAGGTGCGCCTTCTTCAGCTCCATTAAGTTCATACCTAATTTGCTCCTGTGTAATATAAGCTCTCTTAACTTCCCCATCATTAACTTGATCTATAAATAAAGAGTAAGGAACCCTCGGGATTTGCATATTTTGATTAGGAAAGAGACTACTAAATAAAAGTAATGCTCCAACTCCAATCAAAATAATATTTACAATTCCAAATCTTCTATTAGGTTGATTATCGTCTTGTCTTATTGGCATAGTTGTGACTTATTTTGAACTCATTATAAACTAAACGAAGAGTTTCCGTATCTGTATTGTTTATTTTGGGTAAGAACCGTACGGTATTTTAACCGATAAAAATTTATATAAAAATTAATTATTAAATGAACTCTTAAGACATATATCTTCATCTATCAAACTAACTTGAGAATTGCTTAATTGAATAATTTCATCCATTTCTCTAAATTCAAAATCTCCAAAGGGATTCATACTATTTTTTCCTCCTAAAATTTTTGGAGCAATAAAAGTAATAATTTCTTGAATACAATCAGATTTTATAGCCGCTGTAGCCAATCCAGGGCCACATTCCCACAAAACTTTATTACATCCTCTTTTCGCTAATATTTTTGAAATCAATTCTGGGCTATCTGACGAAACCTTTTCTACTTCTACACATTTTGGAATCCTTGTGAGGTAATTTTCATTTGCTGTAGAAGAATCATAAATAACTAGAGTTTTTGCCTTATTACAATCCCAAAGATTTGATTCCAATGGGAGATCAAGACTTTTTGTGAAAACAACTCGCAAAGGCTCAGGATTTTTTAAACCTCTTGTAGTCAAAAGTGGGTTGTCTCTTCTTAAAGTGTTTCCACCAATAATTATTGCATCAAATTCTGCTCTAAAAAAGTAAACAAGTGACCTTGATTTTTCACTAGTAATCCATTTACTTTTCCCATTTTTTAAAGCTATTCTTCCATCTATACTCATTGCCCATTTAAGAACGCCAAATGCCTTTTTAGTAATATTCCTATGAATGAAAGCCTTATTTAGATCTAAGGATTCTTTTTCGCATAATCCCAAGTGAACTTGTATTCCAGCTTCTTTTAGAAGCTTAATACCTTTACCAGAGACTCTTTTATCAGGGTCTTCAATAGATATGTATACCTTTTTTAACCCAGAGGATATCACCTTATCTACACATGGAGGTGTTTTACCTTCATGACAACATGGTTCAAGATTCACATACATTGTTCCACCTTCAGCTTTCTTTTTTAAATTATTAAAAGCCATTGCCTCTGCATGAGGCATCCCTGCCTTGAAATGAAACCCTTCTGAAATAAGGCTTCCATTCTTATCTAGTATCACCGCTCCCACCCTAGGGTTAGGACTCGTTGTATTTTTGCCTAAGGAAGCCAATAAAATTGCTCTCTTCATCCATTTTGTATGACTTATATTTTTTTCAGACATTTCCAAAAATCAAATTCAGTTTATTGACCTCCACTCTTTAACAACAAAGGGTGGAACAGGTAATTCAGAAAAAACTCCAGATAAAGATAATCTTAATGGTCTATTTTTATCTAAATTATTAATCAATTCATCAAGATCGAATTCTGCAGCGGCTTGTCTTCCATCATTTGCCAATTCCACATTAAGTAATGTTTTATCATCTAAAAGCCACTGTTTTCTTCCTGATTCAACCCTCAAGTCAGTGGGATGATCAATCCTGAGATTTCCTGGATACCCTATTACTCTCAAGATCAATTTATTTTCAAAAAGAGGTGATTTATAAGCTACTAATTGCCAAGTTTCAAAGTCCAAGTCCCTTAAGAACTCACTGCTAGAGTTCATCAATTCTCCATTTATTTCAGTTTCTGCAACTTCTGAAAATACTTTTAATGGATTAAAAATAAAGGATATTACTAAAAGTAAAGGTAATATTCCTTTAAAAAAAAATTTTTTATTTGATTTTGTAATTTTCTTCATTTTCAGCATCCATTAGGGCATCTAGAGTCACAGCTGTTCTTATAATAGCTTGGTATCTTTTGATTATTTTACGATTTTTTTCTATAACTCGAGATAAATTCAAAGTGTCTTTTTCAGAATAGCTAGATGTCAAATCGCTAGAATCTTCCTCAATAAACTCGAATTCACTATCTTTATTGATTAGAGTTAATAATAAATCATGTAATCTCTTTCTCCTTTCAGACAATTGATCTACTATGATATCTCGAATAATAATAAGATAATTTAATAAAACATTCAAACAAATTAGTTCCATTTTATTAAATATTGATGACTAAAGTTAATAGAATAATTCATGTAGTTGGAATTAATTCTTATAAATTTGAAGATCTATCTTTAAAATTACAAAATCTATTTTTAAATACAGATAATATTGCTGTTCCCAATTCATATTT
>Ga0310343_10002217_pt1 | contig 10189 bp, 4 predicted proteins | sample HC15DNA2025_MG_FD_203519 | JGI IMG/M metagenome (GOLD analysis project Ga0310343, IMG submission 203519) | Marine microbial communities from station ALOHA, North Pacific Subtropical Gyre - HC15-DNA-20-25_MG | ecosystem: Environmental > Aquatic > Marine > Oceanic | place: Pacific Ocean: North...
CCTTTCCAGCCCAAGTAAGATTTTGGAAAAGATCCATTCTTCTTATTATTCTTGCTGATTGATGACAAAATCCACAATCACTATCATAAAATACAATATATGGACCAGATGCAAATTTACGTATAAACTGTTTTAAAAAGTTTAAATCTGAACTTGATAATAAAAGTAGTAGCGCTGCAACCATAACCCAAGAAAACATCCCAATATACATAGTAACACCAATGACAACATGGAAACCAATCATACTTATCATTGCAAACCTTCTTATCCATAGAGTATAAATTGGTATTAAAATTAAAATAGGAACAATGAATTCAAGCTGCAAGGTTAAGCTTGTTAAGATTTTTGATAGCCACATTGGCATTAAGGAAAACTCCTTAATGAGATTTCCCAGTGGAGTTAAAAAAATATCTAACTTATAAAAATAATAAAGTGAGCTGCCATCTTCCCAAGTGCCTATGCTCTTATTGATATAATTAAAAAAATATATTATAGATAACTGAAGAATACATGCGAAATAAGCTAAACCCCAGTAGCTATTGGGTTCGTTCTTAGGAATTAATAGTCCACTATTTAATGATAGTGGTGTTGAATCTTTATAATGATTAAGTGTATACAATAAACGATCTAAACTAAATCTTTTCCCTAATGGTAAAAATAATGACCATACAAGAAAAGCATTCATTACAAAATCTCCACCATTTTCAACAATAATCAATCTATTATGAATACTTAAAATGGTAAGGACTGTAATTATTTGTGAAAATTTTGTTTTATATCCTATTGTAAAAAATAATGAAAAGATTAATGCTATATAAAAAAATATTGTTACTAGAAATACCGTATCAATATTAAAATAAGCTAATAATGAAAATGCACTCACAGAAGTTAAACTTAGTGGTGTAAAACCTACATCACTATAAAATGTTTCTATATACTTAATTCGTCTTAAAATATCTATAAAACATACAAGACCAAATATAATCCTAAAAATTCCTAGAGTTCTTAAATCAACTTTAAAGTAACTTGAAAGTATTTTATTTATATATTTCACTGTTTAAGACCTATTTCTTTAAGTCGCTCTTCTAGATAACTTTTTGCTGTATATTTTTCTGACAAAACTATTTTATCTGAGGGATGTATAAATACAGGCATCGATAATCTGGCATTGTGCTTATTACTCTCTTTTGGATTCATAACTCTATGAATTGTTGATGGAAAATAATGATTTGAACACTCTTGTAGCATATCACCTGTATTTATAATTAACTCACCTGGATTTGAATTTATATTTATCCATTTTCCATTTGTATTTTTAACTTGCAGCCCTGGCTGTGTAGCAGCAACCAGTAGAGTAATTAAATTTATATCAGCATGCTCTTGAGCTCTTATTGCTCCATGGGTATTCAAATCTTTAATTGCTGGATAATTAATAACTCTAAGTAAATTTTGATCGCTATCTTCAATCATATCAGGCAATGGTATTGAAAAGTGTTTTGATACATTTTTAGGACATGAAAAATCAATCCAATCTAAAAGCTCTTCCCCTAAACTAAGCATTAACTCATAAAATAATTTTGTTTGCTCATTGATTTCAATTGGATATCTTCCCCATGGATATATATGATAAAACTCTTTTAGGTCTTTCTTATCATACCCACTTGCGTTCTCAGATTGAAATGGAAAATATCCATCCTGTTTATCCTTATGGAATGGATAATTATGCTTTTTGTTTGAATTGAAAAAAATTTCCCAATCACTATAAACTTCATTAAGTAATTCTATTGGTATTGGGTGATTTTTTAATATTGCAAACCCCGTATTTTTTAGAGATTTAACAAGTTTTTTTGGAGCATCTTCCGATAAAAAATCTATAGTTAAAACATTAAATGCCATTATGAACCCTTTTCTGAAAAATTGCTAAAAAATAATACTGATAATTTATTTACCAAAGGAAATTCCGATTAAAAAATGTATAGATGTGTTTGGAATATTTATAGTATAATCAGTTTCTAAATCAACATCTGTTGTAGCATATGAAACCTTAAATTCTGAATTTAAAGAAAACTTTTTAGAAATATTCTTATTATAATTAAATGAGATTTGCGAACTAAACCCACCTATCTGATAACCACTCTTCCATAAGGTAGGAATAAGACCTCCTCCCTTTTTATAATATCGAACTTCATCAATAGTTACATCTGGATGTACAACTACTGTACCTAAACCAAATCTTAATGAAAATATATCTATATACTCATATATACTCAATGGGTATAAGAAATTCACTAAAAGCAAATTGTAACCATCAGTAAACTCAAAATGGGTAATATTATCAGGCAAGTTATTTTCAAAATATAATTTATGATGAATGAGCTCAAGTTCTTTATTTGATTTTCTTATTCTGATTGAATAGTACTGAGGAGATTTAAATCCTCGAGTATTAGGGCGAGATGTTAAATTTATAGATTCATTATTCGAAGATTGACTATGAATTTTTATATCTGAAGAAAAACTATATGCATTACCAAGAGATAAGTCAAACTCTAATCCAAAAAGAAAGCAAGAGAGTGTTGAAAATAGTAAAATTTTTCTCATACATGAAATTTAATACTATTGTAGATATAATTTATAAAAGAAAAGGGGCCTCATATGGAGGCCCCTTTTAGATCTATCAAATTATATTTGATAAGATGTTTACTTCATTAACATCACTTTTTGAACAGCAACGCCAGCTTGTGACTCAGCACGTACAAAGTACATACCACTTGTCATATCTGAAGCGTTCCATGTTACAGTGTGATTACCAGCAGATATATTGCCGCTGTGTAATGTAGCAACTTTTTGACCCATTACATTGTAAACACTTAGGTTTACAGCGCCATCAGCAGGAACAAAAATACTCATACTTGTTGATGGATTAAATGGATTTGGATATGCTTTACTTAGAGTTAGCTCAGTAGGCATCATAACAGTCACTTGACTATTTTCATTGGCTGCAATTACTTCCTCAACGTTAAAGCTACCACTTGCTGTGAACAGCTCATCACTTTCTGGTACAACAATGATAAGTGTAGTAGAATTTCCATTAGTTCTATAATCAGCAACCATTGCTTTATCCGTCAACTCAATTGAGAAACCAGGCTCATGACTTAGAGTCATCTGAATAGCTCCTATAAAGCCATCTGCGTTTAGGTTAACTGAGCCATTCTCAATATTTAAAACTGCTTCTGTAGCACTAGAAGTAATTCTATCTCCAAGAATGATACTAACAATTGATACTACATCAAGAACATCAACTGTTCCATCAGCATTCATATCGGCACATAAGTTTGGCTCTTCATTCTCAAGAATAGCTCCAACAATTGCTACAACATCAAGAACGTCAACTGTTTGATCTGCATTTACATCACCTGGACTGCATGCACATGATGAACCATCTCCATTGCAAACACCACATTCATCTAAACAGTCACCAGCATCACAGTTAAATTCTTCACAGTTGAAGAAGTAGCCCCATGCACCATCATCACAGTAGCCATCACCTACCCAGGACTCATATCCTTCAGCACATGTTCCTGCACAATCAACAAAACTACAATCTGCAGCACATTCAGCATCACAAGTTCCTGCGCAATAAGATACAGTCATATCACTAGATACATTAAGTGTATAATTAGGATATTCATAATTACCATTCCAACATGCACCATCAACAGGAGCATTGTAAATAGTTGAATTTGCCCAAATATCATTCCACCAGCCATCAACCGAAGAATCAACACATAATATGATAAATTCATAGTCACCAGCTGCCATAGTTGCTGACATACCTGTATCAGTATTTGCACCCCATCCAGACCAGCCATCAAATGTACCAGTTACTGATAAGAAACCACAGTCTTCAACTCCATCTATATCAAAAGTCACTGTGTATTCAGCGCATTCACCGCAATCAGATGAGCATGTAGAGCAATCTTCGCTATCATCACAAACGCCATCACCACATGAAGATGCAGTTTCACATTCTGCATCACATGTTCCCCAGCAAAATGTTTGTGTTTGAGATGTATTAGGTGCGCCTGCAGTAAATTGACGATTCCAGTAACCATCAGTTTCAACAGCACAATCTAATCCAGTTAGGTCCTCTTGATTGTCCCAACCATTGATTGTAAATTTGTAATCATGAGTTTCGCCTTCAGAAAAATACTGAACATGACTCCATGTTCCATCACCATCAGCATCACTCATATCATTATAACAAGATCCACACCAACCATTGTATGAACCGTTAACATGTGGTGTACCAAAAACTCCATCAGGCAGATTTAGTTCAAATACAACTTCTGCTAGACCACAAACTTGTCCGCCTGCATCAGTACAGTTCCACCAGCCTTCCCACCATTCAGCTGAAGTGCCATCTTCCCATAAACAACCTGTTGCAGTTGGAATATCTGCACAGCTTGCATATGTACAAGTAGATGTACCAAACTCATTATATTCTTGCATTGTAGCATCTGGATTAAAGTTTGTAGCATTAGAATCCATACAACCTAAAACATCAGCTGCAAATTCATGTGGATGTGAACCAAGATAGTCCCAAGTATTTTGATCAAATACTACCCACTCTGAATCATCAGAATTAGTACCAGCTGATGAAACCCAGTCAGCATTTCCAGCAGTAACTGAAGATTTTCTTACTAAGGTATGATCTTTAGTAGCCTCAGAAACACCTGCTACATCCCAGCCAGCTCCTGGATCACCATTCCAATCTCCAAAACAATCAAGAATTGAGAAGTTTGATTCAGAGCCAGCAACAAGACAAAGTCCATCATCTCCATTGCTCATGTATGTATATGTCTCATCGCATTCAGCTTGAATGAAATCATCTGCACTACCATGACAAATAACATAAACATCGCCTGGTGCTACTGAAGCACCTTCAGCAAATGTATTCCAAAATTCATAATCTCCAGGTACAGATGGAGCATTACCTACAGTAGGGTATGCATAATCTGCAAGATTTACAGTCTCATCACTCGCATTATAAATTTCTAAATATTTATTATTTGAAGAGCCTTCAGCAGCTTCAGATATAAATAGATTTGCTGCTTCAACTGCATCATATTCACATGTGCCATCATCAAGTGTTGCATCTGGATTGTAGTTATTCGCTGTACTATCTGTACATCCTTCAACAATAGCAGGACAAGCTTCACATGATTCCCAGCATACTGTATCAAGTACTACATCATCTACAAGAGTTAAAAATCTATCGTTTCCGTAGTTACCACCTGCACAATCTCCAAATCCGCCATCTTCATACCACCCATCATAGAAATTATACTCATAGTCACCTGGAACTAAATTCATAGTATGTGTATAAGTTAAATCACCATCAGAATCATCCATAGCAAACCACTCACCACCATTAACTCTTACGCTAACACCATCATCAGTTATTCCCTCAATTGACATATCAACTGAAAATGTAACTGAAACTGTTGGGTCAACCACAGTAATAGTACCAACCATGCCCATGTCAGCATGAGAGCCAACACTACAAATATAGCTAAAAGTTCCAGCAACATCAAATGTATGACTACCAATTAAACACGGTCCACTACAAGCATCAAAACTAAATGAACCATCATCAGCTACTACATCATGGTTACCTTGAACATTGTTCCATTGGACACTCTCGCCCATATTGATAGTTAAATCACTAGGAGAAAAATACATACTTCCAGCTTCAACCTGATGTGTAGCAAATTCACATGATGCGTCATCTGCCGTTGCATCTGCATTGTAGTTTAATGCAAACATATCCATACATCCATAAACATCATCGGAAACCTCACCAGCTCCAATCCATGCACTTGGATCAAAACCTTCAGGGGCATAAACTGGTCCATCGCCGCCACCTGAATCATTATCTATATTCCAGCCAGCTTCATCCCAAGTAGCAGAAGCACTAGTATTGTCTGCAGCTCTTTCTGCTCTACCATCTTCGAACTCATGACCTGTACCTGAACCATCTTCACCTGGAACACCGAACATATCAACAATGTCTCCATTTAAAAGAAGTGCCATATTATCATCACCGTTTGAATCTGCAAAGCCACCAGTGCCTATATCTTGGTCACATTCAAGACCAAAAGTTGCAATAAACTTACTAGCATCATTACAAATAATGTAAAATCCGCCAGGAATAATTGAACCCGTTAGGTCTACAGCACTTTGTGGATCTGTATTTCCATTAGTCCATCTTTGAACAGACCAGCCAGCTGATAAATCAACCAAAGCATCGCCGTTATTGTGAAGTTCAACATATCTACCCGCATCACTTGAGTTCTGTGGGTCTGTTAGCTCAGTCATAAAAACATCAGCAAACAGAGCTGTTGAACAAACAGAAAAGATTAAAAAAGAAAGAAACTTTTTCATTTTTTGCACCCCTTTTTATTTGTTATTTATTTTAAAAAATTTAAATATTTATTGACGGAGTAAATGAAATACGTATATATAAAAATTATACATATTAACTATTTTATAAAGACTTAATATTTTCTCCCCCAAGAAATAAGACTATATTTATAGATAAAATATAGTAATAAAATGTTAGAAAGTCTAGTGGAGAATTAAAGGATTTTATAAAAATTTCAATGTCGTTGAAATACCAAGTAGTAATTTCTTACTTACTGATTTAAAATAATATTTATTAGGGTAATTGTATCGAGTATATCAATTGAATCATCTTCATTTAAATCTGAGGCAATGATTTGGTTTTGATTAAACTCTGAGCTTCCAACAATATAGGATACCAATAGCACAATATCAATAACGTCTAGACTTGAATCAAAATTAATATCACCTAAAATTATATCTTCAATTACTCTAACTATATTGTAATCAATAGATTTCTGTGCATAAGAATGATACAATGGGAAAATAGTTAAATTGATTGTAGAAAAATCGATTTCTTGATCATTAGAATTAAAGCTAATATTGTAAGTTCCATATGGTTCAATTTCTCTAACTCCTACAAGACCATCAACCACTTCCCCCAATATGTTTGAAACTTCATATTGATACGGTTGAGTGTATCCAGTATGGTTAGTAATTTTAAATTCAATATCAGTGTTTAAATTTGAAATTTCAATTGCATGCATAGAAGAATCAGTACTATCAGTAAATGTGTAGCTTTCAGCTGAAACGCTAAATAAATCTGCGTGAACTGATGGAATTCTAAATGCTCTGTAACCACTTCCATTCGGCCATGACATCCCAAGATTCATATGCCATAGGACCTCTCCTTCAGGACTTACCTCTAAAACAGTTCCTCCATCTCCAGTAGAGTTTATAAAGTAATTACCATTATCTAGAAGTTGTACGCTTCCCATACCTGCACCAAATTGATACGGAGGAAGCTCATAGGACCATACTTCCTCACAGTAGCTATCATTAACAACGTTTACTCTCAGTGCTCTTGATGTAGGAACTTCTTGATTAAAAACATTTTGGTCAAGGTTCCCGTTATCGAAAAAAAGTAAATCACCATTATCTAAAATAGTGACATGGTGCTGAAAACTAAACTCTAAATCTGAACATATATTATCATCTCCAACCCCAAATCCAGAAGGAAGCCCCATGTTCCATATAACCTCTCCCGATGGATATGCAATTTTAGTGATTCTTGATATGTGACGATGGGAAACATAAATTGCCCCTTCATGTTCATCAAAAAAGAATGCATTGGAATGTGTCCAATCGTGTGATCCCCATGTTAGAGAATTCCACCATGTACCACCATATAAATCTGTTTCTTGTCTATCAAAATAATCGTGTGGATCCCAACTCCAAACTACTTCACCTGTTTCTTTGTCAAATTCATTAATCTTCTGAGCACTAAATGGATACTCTTCTGTAACTCCATCTACTTGAAATCCCATATTGATAAAATTTTGCGCCCAGCTTCCATTGGGAATTGGTCCAAAATTTCCTGAAGATGTAAAGCCCATATAATTTCCATTAGAAATTTGCTTGAATTCATGCTGATCAATATATCTATTTGCACTCCATATAATTTCCTCATCATAGCTTATCTCAATGCCTGTGTTATTAGGAAATCCAATCATACTATTTCCAAATAGTTGACCATATTCACTGACATGATGCATCATAAATCCGAAGTCTCCACTATTCCATATTTCATTGCCATTCAAATCTACAATTGAGCTTCTATAATTATTCCAATCACCAAAAATAGTATATTCGGAGTTAGATAAATTTTCAGAATAAATATTACCAATTAAATCAAATTCACGCTCACCCACTGTAAAAGAATTAACTTCAGTCCAATCTCCTAAACCACTAGCATAAACAGGCTGAATCCTCCAAAAATAACTTGATTCCCAATCAAAATAGGACTTAGCAAGATATAATAAATCCTCAACATATATATCGATAATTAATTGATTAAAATCAGATGAACTAGAGACATTTAAATTATATCCTATTGCATTAGGAAACTGCACCCATTCAAAAGGAACATAAGTGTAATTGATAATATCCTCATTCAAAGGCCTTATTAGATAATCACTTTGAATAGGTGGGGCAGATATACCGCATTCATCCCAGCCATTAAATTCAGGAAAGGCATCAGAACCATTTATATTAAACCCATAGTTTAGCCACTCATCGTTAGGATTATAATCACAGTAACTTCCTAGCGGGGCATTGCCAACTTCTCCCCACCCAGACCAATTATCAAAATCACCAGTGATTGAATACACATATTGATAATCTCCATCTGATAGATCGCATAAGGTTCCAATATAAAGTCCATCTCCATCTTCATCTGTAAGCTGAACTCCCCATCCCCAATCATTCCATGATCCATTTGCAAGTACAATCCAATTTCCAGCAGGAGGGTTAGTTAGTGCATTAATATCTACTCCAAGAGATGCACAATATCCATACATCAAACAAATATTGGTTATAATTATGATTAAATAATTATAAAAACTCATACATATCCTTAACTCTTTTAAGTTTAAAACATAATTGATTCAAAAGGAATTTCATAAACTAAAGTTTTAATCTTACCTTCCCTTGCTAGAATAGATTTTGTATGATTCAAATCTAGCAAATTACTTTTTTCTATTGTTGTTTCCTGATTGTGATAATCTATTATTATTTTTGAATCTTTAGAATTCGAAATTCTATAAATAATTGGAACTTGGCATAATGTAAAAACCAATTCATTTTTATTTATTTTTAAATGATGCTCGTTTCTGTTTAAATCTAAATAGTTAAATGTGCAAGGGCTCTGATTAAATTCACTTATCCTAATCAGATGATTTTTAAATTTTAATTGGCCTTGCTCTATAAAACATCCGAGTTCACCAAATCTAACTAAAATATCCTCTTTAACCTGCCCAGTCATACCTGGTTGCTGAGGAGTCCCATGATAAGGGGTATGGGAATATGCGTCAAAGGGAAACGCTCCATATTCATCTGCTGTTTTTTCCCAACTAAGTCCACTTCTAACTTTATAATATAATCTACCTAACTCATGTAATTGAGAAGAATTTTTGTTTTCATCAGAAAATCTGAAGAAACTTTCCTGAATTGACAATAATAGTTTAGAAACCATATGCCAATAGATTGAATTTATTCCTTCATATCCAAACATAGATTCTGATCTTCCCATATACTTTCTATGTTTGAATGTATGATCATATATTTCTAAAATATTATTTCTAATTGAAATTTCATTAATTGATAATGAATCCATTTTTGATTTTAAATCAAATTCATTCTTAATTGTTGAATTAAACCTATAATTCATATTTCTATCAATTTGAATGATATCATCTAAATTATTTTTTTGTATAAAACTAAAAAACTTCTCATCAATAAGGTTTCTACTTAAAAAACTAAAATCTACTTTGTTAGGATAAAGAATAAAGCTATTTTGATCTTGCCTAAAAAGACTACTTTGAAATAAACTTTTCACTAAGTTGACAGTATCTTTTAAATTTAATTTATGAGAGCTCAAAACCGCTACTTGACCTTCAAGCATAAGTTTTTGATTAGAAATTTTAACCTCATCCTCATCAACATCTAAAACATTATAACTATGATAGAGATTTTTAGATGTTTTATTAGCATCAATAGTCTTATCGAT
>Ga0310343_10002218_pt1 | contig 10184 bp, 8 predicted proteins | sample HC15DNA2025_MG_FD_203519 | JGI IMG/M metagenome (GOLD analysis project Ga0310343, IMG submission 203519) | Marine microbial communities from station ALOHA, North Pacific Subtropical Gyre - HC15-DNA-20-25_MG | ecosystem: Environmental > Aquatic > Marine > Oceanic | place: Pacific Ocean: North...
ATGACCGGCACGCCTAACTCGGAGAAGCATGTCAGCGGTGCCAGTATAAACAGTGATCAGATCGACACGTTAGATGAGTTCCTTGACGCTTTCTATATGGTATGGCCGGGTGGTCAGGTATGGGGTCATATCGATGTGGACAACAAGGGAAAGGTTGACCCTGGACTCGATATGCCCGAGTTCGTAGAGAACTGGTACACGAAGTACAACCTTGCGAAGCCTAAGGACGGACCTATAACACCAGCACAGGCGAGATCTCAGTTCACTACTGCAGAGCTGGTATCTCAGAACCAGCTGGGTGCTCGGTTCGATCCTTTCGCGTAATGGGGTGGTATATAAATGACAGGAAAAGCCGCCATGGAAAACCGGCTGTTTAGAGCGAGGTACCATTTTTTAACACAGGGTCACGAGTGAAATGGACAGTCGGCGTACTCCTTGTAACAGCATATGTTCTTATCATAGCGTACGCGATAAAGGAAAGGGGTGGATTTAAGAAGGAAGATCCACCGGTTAAGATAGAGTGTTCAGGTGGTTTACCTGACTATAAGTGTTGAAAGGAAAGGATGAAAGGACATTTGTTGCAGTGGATCTTAGGATTCGCTCTACTAGCAGGTTACTATTATGTGATCTATATAAATTATATTAACGTCAACTAGCTAAAGAGAGGTATTATGTATGACAGAAATTCGTGGCCAATTTTTAATCGATGCTGCACGTAAGCATGCTGAAGGAGAGATAGCATTGCACGTTGCTAACATCCAGACCTATCGTATGAATCCGGCAGGAATCGGAGAGCATTCCGATATTGTCGAGACTATCGGTAAAGAGCTCGATGCGATTGCAACAGCGAACGATCGATTAGAGATGATAGACAAATACATTTGCTAAGGAGAAGGTATGAGCACCGAGAACGATGAGTTAAAAGATCGGATTAATACGCTAGGTAGCGGTAAGGAGTTTTCAACGGGAAAGCATCCCTTTGGATTTCAGGACGTTACCGGCGAGTATCCCCGTACCGAGTACTTCTATGGACCCTCTACGAACGAGGGTGCGAGAGGTATCAAGAAGCATGAGCTTTACATAGGCGGTGGAAATCTCGATGTAGATCTGGGTCTTCAGAAGATCGCGAACTCGATGTATCCGTACGCTCAGGTAGATGAGTCTCGCTCCGGCCACGTTATCGAGATCGATGACACACCGGGTGGCGAGCGAATACTTATAAGACACAGAACCGGCGCCGGTGTCGAGATGAGACCTGACGGTTCTGTGGTCGTCGTGACTCGAAACAACTCCGTCCATATCACCTACGGTGATTCGAAGGTGATTGTCGAGGGTGATGCCGACCTTACATATAACGGAAACTTGAACATCGACGTCCAGGGTGACATGAACGTGAAGGTGGGTGGTAACTATAACATCGACACCGGAAACGACATCACCACGATCGCCAAAGGAAACGTACGCACGACGATCGATGGGAACAAGGGTGAGAAGGTCAAGGGTAACTCGTCGGCTACCGTCGCAGGTACACGAACCGATACCACTCTCGGAAGCCAGAACATGGTCGTCAAGGGCGCACTCAAGGAGGTTATCGGAACCACCTACAACGTGACGACCGGATCTGACTTCAGGCTCGCCTCACAGACAAACGCGTTCGTTACGGCTCGAGTAAACGCAAACATGGCCGCACCTTCGATATCTGTCTTCGGCGATACGGGAACTATCGGTGGACAGAACGTGATCATGTACAACTACAACATGTATACAGGACATTCCATATCTGCAGGAGATACCGTCACCGTGCCGACAGTATACGGAGACCTGCAGGGTACAGCAACTCAGGCCATGATATCAAATCAGGCCGGACTGCATCCTTCTTCGGGATCTCATGCCGGTGCCGGTTACGGTTACACTGCCTCGAGCACGACGGTAGACACAACCGCCACTGCAGAACCAACATCATCAAACGTATCTCAGCTCGTTCAGAACTCGAGTGTAGGATCACCTATCGTTCAGGTAGACGCGTCGGACGCTCTCTTTCAGGCGATTGACAGAACTACAGATAACGGTAACGTTTCAAATCGAGATCTCTCGACTCGTGAGGTTCGATCAAAGCTCCGTGATGCAGGTACTCTTGCCAACACGATATTCGTTACAAACCAGATCAGCTCCGGAGTTCTCTCGGCAGACTTTGCATCTTCGGCTCCTCCGAGTATTGGAAGAATCGTTGCGAAGTCACCTACACCTATAATCGGTGTAAGAACTATAGGACAGAAGCAGCCGGGAGGTGTGACGAAGAAGATCACTCCTAAGCCTATACCTCGTGCGATAACACCAGATCCTAACTTCAATCCAAACAGAGAGGCGTTCATCTATTCTTCTACTAAGCTTGGAAGAGGTATCACGATGGCGAAGTTCTTAGGAGGACGTGGAGATAAAGTGACTCTTGATCACATCACTTCAGATGCAGAAAGACATGCTATCGCAAGGCAGTTCTATCTTCAGGCCGAAGCTCTCAAGTCTGTGCAGAACGATCATTCAGGAAGATTCAAGGATCATAGAATGGTTGTGGTAGAAGGCCTTTATAGAAAAGGTCCTAACGAGACTCTTACACCAGGATCATTTAATGATCTCGCTACAAAAGGTCAGGTCGTAGTTTATGAGTTACTTGGTGGAAGCGGAAGACCAGATCTTCTTAAGACATTTGATCTTGCAGTTCACCTGAAAGATAACCTTTTCTATGACAAGCTTACTCTCAACTATGATAAGTTTGATCCGAGTGGAGCCTTAAATGCTCAGATCATCATACAGATGCCGCTTGTAGCAGAGGATTATAACTGTAATTACAAGATGGAGATTGAAACTCTCTTCAATAACAAGCCACAAGCAACAAAAGAATTCATTGAAATCTTGGCATAAAAGATATAAATAGAAGGGACAAGGAAAACAAATGGCAAAAGCATTCTCGGTAGAAGACGGAAATCAGGATACTTCCACCCTCAGATCGAGGAGGAATAGAGAGTATTCAGATATTGACTTGAGTTTTCTCAAGAGTGCTTCTGGTGACGTGTTTAAGAAGACCTCTGCAGCTGCAGTAAAGCAATCTGTAAAGAATCTTCTTTTGACAAACCGGGGCGATAAACCTTTTCGACCTGTGTTTGGAGGAAATCTTAATGATCTCTTGTTTGAGCTTGCTGACAATCCTACGATATCATCTCTTGCTCCTATGATAGAGAACGTACTAAAGAACGAGGAACCAAGAGCAGAAGTGCAAGATATTAAGGTCTATAACGAGGCTGACAGGAACGCCATCAGGTGTGTATTAACATTTAAAGTTGTCAATGTACAAGAACTTGTCACACTTACAACTTCAGTATCGAGGATAAGATAATGGCAACAAATATTACTACCACGCAGCTTGATTTCAATAATATCAAAACCAGTTTAAAAACTTTCCTTGCTGCAAAACCAGAATTCAAAGATTATAACTTTGAAGGATCAGGACTCAGTAACATTCTCGATGTCCTTGCTTATAACACTCACTATAATGGCCTACTTGCAAACTTTGCACTTAATGAATCTTTCCTTAATACTGCACAACTTCGAAGCTCAATTGTATCTCATGCACAAACTCTTGGATATGCACCAAGATCTGCAACCTCAGCTGCAGCAATATTAAACATATCAGTGAATCTTGCAGGCGTTGCGGGAAGACCTGCAACCATTACACTAGACGAAGGAAGACAATTTACTTCTTCTATAGCAGGAACTACATATACTTTTAGAACTCTTAAAGATCACTTTGCTACAGATGACGGTACAGGAAACTATGTCTTCAAAGAGACAGATGGCACAGATGGAATATTTGTATTTGAAGGTGAAGAAAAAACAAAGACATTTTTTGTAGGTGAAGCATCTGAAAGACAGATCTACGTAATACCAGATCAAACAATTGATACCTCTACCGCTAAGGTTCTTGTATATCCAGACGTAGCTTCCACAACATTCGATACATATCTAGATATTAACAAGGCTATTAGAGTTACATCCACTTCACAGTTCTATCAACTTGTAGAATCACCAAACGGAAACTATGAACTTAACTTCGGTGATGGAGTTTCTATAGGTAAAGCACCAGCACCAGGTTCTTTGGTTAGAGTTTCATATCTCTCAACATTAGGTAGTGCTGGAAATGCAGGATCTACATTTACACCAAGTGCAAACATACAGATAAACGGTGTTGAGTATCCACTTACAATCGTTACACAATCAAATAGTGCAGGCGGTGCATCAAGACAAACAATAGAATCTATTAAACAGAATGCGCCTATTGCTTTCTCATCACAACAAAGACTTGTGACTGCGGAAGATTATAGAGCTCTTATCCTATCTAACTACTCAGCCGTGACTGACGTTATCGCTTGGGGTGGAGAGGATAATGTTCCAACAAACTATGGTAATGTGTATGTAGCACTTAAGTTTGCAGATGGAACATCTGAATCACAAAAGCAAACTATAAAAGATGGTATTGTAGCAAATCTCACGACAAGTCTTTCTATCATGTCAATCGGCACAGTGTTTGTTGATCCTATAGAAACTTTCTTAGAGATTATTTGTGGATTTGATTTTGATCCTTCAAAGACATCACTTACTCGAGCTACTACCGAAGCACGTGTTTTCACAGAAATAATTAACTATTTTACGAATACACTTGATAAGTTTGGTAGTACTTTTAGAAGATCTAATCTTTTAACAAATATTGATGCACTAGGTGATTTTGTAATTTCATCTCGTATTGATGTTAAGTTACAACAAAGACTTATACCTACAGTAGCAGCATCAGTAAGCTATGATATTCAATTTCCTGAAGAACTTGCTGCTCCAAACGCAGCCACTCATACAATTTCATCCGGTCCATTTAGATTCAATAATGATGTGTGTAGATTTAGAAATAAACTTGGAACAACCACGATTGAGATCGTAAACATCTCAACAGATGTTCCTCAAGTAGATAATGCTGGCGCATACTTTCCTGCGGCCGGTAGGATATCTCTCGTAGGATTTGCTCCTGAAGCTCTCATAAGTGGTACTGATTTTATTAAGGTTACAGCTGATCCTCTCAATCAAGCGACAGTAAAGCCTTTACGTAACTTTGTTCTTAAGATTGATACTGATGCGTCCTTTGCACAAGGCACAATTGATACTCAAACAACTGAGGTGACTCTTACATGAGGGAACGTACTCTAACAGATTTCCAAAGGCATAACGATAGTTTTAGAAGAAATCAAGTTCTTGAAGTTCTTCCTGAATACTATCAAAGAGACTATCCTTTTCTATTAACATTCTTAGAAGAGTACTATGCTTATTTAGATTCAGATGAAACTTTTTCTGCAATCAACGAGCTATTTGGAATAAGAGATATTGAAAGAACGCAGTTAAAGTTTCTTGATCAGATATTTGCTGAAGTTGGAGGAGGCGCTGGAGCTGGTAACTTTACAGATCCAAGAGAAGCTCTTAGAAACTTTGCAAATTATTTTAGAGTTAAAGGAACGTTATTTTCATCTGAAGGATTCTTTAGAGCATTCTTTGGAGAAGAGGTTGAGGTAATATATCCTAAGAAAGATCTATTCATAGTGAATGAATCTTTGATTGGTCCTCAATCAATTAAATTTATTCAAGATGGAAAACTATTTCAGATCTTTTCTATATTGATTAAGTCATCTATACCACTTTCACAATGGAACACATTATATAAGAGATTTGTTCATCCGGCTGGTTGGTTCTTAGGAGCTGAAGTGTCATTCGATACAACTACAACTATCGGTATAAATACCCCAGATGTAATTGAAACGAGTGTTACAGATATTGTCGTATCAAGTACAAGTCTACCTCTATTACCGGGTGCTTTAGCGAAACCATACGAGATGGCAGTGTTCTTAGGAGATGGATCTGACTCAGATACAGATCAAACTATTATTAGACATAGAAGAGTTAACGAATATGCAAACGTAGAAGTCGATGAATTGGTTGCAAGTTATGGACAGATTGCACCGAATCCAGATGGATTATTGGATATCAATTCACCAACGTTTGATGAGGATTCTGGCAGACCTACTGGAGCTGTGAGAATGAGTAATACTATTGAAAGAATGAGTTTTGATAGATTCGAGGACTACTTATGATTATAAATACAGCTATACAATTTTGAAAGAGATTATAAACAATGGCAAGACAAAATATTTTTACTGGCACTACTGCAAATGATGGTACAGGAGATACTCTCCGTAATGCTGCCACTAAGATAAATGCTAATTTTAGAGAAGTCTATACTAGACTTTCTGGAGATTCTACTGGTATTACAGGGCAGGTGCAGTTTGCGTCTGACGGTGTTAAGTTTGAAGGTACATTGACTGACAGTAACAACACAACTGTAAAGGTTGTAAATCCTACTGGCATAAGAACACAAATCTTGCCTGATAAAACAGGAGCTATAATTGTCGACAGTGCTACACAGACCCTTAAAAACAAAACAATTTTATCGCCAGCATTCACAACCCCTTCAATCAAGGATAATGATCTCAGTCACTCGTATAACTTTGTTGTGTCTAATTTGGTGGCTGATCGTAACGTAAACCTACCACTACTCAACGATTCAGATACGTTTGTATTTAATAAGACAACGGCTGTACTCGAAAACAAATCACTTACGTCACCGACCATTACGACAGGAAGACTTGTCACAGGAGTCAATGATGTAAACGGTGCACGATTGATGAGCGTAACAGCTACTGCAAATGCTGTTTATAATGTAACTCTTGCCAATGGAGATTCTGCAACAGGATTTCCAACACTGACTTCAAGTGGTGCAAATACAAATATCAATCTACAAATTGATGCAAAGGGGCAAGGTTCAGTTTCGCTTAAGAAACTTGCGATGACATCTTCTACAATCACTTCAACCGGAACAGTTTCTGACATAGCAGGTCACATCGTTATTAACAGTCTCACAGCTCTCGCACTGACGTTGAACGATGGAACGACTGTAGGAGAACAAAAGATATTTACTAACAAAGGAGCTGGTACTGCTACAATCACTCCGACAAGTCTTGCCGATGGAACCAGCTTTACACTTGCACAGAATAAAGCAGCGATGTGTATATGGGATGGGACAAACTGGTTTAGAATAGTTTCAGCATAGGGATAGAAAATGACAGCAATTGCAACAAATAAATTAAAAAGATTCTTTATTGAAAAACTCTTCGATGATATTGGTGATTCGAGTGAGAGATACTATTTAGGAATCGGCGAATCACAAGACTGGGATAGCGCTGACTTGGCTCCTACACCAATACAATCTAATGTAGAAGAAAGAAGTGCACGGACTAAACTTCAATCTATTAAAAACGCAGAGATATTTTCATTTGTTGTTCCTCGTTACAACTGGATTTCTGGTACAACCTATGAGGCTTATGATGATTCACTAGCATCACAAACTAACTACTATGTTTTTACGGACGAGAACAAGGTGTTCATGTGTTTGCAGCAAGGTAAATCTTCTTTCGGTACAGCTGTTACTTCAACTGTGAAACCTACTGGAGAATCACGTCAACCTCTTTCTACAGCTGATGGATATGTGTGGCAATATCTCTATACTATCTCAGCTTTGAAAGCTACTCAGTTCGTTTCTGCTAATTTCATACCTGTTCAAAAAGTTATAACTCCTACCGACGCTAACGAGACAAAACAAAAGCAGATACAGGATTCAGCCGAAGTAGGTCAGATATTAGGAATTAAAGTTACTTCACCGGGGACTGGATACACCGGTGCACCTACAGTAAGCATTACGGGTAGAGGTCAAGACTCTATCGGTATGACCACTGGATTAATTACAAAAACAGCAGCAGCCACCGCAACAGTTTCCGGTGGCGCGGTTGTTAAGATTGAAATGAACGATTCAGGAAGCGGAAAGGCTTTTGGTAGAGGATATGACTTTGCTTCTGTAACTCTTACTGGTGGAGGAGGAACCGGTGCAAAGGCAACTCCTATTCTTACCACAAATGAAGATTCCGGAATGGGTGCAGATGCGAGAAAAGATTTAAGATCATTTGGAATTATGTTCAATGCTAAGATCACTGGTGATGAGAATAAGAAGTTTATTATCGGAAATGATTTCAGACAAGTGACTCTATTGAAGAATCCTTTGATTCCTAAAGAGTCCTCACTACCAGATTCAGCGGTTCAAGTTGATGCAGAACTAGCATTAAGGTCATTGAAGTTTGCAACCGTATCACAGAACTTTACAAAGGATAGAACAATCCAAGGTGTTTCATCCAATGCAAGAGCTTACATCGATGATTTCGACTCATCAAGATTGTATTATCATCAGACAGAAGAAACCGGCTTTGGTAAATTTGCTGAGGCTGAAACTATTCAAGAGACAAATGGTAACGGTGAAGGAGTGCTAGAAGCTGCAGCGACAGATGCTGACTCGGATGCTTTCATTGAGTCAGGTGTAAATATAGCTAGCGGTAAGGTTATGTTCATTGATAATAGAGCAGCGGTGACAAGAGCAACGGGTCAAACTGAAGACATTAAGATTGTAGTACAATTATAGGATAAGATATGCCAATTTCATTTACAGAGAATTTACTATCATCAACTTATAGAGACGACTATAAAGATAGTAATAACTTTCATAGAATCTTGTTTAACTCTGGAAGAGCTTTGCAAGCACGTGAACTTACACAGTCACAAACTATCTTGCATAAAGAGATCGCGAGATTTGGAAAAAATATTTTCAAGGAAGGTGCTGCTGTAAATCCCGGTGGAATACTTGTAAATAGAAAATACGAATTCATAAAGCTTAACACCACTACTAATGCTTTACCTACTGACGTTACACCATTGATTGGAGATGAGTTTACTTCCGCTCCTACTGGAATTAAGTTTGTAGTATTAGAAATTGTTGCAGCAACCTCAACGGATCCTGCAACCCTTTATGTGAGATACACAGATACTTCTGGAGGTACAGCTGGCGCAGAACCTGTTAGGGTTCCACCCGGAGAAAACATCACTGGTGCAAATTCAGGAGAAGTTCTTACAGTTCAATCTACAAATACTACAACTGACAAAGCTGTTGGCGTAGGAACTCGAGCATCTGTACATGGAGGTGACTTCTTTGTGCAGGGGCATTTTGTTAATGCTCAGCCTCAATCAATATTGATTGACAAGTATGGCAATAGACCTACTAAAAAAGTTGGATTTAAAGTTATACAAGATGTGGTCACAACTGCAGATGATGATACGCTCTTTGATAATCAGGGTGTGCTTCCAAATAAATCAGCTCCTGGAGCAGATAGATTTAGAATCAGACTTGAATTAACTACTCAGGATTTAATTTCTGCAAATGAAAACTTTGTCTTCATGGCAGAAGTTGTTGAAGGTAGAGTTATGCAGACAGTTACTGGATTTGACCAGTACAATAAGATTAATGATCTTCTGGCTGCAAGGACAAAAGAAACAAATGGTGACTTCAATGTCAAGCCTTTCTTAATTAAGTTCGATGAAGATGATTCATTTCCAACTAAACTAAAGTTAAACGTTTCAAATGGTATTGCTTATGTAAATGGATACAGAGCAAATCAACCTGTTCCTCAAAAGCTCAGTATTGATAGAGCACAGGACACAGTTACCATCAACAATCATGTGGCGATTGCTCAATACGGTAACTACTTTGACATTCAAGGAAATGTTGCTACAGGCTCACCCGCCCCGGTTGTGACTCGTAATATTCGTGATTTGCCAAATATTGGAACTATGGAGAAGATGGATCTGAGATCCTCATTTAACTATGACTCTGCACCATTTCAAACTGCTGCTATAGGAACTCGCATTAGTGCAATCACTAAAGCCAATCCAGCAGTTGTCACAGTAGATAGTGCTTCGAATCTTATTACTGGTGATAAAGTAAGAATCACAGGTATTGTTGGTATGACTCAATTGAATTCACAGGAAGTATATGCTAGAAAAACTAGTAATACCCAATTTGAGTTATATGTTGATCCGGACTTACAAACAGGACTTAACTCATCTGCTTACGGAACATTTAGTGCAGATGCTGGTGCAAAGATCGATTGGGGAACTTTAGGTAGAGCTCATGTAAGATATGTTCAGAACTTTAGCAC
>Ga0310343_10002219_pt1 | contig 10184 bp, 7 predicted proteins | sample HC15DNA2025_MG_FD_203519 | JGI IMG/M metagenome (GOLD analysis project Ga0310343, IMG submission 203519) | Marine microbial communities from station ALOHA, North Pacific Subtropical Gyre - HC15-DNA-20-25_MG | ecosystem: Environmental > Aquatic > Marine > Oceanic | place: Pacific Ocean: North...
GTACAAAATCGGCATATCATCTGGTGCTGATAGTGCCACACGGCGAGAAGCGATTTGACCTGAAGTACCGCGAAAAAGGCTTGAACCTGAAAATATCGCAGCTCAACTACCAGCATGCGTTTATTTATAAGATTTCTTATTTTACTCTCCGCTATTTCTTTTACCAAGGCAGACAACCACGATGAAAGTCTCAGTAACTCCTCTCATACCCCAGATCTGGAAGAAGTATGGGCTGATTGGTCGGGCGAATGGGTTAGATACCAATGGGACAACATTGTTACAAAGATAATATCAGCGGGCCATGAGACTTTTAGGCGAAGATCGCAGTATGGCACGCCTATCGGTGGTTTCTCTAACCAAATGAAAATTTCTCTAGAGAACGGCATATACTGGTACACGAAGCTGCATAACCGTACTGGCAAAGCTCAATACAAGGGGGCATTTAAGCTCCACCGAGACCACTTCTACGAGTACAATAGAGGAATCCTGCATGACACTGATAATAAACCAGAGATCTGGCAGTGGTTCCGGACATCCAATCCTATATTTAAGCTTCATGAAGCCTCTAGGCAAGGTGACCTTGAGTCGGTTAAAGGCATATTGGCCGACGAGAACATAGGGGTAGATAGCACTTTAGATGGTTCATACACTGCTCTTGCTTACGCAGCCGCTGGAGGTCATCTATCCATAGTAAAAGAGCTTTTGGCCCACGGTGCAGATGTAAATTTACAAACCCGATTCAGCAAATCTCCTCTAAACCATGCAGTGGGCGGGGGAAGCCAAGAAGCTTGTGAAGTCCTTATTGGAGCGGGAGCAAGGTTGGATCTGCGGAATAACAATGGGGCATCCCTTTTGCACGAGGCCGCTTACTGGGGCCAAGCTGATATGATACTCTTTCTTATCAACAAGGGCCAAACAGTGAACGATAGTGGACAGCGTTATGGTGCAACTCCATTGATATACGCCATAAATCGAGCCAACAGTGCTTCTACTATCGAAGCCGCCGATAAGTTCATCAATTGTGCTATGACTTTGCTTAAATATGGGGCAGATCCAGATTTGGCTAACAACGCTGGCAAATCAGCACGATCCATTGCCGCAGAGTCGAAGTTCGATTCTGTTAAGGCTCTTTTCTAGGCTATAGCACAAATTGAGCTCCCTTAATTGAGTAGCAATTCGGCAGATTCTTGCCTCAGCTAGTTGCGTTGAAGATAATAAACTTAAGGACTGCCACTGCCTGAGCTACTACCCACCTAACATCTCTGGGTGGTTCTGATTGACCTCATCTAGTATCTGTATAGACTTTTCTATCTGCTCCTTTGTGAGTTCCTCGTTCAGCGTTGTCAGTATTTGCTCCGCAACTTCAAGACGTTTGGCAAATGCTACAGCGGCCCAAAATCCTGCATCGGCGATCTCTCTGTATAAATATCCATTCTGGCTCAACGTAAAAGCGCAATCACGGTAAGAGGATAAAGTCTCTAGCGGTTTAAAATCAGAGGCGGTTCCCTCCCGAAAGCCACCTAGAATATGTTCAGTGCCGGACACCCTATAGTGCCGTCAATCTTGTCACTTAGATTCGTAGTCAGCTGTTTCGGTGAAAGTTTTCTATTCTCCTGAATAAGGATAGTCAGCCCGACCACTTGGGGCAACTAGTCAAACTATCCCCCGAAGAAACTCCCGAATTCCCGCCATACTTGGTAGAATCCCACGGCGGTCATGGCTATACAGGATATCCAAAGACCAAAAATCCAGCTCGCTTTGGGTCTCAGCCTTTCGTGGGTTTGATAATATAGGAAATAAATAGCGGCCAGACTGACAAACGGGAGCATGAGAGCCTGAGCAACAGCGCCCACAGCCACTAGTGTCACGGGCTTGCCCACGGAAAGATAGAATATGCAAAACAGGGCAGGCAGAACAACGCATGCTATACGGACTGCGTTTTTTCGCTTTTCCTCCGTGTCGCATTTAAGGATACCAAGTAAATTGAGAAAGTCTACTCCTAGACGACTGTTTGATGCGGTCGCCACAAATACCGTTGAATACAAGACCGCCATGGCCCCCACCACGAAGATCCATAACCCCACATCTCCAAATGATGTGCTATAGATGTTGGAGAGGTTGGCCATCAGATTATCATTCTCCACCGGTATCCCCCGGCCATGAAGGACCGCGGCTCCAAGCAGATAGAAAGCAATCGTTGCTCCCGTATAGATCACCAGGGAGAGCATAGCATCGTACTTCATAACCCGAATCCACCCTTGGGCTCGATTGATCCACTCCTCAGATCCGTCATCCGGACCCACGTATTTCCCGTATCCTTTTTCCAAACACCAGTAAGGATAGACGATCAGCTCCGAAGCTCCCACGCCTATGACTCCGAAAGCTGCGAAAGCGATGAGGAACTCTTCAGGAAGACGAAAGCTCAGGCCTTCAGCGATTTGACTTCCGGTAACTCCGTACTGGGTCCAATAAAGGGAAAAGACCGCGAAGATCGTGAACACCGTGAACGAGGCGATCATGATCGAAGAGAAATTCTGGATGAACTTGTAACGCCCCACATATAGCAAGATGGCGCAGGAGCCGGTTATCAGAATCGCTAGCACGGTATGCGAAAGATCCGAGCCCGCCAAGTTAAATACCTGGGCCAGTCCGCCCACCATTCCTGACAACTGGAAAAAGATCGCAGCATACATCAACGTCCAAATCCACACTAGCCACGAGACCACCAGTTTCGGACCGGGAACAGTGTTCAGTGCTTCCAAGGTCGTCTTCCTCTTGGATATCGCGTAGCGGCCCAGTTCCAGCTGAACGAAGACCTTGAGCAAGCACCCGAGAATGATGAACCAAAGCATGATGAAGCCTACATCAGCACCCAATTTAGTGGTAACGATCAGCTCGCCGGAACCGACGATGTTAGCCGATATGATCAGACCGGGTCCGAGTTGCTTACGAATGCCGTTAAAGGTTGTAGGGGCTTCTTGGATTTCGCTCATAGGGGGAGACCTTATTGGTATGACTAGTGGAAAGCCGCATTAAGGCGGCGATTTCGGTCGTCGTCACGTCTAATTTCAAAATGATCCAAAGCCGAACGGCGATGCGACCGAAGAAATTTCACCTCAGGTCTTGTCGTCATCTCCCAAGCACTCTAGGTACCACAATTTCCTATGAAACGCCCCAATATCATCCTCATTATTACGGATCAACAGCGCTACGATACCATCGCGGAGCTCGGTTTCCCTTATTTGAACACGCCGCACACGGATCGGCTTGTGCGAGAAGGCGTCTCTTTCGACCAATGCCACGTTACCTCACCCTCATGCGGGCCTTCGCGGGCCAGCCTCTTTACCGGCTATTTCCCCCACAACTCAGGCGCTTTGAAAAATAACGACCGCTGGCCGCGCACCTGGGTACAGGACCTACAGGATAGCGGCTACTACTGCGTCAACATAGGCAAGATGCACGCTGATCCCTACAATGAGCTGCATGGATTTCACGAACGCTTCGTTGTCGAGAACAAGCAGCGGCGGGAATCCGAGCTCATGTGGAAGAAGAATCCCCACATTTTCGAGGACGAATGGGATAAGGCTCTCGACCAAAGAGGATTCGATCGCCCGGAAAAGCCGTTCTACAAGGACTGGCCAGATACCAAGGAGCGGCAAGGGGCTTACGAGTGGAAATTGCCCGACGATCTGCATCCGGACGTTTTCATTGGTGACCTCGCCCTCCGCTGGATCAACAAGTCTCCCTGGGCTGCCGACCAATCGATGCTGATGCAGTGGATCGACAAGGAAAAACGGCCCACCCTAGATGACGAGCCCCTATTCCTAGAAATCGGATTCCCTGGGCCCCATCCTCCTTTCGATCCCATCGAGCGTTATACCGAAGAGTACATGGAGAAAGACCTTCCCATGCTCCCAGTAACCCAAGAGGAGATGGATGCCCAGCCTGAGACGCTGCACTCATTCAGGAAGCGGCTCACTCAGAGATTTGCTGACTCCATCGATTTCGATCCCAACGCTTCCGACGAAGCACGTAAGCTGCAGCGGGCCTACTACATGGCCAACGTAACCATGATCGACGAGCAAGTGGGCCGCATCATGGATCGACTCGAAGAGGTTGGACTGCTAGAGAATTCCGTCGTCATCTTCACATCCGATCATGGCGACTGTCTGGGCGACCACGGCCTAGTGGAAAAGTGGACCATGTACGATCAATCAGTGCGGGTACCATTGGTTGTCTGGAGCCCCGATCGATTTGAGGGAAATCGCCGCATCGATACCCTCACCCAATGGTTCGATATCGGCCCAACGGTACTCGAGCTGGCCGGGGTACAACCCAACGCTAAAACCGAAGCCCAGTCCCTGCTTCCGTTTCTCGAAAACCAACACGAAGCGGAGGAGCGCGAATACGTATTTTCCGAACACGTACAAGACTTAATGTTGCAGGACTTGAAGCACTCGCTCATGATTCGAAGCAAACGGTACAAGCTAATTGAATACATTGGCAAAGACAACGGCCAACTGTTCGATCTGGAGAGCGATCCAGACGAACTAAAAGACGTTTGGAGTGATCCCAACTACGTCGAGGCCAAGAACAAGCTACGCAAGGATCTCACCGACTGGTTTATCACCAGCACTGTCGACGCCACCGGCTGGTGGAAAAGCCCAGAAGCCACACTGAAATAGCGTATTTCTAATAGAGGTAAGGAGGATTGGCTCGATCCTCAAAAATTCGAAAAGGACATTCGAACCAATCGCCCTTTCTAAACGCGCCCCTCATAAATACGCTCTTTCGAATGGTCGCTTAGAGGTCGACCACTACCATATGAAATCTAGGCCTCTCAATCGAGCAGGGTCTTTAGGTAGGTGGCATAGCTGGTTTTGCCGAGAAACTCGATACGGCTTTCTAGAGCTACGCGGGTTAGCCATTTTTGCTCAAAGGCTATGGCTTCTAAACAGGCCATTTTGAGCCCTTGGCGTTCTTCGATAACCCTCACGAGCTCGGCAGCATCCAACAAAGATTTGTGGGTGCCCGTATCGAGCCAAGCCGTTCCGCGACCCAGGAGCTCAACGTTGAGTTCCCCTCGATCGAGATAAAGTTGATTCAGGTCGGTGATCTCTAATTCACCTCTAGCGGAAGGTTCGATTTGCTTCGCAAACTCCGCGACACGACTGTCGAAAAAGTAGAGTCCAGGAATGGCGTAGTTTGATTTCGGCTTTTCCGGTTTTTCCTCGATGGAGAGCACTCGCCCATCGTTTGCTAATTCCACCACGCCATAGGCGGCTGGATTGGAAACAGGATACCCAAATATGCTGGCGCCCTCTTGTCGTGCATCGGCCGCTTTGACCGTATTCACTAAGGAGTGACCATAAAACAAATTGTCGCCCAACACGAGGGCAGCCGGGGAATCGCCAAGAAACTTTTCACCGATCAAGAAAGCTTGAGCCAGACCCTCGGGTCTCGGCTGTACCTCGTATTCAAAATTCACCCCAAAAGTGCTCCCATCACCCAGCAATCTCTCAAAGAGCGGCGTATCCTGAGGGGTCGATATGATGAGGATATCCCTAATTCCTGCTAACATAAGCAAGGAGATCGGGTAATAAATCATCGGCTTATCGTAAATCGGCATCAACTGTTTGGATACAGCGATCGTACAGGGATATAGACGTGTGCCGGAGCCACCTGCTAGTACGATGCCTTTTCGTTTGGATTCAGAAGTCATAGGTTGGATAAAATTTTGTTAACCGCGATCCGCCTTCATTCTTTAAAGCGAGACACGGAGTTCGGAGAAAACGGTGATATCAAAGTGGAATTTGTGATAAATTGTTATTAGATTAATCAACCGCAATGGGCATTATGATCGCAAAAGTTTTTCGGTCATATATAATTTCTCAATAACCTATTTCCGAGAAGATCTAGTAAAGACTTAAACACATTGATTTCTTTTGTTGGGCAATCCTCTGCAATCTCCGAGGACTCAGCGGTTAGTTCCTATTAGAAGTTTTCTTCGCTTCCTTTGTAAACTTCTTATCTCGTCGTAATGAATGAAGACGGATTGCCGTTAATCCCTCAGCCTGTTCCCAAGCGTTCGCGGGCGTACTTCATTTCGGCTATGTCCTGAGACCATTCTTGGTTTTCCAGATACCATTCTACTGTTTTCCAGATCCCAGTATCGAATGTTTCCACGGGTCTCCAGCCGCACTTTGCTTGAATGCGATCGCAATTGATGGCGTAGCGCCGATCATGTCCCGGACGGTCTTTGACATAGGTAATCAAATCTTCGTAGGAATATTTACCAACTAAATTCGGATTTTCAGATGCCGGCCGCAATTCATCGAGAATAGCACAAATGCGTTGAACAATCTGGATATTCTCCATCTCACTTCGCCCGCCGATGCAATAGGTTTCTCCCAATTGGCCTTTGGCTAAGGCAGCCAGAATACCCGTGCAGTGATCTTCTACATAAAGCCAGTCCCGTATCTGCTTGCCATCACCGTAAATGGGAAGCGGTTTGCCTTCGAGAGCATTTAGCAGCACGAGTGGGATCAGCTTTTCGGGGAATTGATAAGGGCCATAGTTGTTGGAGCAATTCGTGGTGACCACTGGCAGGCCATAGGTGTGAAAGTAAGAACGCACGAGGAAATCACTGGAGGCCTTAGAAGCGGAGTACGGGCTGTTGGGAGCGTAAGGTGTGGTTTCGCAAAAGGCAGAATCCTCCGGAGCCAGGGTACCGTATACTTCATCTGTGGATACGTGGAGAAATCGGAAAGTGTCTTTTCGGTCGTCTTCTATAGATTCCCATCTGTCCTTGGCGGCCTGGAGCAAGCGGAGGGTGCCCACTACGTTTGTTTGCACGAAGGGCTCGGGTCCATCGATCGAGCGGTCCACATGGCTCTCTGCAGCGAAGTGAACGATGGTGTCGACTTCATTCTCTTTCAGTAGCGAGGAGACTAGGGCTTGATCGCAAATATCACCTTCAACGAAAAGATAGGGTTGGCTGTCTTCAAACTCCGTCAGGTTGGCTCGATTCCCAGCATACTTTAGAGCATCGAGGTTAATGAGGCAATCGTATCCACTTTCTGATAGCAAAGCTCCACTATTTTGAAGGAGCAGGCGGACGAAGTTCGACCCGATGAAGCCGCAACCGCCTGTGATAAGAATTGATTTCATGATAGTGATTAGTTTAACCGCGATCCGCCTTCATTTATTACGGCGAGACAAGAAGCAAGCTGTGTCCGCGAAGGATTTGCAGAATTATGAATATTGTAAATTAACCAGTTTCTCTATTTCGGCCAATCCTCCACGATCATCATCGGCTCTGCGGTATCATTCATTTGTCGTTCCTTGGCGTGCTTCGCGGTTAGTTTCTTACTTTTCTCGTTTCCAATTTTTCAAGGACCATTCTAGAGCTTCTTGGACGGGTCGCATGTGAATGCCGGCGCCTTGTAGTTTGGCGGTATCCAAAACGCAATTGGAGCGAGGCGCTTTCGCTGCTTTGGACATGAATTCCTCTTCGCTGTCGAAAAATTTATAGTCCTTGTTGTTTACTCCATATTTGAGAATAAGCTCGACGACGTCGGAGGTCGTTACCGATCCTGGATTAGTCACATTATAAATTCCATACGGAACTTCTTTTTCAATGCAACTCCAGCAGGCTCGCACAAAATCCTCTAGATGGCTAAGGGAGTTTCGTGCCTGCAAAAGATTCTCATAGCGCTGCAGCTTCGAAACATAATTGCGAGGCCCATCAATCTCGTTGAACGGTATCCGCAACCGCCAAACATAACCTTCAGGGTCACTTTCATGTTTCCAAAAGGGCCAATTATCACTATTTCCCGTTTCGTGCCAACCAAGTACCTCTTCGCCTAATGCCTTAGTCCCGCTGTAGAATGAGCAAGGTGGGTGGTGGAAACAAAAATTCGGTGCATCGTCCTCTCGCCAGCCTCCCCCGCCGGGGCGTTCGTCGGAAAAAATGCAACCACTCGATACGTGTCCCCAACCGATCCCGACTTCAGCACAAACTTCACGGATAACGGAGGGCAGAACCGTGTTTCCTTCAAGACAGTTGCCTTTGTCCAGTTCGCAGCCATCAACATTGGGTTTGCCAGTGTAGCCTGCACAGTTAACGAGGAAAGATGCCCTTTTGATTCTCAGCACCTCAATCAAATCAGCCTTGTTTGCAAAGGTGAATTGGCGGCTATTTAGGGTCCCCCATTCAACCGACTTTTCCGTAAGCTGCCGTTGAAACAACTGGCCCACATAACCTGTGCTACCAAGAAGAAAAATCATGAGATATTAAAACAACAAAGTGAGTGAATCCATTTGTATTGCATTACCGCCAGATAAACTTTTCAGGCACCTTTACAACATCCGGAGGTTCTAGGAAAAATGGATCCACTTTCTCTATGGTCGAGTTACCGAAACTGAGCCATGGCTTTCGTTAGCCTAGGCATCCTAATGATGTGGTTAATGTTGTATAGGTTGTCAATGTTGGGTCGATTCGATTTTCTATGGCGGTTCCTGGGAGAACTCCAGCGGATTCATCTAAGCTAGCGAGAGCTGAAGTCGTATATTGTTGTACTTCCATCGCCACCCTTCGACCACCACTCGAGTCTCGCTCAAAGTCCATAGCTGTTCTTGATTGGGGCATTCCTACCGGAAGCGAGTACTGAATCTCTCCAAGTATCCGTTCTGCCAAGGGCTTCCTGGCTCGATGTATCGGGTCTCGATCCTCTTATCGGCCAGCCAGCTCCGTAGCCCGCACTCGATGAACTCCGAACCGTTGTCGCTACGGATATGTTCGTGGACCTCATGTCGCTCGATCAATACCGATATGATCCGCTTGACCTTGCGCCTGTTAATCCGGCAATCCACGCACATAGGCATTCTCAAGTGTACTTATCTAGTAAGTTGAGCATGCTAGGCGTTCTGCCGCCCATCGTCGTGTCGTGAACGAAGTTCCGCCTCCAGATGTTGTTGCGATGCGTCGCCTTGGTCGGCACCCTCGGCACCGGCATCTGGACTTCAACGCGCGAACGGCCAGGCCGAGTTCGCGACGCAGCCAGTGGACCATGCGGGCACCCATCGACAAGCACTCCCGCTTAAGGAGGCGGGCTATCTTCGAGTATCCCATTTCTGGATATAGATCGAGGACTCGACGAACCGTCGTCTTGGGCTTCGACAGCGGGGCGTCAGGCTGTTTCGCTCGATAGGCGAATATGCTGCGATGCAGTCCGAAGTGGCGGCAAGCCGCCAGCACGGTGCAACGGTGCCCGTGGCCCACAGCTTTTTCCCAAAGCCTTTTTCAAAAGCTCCTTGAGCTGCTTGGCCTGATCGACCTACATCATGCCGAATTCCTTCTTCTAACGGTGCTAGGTTTGCTCGCTTCTCTCCGCCTCACGCAGGACGCGGATCTTATGTTCTATGGTTTAACTTTTGCCTTTCATTGTATGCGTCCTTTCTATTGACCCAGACTAACGATTCAAGCGGCACAGCTCTCGTCACCTCAATCACGTTAATTGTTCCTCATCCAAACTTCAACTAGCTTCCCATCCGTTTCGCCTTGCACCTCTTTCCAAGAGTGTGACACAACTTGAGCAATTTTTAACACATGCCCAAGCGTACTGACATCGAAACGATCCTTATTATCGGAGCTGGCCCTATCGTCATAGGCCAAGCCTGCGAATTTGACTATTCAGGAACACAGGCCTGCAAGGCGCTAAAAGAAGAAGGCTACAAAGTCATCCTGATTAATAGCAACCCCGCCACCATCATGACGGACCCCGAGTTCGCGGACGTCACTTACATCGAACCATTGACTGTAGAGGCGGTAGAAAAGATCATCGCTAAAGAGAAACCGGATGCTCTCTTGCCGACGCTCGGCGGACAAACGGCATTGAATTTATCGCTGGATCTCGACAAAGCCGGCATTCTAGCGGCACACGGCGTAGAAATGATCGGGGCCCGGCCCGATGCGATTAAAAAGGGCGAGGACCGTGAGCTCTTTAAGGAAGCCATGCTGAAGATTGGGCTCGATGTGGCCCAATCCCGAACCGTGAAATCTCTGGCCGCAGCCAAAAAAGCTGCGGAAGCAATCGGCACGTACCCCTTCATTATTCGCCCCAGCTTTACGCTCGGGGGATCAGGCGGAGGCATCGCCTACAATAAAGAGGAGTTCGAGCAAA
>Ga0310343_10002221_pt1 | contig 10183 bp, 8 predicted proteins | sample HC15DNA2025_MG_FD_203519 | JGI IMG/M metagenome (GOLD analysis project Ga0310343, IMG submission 203519) | Marine microbial communities from station ALOHA, North Pacific Subtropical Gyre - HC15-DNA-20-25_MG | ecosystem: Environmental > Aquatic > Marine > Oceanic | place: Pacific Ocean: North...
AATGCAGCTTTATCAAACCGAGTCACCCGGGCCTAATAAAGAAAACAAACTGACTCCAAGGATCACCGAGACGGCTCGGGCTCTTTGGCTAATTTACGTTAGTCTAACAGGCATATGCGCATTCGCTTATTGGTTCGCTGGAATGGATGCTTTCGACGCGATTTGCCATAGCTTCGCCACAATAGCAATCGGTGGATTTTCCACACATGATCTTAGTCTTGGTTATTTCGACAATGCACTTATAGAGTTGGTAGCGGTTTTTTTCATGATCGTAGCAGGCATTAATTTTGGCTTACATTTTTTTGTGTGGCAAAGAAAAAACCCCTTTTATTATTTGAGGGATAGCGAAACTAAAGCCTATCTCTTGTACATATTTATCGGAGCGATATTAGTATGCGGTCTACTTTGGAACGGTAAAGGTGAAGTCGCTGGGGTTGCACCCGTGCTTAGAGAGGGAATATTTCAGACCGTCTCCATGGCTACTACGACAGGATTTTCCACGAGCAACTTTAGCGAATGGCCGGGGGGTTTACCCTTTATACTACTTTTAACTGCATTCGCTGGAGGTTGCGCAGGTTCAACCGCAGGAGGTGTAAAAGTAATTAGAGTTCTTTTATTGTTTCTTCAGGGCTTGAGGGAAGTGAAAAGGCTTGTCCACCCGTCCGGGATGTTTCCGCTCAAACTAGGAGGCTCTCCTGTTACCAGACGTATCAGCGAGTCAGTCTGGAGCTTCCTAAGTGCTTATCTGATTATCTTTATACTCATGGTAGTACTATTATTAGTGATCAGCGAGCTAGATTTTATTACCGCTTTTTCCGCTATTGGCGCATGCCTTAACAACCTAGGACCAGGATTGGGTGAAGTAGCATCAAATTACAGAGGCCTCGAGGATGAGGTTAAGTGGGTGCTTATGGTCGCAATGATGCTCGGACGTCTAGAGATTTTCACATTGCTCGTGCTTCTAACGCCTAGTTACTGGCGACGATAGAGTTATTAGGCATCTTGATAGGGGTCGAAGTCCCGTCTATTTTTAAATATCTTATACTCCCATTGATATTGCATAGGTGACTTTAAAACGACTCTTTCAACGGCATCAGTAACTGCACGTATATGCTCGCTTTCATTTTCGCTGTAAACGAGATCGTCTGGTTTTTCAAAACAGATCTCATATTTCAAACCTTTGTGGTCTAGGCGCCTGATTACTGAGGCGAACAAAATTTCCGAACAAGTCTTCTTCAAAAGCTTATGAATTAGAGACATATAACGGATATTATTACCAAAGAACTCAGCCTGAATTGCACCCGAATTTATATTCGGTACTTGATCAGGTAGTAAGACGGAGATTTTTCCATTTCGTAACTCTTTAACTATGGCCCTTAATCCCGAAGGGCCTATAGGGTACATGGACCCACCGTGACGCTCCCTCATATTTGAGACTGCTCGCTCTAAAGATTTGACTTTTGGCGGATTGTACAACGCGACAAAGCTGTAATAAGACGCCATATACACCTCAAGGATTTCAAAATTTCCAAAATGGGGTAACAACAGTAATACTCCTTTTCGCTTCTTTAATGCTCCCTCTAGTAAATCTAGTCCGTCTACTTCTGTGAATAAACTTAATAGTCTTTGGTGATCCCAGTTTGACATGTACGCATATTCAAAAAATAAGTAAAACGAGTTTGCAAGGCTTTCCTTAACTCGTTCGTTCAACTTTTTCTGTGAAAGCCCCCTAAAACAAAGTCTCAAGTTTCTTTCAGTATTTTTTCGCAATCGAGTATTTAACAAAAAGGCAAGCGTAGAAAATAGACGAGCAATTGCCATCCCTGTTTGCGGTTTCAGGTAGCTTGTTATTCTTAACAATAGAACAAAGATTTTTTCTATGAACATACGATAAAATTTAAAGTTATCTTATCCTCTCTACAACTGCTTGATTATTTTCGGATGTCGGGTTTTGAAATCATTCAGGGTTTATGACTAAAATCTCAAATTCTATAAGATTCCAACAAAATGCGCCTTCGATGAGCAATTTAACAAATATACACACGCAAAACGCTGGCAAACTCCCAAGGTTAATTTTGCTCGATAGAGACGGCGTCATAAACCAAGATTCTAAAGATTATATTAAAAGTGCGGAACAGTGGGCGCCCATCAAAGGAAGCCTCGAAGGAATTGGAGACTGGCAACGAAGAGGCATTGAATTCGCCGTGTGTACCAACCAGTCAGGCCTAGGAAGAGGCCTTTTTTCCAAGGATGATCTATTCAATATGCACGGAAAGTGCAACTCAATGTTGAAATCCCTCGGAGGTAAACCTCTGAGGTTCTTTTTCTGCCCTCATACACCCGAAAACAATTGCTCATGCAGGAAACCCAGGGCTTCACTCATAGAACTCGCGATCAAAGTGTCTGGCTCAAAACCATCTACTACTGTTTTTGTGGGTGATTCACTTTCGGATCTGAAAGCCGCTCAAGCAGCTTCTGTTCAATTTATACTCGTGCGCACCGGAAATGGGGAATCAACGCACAAAGACTTGTTAGAACTCGATGTGCAGTTACCCCCATACTATGAGGACTTGCGTTGCTATTTGGAGAGTTTATAACCGAAGAAATGTGCACGACTTAAACATCAAGATTGGCTACAGAAAGCGCATTTTGATCGATAAAGTCCCTGCGAGGCTCGACCTGATCTCCCATAAGCGTATTAAAGATGCGGTCCGCCCCAACGGCATCCTCGACTGATATTTTGAGCATTCTCCTTGCATTAGGATCCATGGTGGTTTCCTGAAGCTGGTCCGCGTTCATTTCGCCCAGTCCTTTATATCGTTGAACGTTAACCCCTTTTTTAGCTTCTTCCATCAACCAGTAATAGACATCAGAGAAGTAAATCGGGGTTGAGAGCATTTTTCCTCCCCTTTCTATCGACGCGTTTTCCTCAAGCAATCCTTCCAGTTGAGTTACCGCAGGCTCTAAAGCTTTGTAATTCCCACTTTCAAAAAATGACGTCTTGAGTTCAATGTTAGTTCGAGCCCCCTTTATGATCATTTCTATAGATACATAGAGATTAGTTCCCTGTTCTCCACTTTGACTCTCTTCCGACTCTGATTCACTCTCTCGATCAACTCTTACTGAAAGCTGATTTTCTGGCGTTTGCCCTATCGCGTTTTGTAACGCATCGCACCATTTTTGCAACTTAGTTTCATCAATTAGGTCGCTCGCCCCGCACATTGGAATTTTAAGAAAGGACTCAGATAGTTCTGTTGGGATTTCTCGAACATTCCCGCGAAGTATTTTCAGACTATTCGTGTAGAGCCTCATCAGCTCGTAAAGTTTGTCAGCTTGTATGGGCGGTGCAGATTCATTAATCATCAATTTCGCATCGTCGACCGCTCCCTGCAAGTAATATTCTTCCAGCTCAAGGTCATCTTTTAAATATTCCTCACGACCATTTTTTTTCATCTTGTATAGCGGGGCTTGCGCGATGTAGATGTGTCCATTTTCAAGCAGTTGTGGCATTTGCCTGAAAAAGAAGGTTAGAAGTAACGTCCTAATATGTGAACCATCAGTATCCGCGTCCGTCATTATAATGACTTTGTGGTAACGTAGCTTCTCAATATCAAATTCCTCATGTCCAATTCCACAGCCTAAAGCCGTGATAAGAGACCCGATCACCTGAGAAGAAAGCATAACGTCAAACCTAGCTCGTTCGACATTAAGTATTTTTCCTCTCAAAGGCAGTACCGCTTGAATCTTGCGGTCCCTTCCCTGCTTAGCAGTTCCTCCCGCGGAATCACCCTCTACCAAATATATTTCGGATAGGGCTGGGTCTTTCTCACTGCAATCCGCCAATTTTCCTGGCAATCCAGCTATATCTAAAGCCCCTTTACGCCTAGTCATTTCTCTAGCCTTGCGCGCGGCTTCTCTCGCGCGTGCTGCATCGATCATTTTTGATGTTATCGCTTTGGCTTCCTGCGGATTTTCGTCCAAATATTCAGTCAGCGCCTTGGAGAGCTCCTGTTCAACGGCCCCTTTTACTTCACTCGAAACTAATTTGTCTTTTGTTTGGGATGAGAATTTAGGGTCAGGCACCTTAACTGATATTACTGCAGTTAGGCCTTCCCTGGCGTCGTCGCCAGTAGTATTTACATGTGCCTTTTTTTGCAAGTCTTCCCTTTCTACATAGCTGTTTAAAGTGCGAGTTAACGCCGCCCTAAATCCCGCCAAATGAGTTCCACCATCTCCCTGTGGAATATTGTTTGTATAACAGAGTATTTGTTCTTGATAACCGTCATTCCATTGAAGAGCTATCTCTACGCCAATGTCATCCCGTTTAGAATTTTGGGAAAAATGGAAAATGTCGTTAAGAGATGCTTTATTCTCGTTCAAGTAGGCTACGAACGCGCTTAAGCCACCCTCGTATGCGAATATTTCCTCATAATCTTCTCTTTCATCTTGCAAAACGATTTTCACACCGGCGTTCAAAAACGCTAATTCTCTTAATTTTTTCATAAGAACATCTCTTTGAAAAATCGCATCGCTAAAAGTATCCCCTGAAGGTTTGAAATAACACTCCGTTCCTGTTCCCGTTGCGTCGGCGACTCTTTCAATAGGAGCGATAGGGGAACCATTTCTATACTCCTGCTCGTATAGCGAGCCGTTTCTAGAAACTCTCAACACCAGTTTTTCTGATAAAGCATTTACTACCGAAATTCCAACGCCATGCAGGCCGCCTGATACTTTGTAGCTGTTATCGTCAAACTTTCCCCCAGCGTGCAGAGTGGTCATTATCACCTCCGCAGCACTCACGTTCTCTTCTGGATGTATGTCAACTGGTATTCCGCGGCCATTATCTATAACTGTTACCGCTTCTTCCTTGTGAATAATTACTATTATCTCGTCACAATAGCCTGCTAGGGCCTCATCTATCGAGTTATCCACCAACTCGTGAACCATATGGTGAAGCCCGGTGCCATCCTCGGTGTCACCAATATACATGCCAGGCCTTTTTTTTACGGCCTCAAGTCCTTTTAAAACCTTAATACTGTCCGAATTATAAGATTCATTATCCGACATATAATTTACCGCCTATATTAATTGGCCATGTTTCACGTGAAACGTTTTAGATTCTTCAAAGGATTTCTCGAAAATCGCTGAAAGAAATGCATTTGAAGAGGTCATAAAAGTTTGCATCTGCATTTCAGAAATCATCTCCATGCATTGTACCAAATTATCCTCGTCAAGTTCTGCAGATATATCGTCAATAAGCAAAATGCTTTTTCTCGATCGTTCATTTAGCAAAAGCATTGTTTGAGACAAAGCAAATAGTACAGAGACCAGCTTTGCTTGCCCCCTCGACAAGTAATCTTTTGCAGCTATGCCGTTAAAAACGATTTTAATATCTCCTCTGTGAGGGCCCAAGCTTGTCGTGCCAGCTTTCTGGTCATAAGGAATTTGGCTTTGAAACTTTTCTAGCGCTTCATTAGGATCAAGACCCACTCCTCCGCCATAATACTCGAGCCCAATCTTGCCAAACCCTCCAAAGGCGCCCAGTTCCGCCCTTAACAAATCACAAATCCGAGCTAAATAGCTCTCCCTTTGCTCGTTTATCTTCGCTGCTAATGCTGACAATTCATGCAACCAAGGGTCAGAAACTCGAGCCCCTGCCTTGATCCATGCATTTCTTTGCTTCAATGTTTTTTTATACTTCCGTGCCAACTCTAGATATTCATGTTCCACGTGAAACAGACCCCAATCTAGAAAGGAGCGACGGACTGAAGGACCGGAAAAAACAAGATCTGACTCATCAGGCGTAATTATCTGAACTGGTAAAGCCCGGCTAATATCCGAGCCCCGGCTACGGTTTAATCCGTCTACCTGAAATAAGGATGGTTCACCTTTTTGACTGATGCCACTGAAGCAAAGTGTGGTCCCGTTAGAGTCTTCCACATCTAAATGTACAGCCATGCTTTTGCTTTCTAGATTTATAAGAGCGCCCGAAACACCTGGGCGAAAACTGCGTCCTCGGGCCATAAAGCATATGGCTTCTAACACAGCGGTTTTACCGCTGCCATTACCACCTTGCAAGAGATTTAGTTTTGCCGAGGGGTAAACTAAGAAAGATGTTAAGTTTCGGAAATTAGCGAGCTTTATCTTGGAAATAACCAACTGTGAACAAGCGTATTTAAAGCCTCATGGGCATAACCACGTATAGAGAATTAGAGTCATCTATACCCTCAATAAGGGCAGAACTATTGCCATCAATGAGCGTTAATTTTGCTTCAGAACCTGATATAGCACCTAATACGTCTAATATGTAGCTTACATTAAAGCCTATTTCCAGCCCGCCCCCGTCGTACGAAATCTCCAGAACCTCCTCAGCCTCCTCTTGCTCAGGGTTATTGGCCTGTATTTTTAGACTGCCTTTATCAACGAGCAATCGAATTCCTCGGTATTTCTCATTGGAAAGAATTGAAGCCCTTTGCAAGGCCTCTCTTAAGCTTTGCCTTTCGATTGTAACCTCTGTACCACCACCCTGGGGCACAACTTTGTTATAGTCGGGAAACTGACCCTCTACCAGTTTAGAGGTAAATTGGTAATTCCCCGACCTGACCGTAATCAGCTTATCCGATACCTGTAGAGAAAACTTTTCACTTCCATCTAGGATCTTAAGCAACTCCAGCACGCCTTTACGCGGTATTATAGCTTTTTGGCTCACCCCGCCGCCATGCGCGCTGGCCTCTACATCCATTTCAGTTAGGGCGAGCCTATGTCCATCTGTAGCAACGAGCTTAATCTTACCTTGGCCCATTTCAATCAGCATACCATTTAAGAAATACCGCACGTCTTGTTGCGCCATGGCAAAAGCGACCTCTTCAACAGACCGCCGAAACTTTTCGCTAATGATCTCTGTAGACTCGCCTTCGATGTCGCCCAAAGATTCGGGGAATTCAGAAACTGCTATGGTAGACAGGGAGTAACTGCTACCTCCGCTTTTTATCTTAAGCCTGTCCCCAACCTGCTCCATTACAATTGGCCGCTCACTAGGCAGGCTGCGCCAGATGTCGCTCATCTTTTTTGCAGGTACGGTTATTTCTCCATCGCTCTCTGCATTTACCGTCAGACTGGCTTGAAGCTCTATTTCTAAGTCAGTTCCAACCATTTCTAGCTGGCCATCCTTAACAATAAGCCTCATATTCGACAACACGGGAAGAGTTTGGCGCCGCTCAACCACGTTTGATATCAACTGAAGTGAGTCTATTAAGAGATCTCTATCTACAACTATCTTCATTTATTATATCTCTCGCTATGCGGACAATAAGCGAACCAAGTTTTTGTGGTCTTCTGCAGTCTCTGCTGTGGCTTCTTTCAATTCATTGATTTTTCTGCAGGCATGAAGGACTGTCGTGTGATCTCTACCACCAAAAGCGTCTCCAATCTCCGGTAAAGAGTGGTTTGTCAGTTCTTTTGCCAGCGCCATCGCCATCTGCCGGGGTCTGGCTACAGTTCGGTTTCTTCTCTTCGACACCATGTCAGCAATCTTTATATTAAAATATAAAGCGACCGTTTTTTGAATGTTATCTATAGAAATTTGGCGGTCCTGGATCGCAAACAGATCCCTCAGGGCCCGCTTGACCTGTTCTATTGTAATCTTGCTGCCGGTAAATCTCGCATTAGCAATGACTCGCCTTAAAGCACCCTCTAGCTCCCTGACATTAGACCTTATTCGTTCCGCTATAAAAAATGCTACGGGCGTATCGAGTTCAACCTTTTCTGCTTCTGCTTTCTTCAAAAGAATCGCCACCCGTGTTTCTAATTCTGGCGGCTCTATCTCAACGGTTAGTCCCCAAACAAAACGGGACTTCAATCTTTCTTCAAGTCCCTCTATTTCCCTAGGATATTTATCGCTGGACATAACCATTTGGTGCCCGCCCTCTAAAAGAGCGTTAAAGACATGAAAAAATTCTTCTTGCGACTTCAACTTTCTCGCGAAGAATTGAACATCGTCTATTAATAGCGCATCTACAGATCGGTAATATTGCATGAAGTCTTGCATCTTCCCTTGCTGCAGTGCCTTGATCATGTCTTGAACAAATTTTTGCGAATGTAAGTATAGAACTTTAGCGCCCGGATCCCTCGCTAAAATTTCGTTTCCGACGGCATGCATCAGGTGCGTTTTGCCAAGCCCTACTCCGCCGTAGATCAGTAGCGGGTTATAAGAAACTCCGGCGTTCTCTGCCACCTGTTTGGCCCCCGCTATCGCCAGCTCGTTAGTACTACCTACAACATAGGAATCAAACTTAAATTCAGAGTTAAGGTTGCTGACACCACTAAATGATTCTTTGACAATTGTCTCGCTTCGCCCAGGTTGGCCGACAACTCGGTCTCCTACAACGAGCTCTATTCCTACCATCTCTCCGGTTTCGCGCGATCTCTTTTCAAATACCTCTGTTATAAGATCTAAATACGTCTTTCGAATTTGCTCCTCTACGTAGATATTAGGAGCTAATAAAGTAATTCTATCTTCGCCAACCCTTGACTGAAGTGGTCTGATATAAATCTCGTAGTGCTCTTCGCTAAGCTCTTTGCCAAGCTTAACCAAACACTCTTCCCAAAGCTCTTCTACCAATTGACCTGCCCCCAAATTCTTTACTAACCTTACGAACAACCAATGATCTAACAAGCTCTCAAACACATTAGGTTTGCCCTACGAGCACGTCCTTCATTTTATTCAAAACTCGTTGAAAATAGCTATCGCTAAAATGCAAAAATATTCTTTTTTTTTTAATGCAGATTATTCATATACTTACGTCGTTGAGAACCAACGCGAGACTAAATCACCCCGAAAAACTTTGTTAACAAATTGCTGAAGAAACTGTGGATAACTTTTCATCCACATTACGACCACAGGTTAGCAAAAATTAAACACTAGACAATCCACAAGTTAACTTTCCAAACAAACCTTTTAAAATCAATTTGAAAGCTAGGTTGCCAACAAAAAAAAGCATCTTAATAACTACATTAACAAAAATATATTTATATAAATATTATTTGACAGGTTAAATAGCTGTTCATAGAATCGCCCGTTCTCTGACTTCAAACCTATTTCGAGAAAGCGATGAAACGGACGTACAATCCAAGCAATCTAAAAAGAAAGCGAACACATGGCTTTAGATCTAGGATGTCGACAAAAGCAGGCAGAAAAGTCATCAATGCCAGGAGAGCCAAAGGCCGTAAAAGATTGACGGTTTAAATGTCGTTTAATCTAACTAAAGCGAGTTTATCCCCAGATTACTCAAATACCTTAAAGGACAGCGATTTTAACTATCGTCAAGCAGCTGTCTCAATCAGGGGAAAATACAATCGTTTGGAATACCCTAGAATTGGTTATTCCATCCCAAAACGTGGAACCAAATTAGCTTTTCGTAGAAACAGGCTTAAACGATTGGTTAAGGAAGCCTTCAGACTGAACGCTCATCGTCTTCCAAAGATGGATCTCATCGTGTCAGTGCAGAGCGAGTCTCAAGATGAGGTTCTTTCAGCAACTTTAGATGCTGGGTTTAGCAAGTTAATACAATTAAAGCATGATAAATGAGTCTTCCAGCACGCAAGATCATTAAAAAGGTAGGAATTGTTACTTCAAGAACAATCAGAAAGACTTTTGTTCTAATATCTTCGTTGTTAGCAATTCCACTAATTTTTCTGATAAAGCAGTATCAACGGTTTTTAAGTCCCATGTTAGGCACTTCTTGTCGGTTTTATCCAACTTGTTCAACTTACGCGCTGCAGTGCTATCAAAATTTCGGCGTAGCAACCGGTTCATTACTCTCGATCAAGAGGCTGTGTAAATGTCACCCTTTTCACCCCGGAGGATTAGACGAAGTACCAGCAGTAAAAGACATTAATCCTAATTACAAGGAAGCTGATCGCTAATGCTCTCTCCAGAAATATTGAGAATCATTCTTTTACTTAGCTTATTAGCGACCGGGTACGTGTTGATCCTTTCATGGAATGAAGACAGCAAGAAGGAACAACCAGCGCCTGAGAAGGCGATTACAAGATCCGAGGAAAATCTACCAACAGTAGATTCACCAAATTTACCGACGACAGGTAGAAACGAAACCAATGACGTTCCTGACGATAGTTTTTTACTAACCGATACTGCGACAACCCTTTCTGTCGAACAGCGGAC
>Ga0310343_10002226_pt1 | contig 10174 bp, 12 predicted proteins | sample HC15DNA2025_MG_FD_203519 | JGI IMG/M metagenome (GOLD analysis project Ga0310343, IMG submission 203519) | Marine microbial communities from station ALOHA, North Pacific Subtropical Gyre - HC15-DNA-20-25_MG | ecosystem: Environmental > Aquatic > Marine > Oceanic | place: Pacific Ocean: North...
AAAGGAGGGGTATGAGGAGATGGACACTATCCTCTAAATACAGATGGTTGTGATGAACCGAACAATATCTTTACTCAACAAAGTGGAAAATCAACTTCTCGCTGTAACGATTGCTCTTTTTAAGCATTACAATTGCGATCACGTTCGCGTTTCTCTGGCAAGAGCAAATCTTGGTGAGTCCATCTACGATTATGGAACCGCCACGGTGACTACCCTCGGAGTCGAAAACGCATTGAAGAAAACAATATGAAAACCAGAGAGAATCCTAGTATTTGGACAGCCTCTAGGCTTATGAACCGTCGAGAGGCCATTAAGAAAACTGCCTTGCTCTCAGGAGGAATGATCCTCCTCAACCACTCACTGTTTGGGCAGAATTCCAGTCTATCCACTCCAATAAATGTTACGTTTGGGCCCAAGCAGGAGCGTCTATTGCAAATGGTAGTCGATACGCTGATACCGAAGACTGATACTCCAGGGGCAAAAGAGCTAAAAGTGGACCATTTTGTTTTGCTTATGGTAAACGACTGTCACAGTGAAAAGGACCAGACAGCCTTTTACTCAGGCCTGCATAACTTGGATGTCTTTACCGAAAAATACTTCGGTCAGTCCTTTGCTTTGTGCGACACCGATACCCGAGTTGAGGCGCTCAATAGCGTGAACAAAAAATCCGACGCCAATCCAGAGCTGCAAGCATTTATAAAGATCACTAAGAGCCGAACGATTCAGGGGTATCTTGAATCCAATTACGTGATGACTGAACTGCTTCCTCACAAAATGATACCGGACCCTTACGATGGTTACTATCCTGCGAGAAAACTAGGAGGGAAATTTGATGGCTAACACGAATTTAGGCAGCGTTAATCAACGCAGCTACGACGCCATTGTTATCGGTTCCGGAATCAGCGGCGGCTGGGCAGCCAAAGAGTTGACGGAGAAGGGGCTAAAAACGTTGGTTCTCGAACGGGGTCGTGACGTGAAGCACATCGTGGACTATCCTACCGCCAATAAAATGCCCTACGAATTTGAACATCGCGGTGATATGTCTAACGCTGCACGCGAAGCCAATCCGATCCTCAGCCGGGCAAATGCGTGGCAAGAGGACTCCGATCATTTCTTCGTCAAGGACAACGAGCATCCCTATGTTCAGAAAAAACCTTTCGATTGGATTCGCGGTTATCAGGTGGGCGGCCGCTCACTTCTTTGGGCCCGACAAACACAACGTTGGAGCCAATACGATTTCGACGGTCCTGCCAGGGATGGCTTTGCTATCGATTGGCCTATTCGCTACAAGGACATTGCACCCTGGTACAGTCACGTGGAGAAATTTGCCGGAATTTCCGGAAACCGTGATGGGCTCGAGGAACTGCCGGATGGCGAGTTTCTACCTCCGAATCCACTTAATGCGGTAGAGGACCACTTCCGCAAATCGCTGCAAGAGAAGTTCGAAGGGCGCCACTTGATCGCCTCCCGTTTCGCTAATTTGACGAAGTCGACGCCAACGCAGCTCGCCCAAGGTCGCTCTCAATGCCTGAGCCGAAAACTGTGTCGGCGCGGCTGTCCATTCGGTGGATATTTCAGCAGCAATTCCTCCACCTTGCCCTGGGCGGAGAAAACCGGAAACCTGACGCTGAGACCGCATTCGGTGGTCCATTCCGTTATTTATGATGAAGAGAAGGGAAGGGCGACCGGAGTCCGGGTCATCGATAGCCAGAGTAAGGAAGCCATCGAATATTACGCGAAGATCATTTTCGTCAATGCCTCCGCCCTGAACACCAATCTCATCCTAATGAATTCCGTTTCGAAACGTTTCCCGATTGGTTTGGGGAATGACAATGGACTGCTTGGCAAGTTTGTCGCGTTTCACAACTACAACACGACGATCCGCGCCGAGTTCGACGGCTTGCCTGAGTTTGCGACTTTCGGCAGTCGTCCGGGATCCACTTATATCCCTCGATTCCGAAATATGTTCCGGCAGGAAACTGATTTCCTCCGGGGATACGCGACTGGCTTTTCGGCCAGGCGAAATCTGTCTAGCAACCGCTCCGGTATTGGCGTAGATCTAAAGGAAAGCCTTCTAAATCCGAAGTTGGGCGGTTGGCACGTGGGGGCTCACATGATGGGTGAAACGATTCCCAAAGAAAGCAACACCGTGAGTCTGGAAGCTAATAAAACAGATAGTTGGGGAATGCCGCTTCTCAATATCGATATCGAATACGACGACAACGATCTCAAGATGGAAATCGATTCGCTGGAGCAGCTTTCCGAAATGTTTACCGCTGCCGGTTTCACGAATATAAAAACCACGCACAAGCACCAGGCCCCTGGAATCGATATCCATGAAATGGGTGGAGTGCGAATGGGCAAGGACCCGAAGACATCCCTACTAAACAAATGGAATCAACTGCACGCTTGTAAGAATGTATTTGTCACGGACGGGGCCTGTATGACCTCCACCTCCACTCAAAATCCCTCCTTAACCTACATGGCACTCACCGCCCGTGCGGCAAACCACGCCGTCGAAGAAATGAGAAAAGGTAACGTCTAGCATCTGCCTTGGTTGAGCTATGGGTTATACTATCCGGGTCCTAAGCCCCTAATTTCCTTCTCTTATTTTTTCTTAGCGTTTGGCTTGGGATAAACCTTATCCTTCAGCGACCATGCATGCCAGGCAGCGGCCATTGCTTCGAGGCGCTGATTTCCTGTTTGGGCGAGGTTCCTAAGCTCCGTGCGATCATCATTGAGGTCATAAAGCTCCCATTTCTCAATGCCTCTGCCTTCGCGTACTTTGCGTTCTTGAGCCCAGCGGGCAGTTTACGAAACGTTTGAGTTACCTGTTGGCGCTTACTCGATCCAAATCGGTTGGGTGAACGCGCCATTGTTGGCAATGTCCCAAATTTCAACGCGCAACCAGTTTCGACCGCTCAAATCGACTTTGAGGTCGATGTCGCGCTCGCCGAATTCCTGTGTATCTGACATCTCTATACGATCTCGGTAGATCATTTTTCCATCGCCCGATACGACTACCATACGAGAGAGGGGATAGGTCCATTCGATGCCGACTTTAAGGCGAGCCTTTGAAGGCTTAGCCAATTGCTTCAAGGCTTGCCCGCTTTCTCGACCATTGATCGAAAATTCCGGGATCAGTATTTCCCCGGTGGTGAGGAAGAACTCCCCCCGGCTCAGCGCGTCGAGAACGGGCTGCCAGCCGTCCTGGTACTCGGGAACCGAATCGAGCTTGAGATAGTTGATGTTCATGGTGCCGAAGAGCTCATAGTCTTTGAATATTTTAAAGATGTCGACTTCGCCAAGCATGTACTTGCGATGTCCCCAATTCGACATGTCGTCTAGAAGTCCGCTGACCCGCCAACCGAGGTCCTTGCGGGAATAGTCCGCTGGCATGGCTTTCCAGGCGGCGCCAAGAAAGCGATCGCTCTTGAAGAACGGGGTTTCCTTGTAGGTGTCGGGGAAACCGGTTGAGCCTTTGACGCGAGCGTGAGCGGTCCAGGCGAGACCGTTTTCGCGTTTGAGTAATTCATGCACGTCCTCCGGACTGCCGACATGATAGACGGTGCCGTAGCCGTCGATTTCCTGAACGAAGGGCTCGTCTTCCGGGCGGATCAGTACCCAGTTGATGGGCTTGGGAAAGAAGCTAATCCAGTGGCCACCGAGGTGGACGTTGGGCTCCTCTCCGGGGAGGAGGAGAAAGCCGTCTTGGGAGAGGCGGGCGCACTCGTCATGCATGACCTTGAGCTGCTTCAGGCGCCGCATCGTGGGCATGGTGCGGGTGGCCCCCTTGTGGAACTCCGCGAGGTGGACGATGTCGACGCCCATGCTCTTGAACGCATCCACGAACTCGGGATTCTCCAAGCCATCGGGAATGCCAGTGGTATTTTGCTCGGCTTGCTTCGCTATATAATCGAGGCTGTGTTCGACGTGGTAGTGGCTGGTAAAGGTTTTGTAACCGGGTAGCGGTTTGAAGGAATCGGAGCGGGTATAGCGCTGGACCGTTTCTAGATTTTTAGCTCCTGATTGATTGGATACGAAAAGCAAAACGCCCAGCTTTTGCTGGGTGCCGGGAGGGGCGTTGACCCAGGGAACGTAGCGACGGTCGCCGATGGGCGGTTGGCGTACGCCCCAAGCGAATCCATCGATCATATCCAGGTATTCGTCGCCTGCCCAATTGTAACCGTAGTTTTCCGCGAAATCGAGTGGGTAGAGGTACTGGTGCGGGAAAGGCGATATTGCGACTGAGCCCGTTTCGGAAGCCAGTGCCATGGAGCGATAGCGCGTTTTATAGACGCGAGCGGTTTCGTCTTTAGTGGCAGCTGTCTTAGGCTTTCCGAGCGCATCGATCCAGTGGAGCTGATGTCCGTCGGTTTCCGGTTTGGCCAAACCGACGTGATAAAGAAAGGCGGTGGCGTCGCGCCCGGTGGCTACCCGAGCTTCCATGTGAATAAAGGGACTGCCGTGGTAAACGGTGAAGGCGAGGGAGCCAGAGAAGCGTTCGCTGCTGAGTCCATCGAGTTCAATAGTCGCCCGTCCCCCAGAAGTAGATACATGAACGTTTTCCGGGATCAGATAGCCTTTTTCCACGGTGTAGGGACGCGTCGGTACGCGGTCGAAGAAAATGGACCAACCCGAGCGTTTCTCGAGGTCGCGTTCGCCTACCCAGAAGAGGTAGTTCGGGTCGAGACCTTCCAGAGCGGCTTGAGAATCGACGCCGACGGTGCGAATGAGTGGAGCGGCCGGGGTATTGCCGTTTCGCGGAATGAATTGCATCTCCATAAACGCCTTCCCCTCGGGGCTGTCCCATTGGATCCGCAAGGTATCGTCTGACGTCTGAACAGCGAAACCATCGCTTGAGTCGACCTGCGATTGATCGATGTCGATAGCTGATAGAGAGGTTGAGAGAAGGAGGGATAGAGAGAGGTGAAGAAGGAGGGCTATCTTCATGATAAATATTGCTAGACGGGATCATCGCTTCGATGCAACCGTGTTGTTCCTATTTGGAGAAATCCGATAGATAGCGAACAGCGCGTTTGCCTCGCTTCGGCGATATTGGCAGATTTCGTTCATTATGAAGATCTATCCATTCATTCGGGGCGCGGCGATGGCGGCAGTCGGGTTTGCTGCCATGATCGGAGCATTTGCGACCACCTTACAACTGACGATGAGTTCACTCCTTACATATTTACGGATTCAGTACTCACAGGCATAGGATGGGCCGTGTTAGGAGGACCTAAAAGCAGGGGATAAAGTCCGACGGGAGTTAACATCAATAACTCAACAACAGTCATCAACCGAGGATCGCGACCATTACCCTCACAGCATCTCTGGGTGCTTCCATCTATGCTATTATTATAGCACATGAATACGGTGATTGCCCCACGGAAACCCATTCCCTATGGCCGAAATTATTTTTATGTTGGTGGGAACGGTAAACGATTATACCGTAGCCGCATGAGGAGATACGGCATCGTTTTAATTAGTATAAATGCGTTAGCGTCACTCTTTCTGATGTTCCTTGAGGTACGTTGGATAAAGATGAATGGAGAAGTTCAACCGATCTTCCTTGTGCTTCTTCTACCTCTCATTCTCAGCCTCATCTATATTTGGAGGACAATCAATTTTGATGATCAAAGTTTAGCTGCTTTGAAGGTGGAGAGGGAGAAGCTTGAGACAATTAAACGCATTAAGGAACTCCGCAAAGAGCTAGGAGAGGAATGACAAAAGAGAGAGCGACCCTCCCACAGGCCGCTCTCATTTGTCTTCTCTGTATGTTGCCTAAGGATCGCTCTGTGAGCGTATCCAAAGGCGATAACCCCTAATGCAATCCGTTAGTCATCTAGACTATGCGTTTGTTCCAAGAAAAGCACTGAAAACTGTGCTGACGAGGGTAGGCTGAAATACTCTCGTTGAGTGTAGAAACTAGTAGGTATAGCTATCAGAGAAAAAACAAAACTCTTGGTAACTACTGGTGGAGGTGGCGGGAGTTATTCGAGGGGTAATGCTCTGCATTAGTATTCATCCACTTCCCCCGAAAAAATTGTCGTCCTATGGGGCGATTTCTGCTTCAGTTATACCATGAAATCACTTCCCACACTACTCGCCCTCAGTTGCATCATATTTGCTGGCTGTCAGACTGTACCGAAAGTAGCCGAGACTCAATCAGCCCAAATCCCCGAAGCGGATGAAGAACCGCTCGGCGGCAATTTCCTAATTAATTTTGTTAACCCAATGAACGGGGCGAGAATGAGTCCAGAACTACGGCTCAATGAAGAGGGGGAAGGATTTTCGGGTGCGATTGTTTTTCCAAGAGGCGGGTCACCACTCAAAAACGTAGTCCTCGAATCTGATGGCTCGGTAACTGCAATTTTTACAACTAGTGGTTATTCTTTTAATCTCAACGCTGTTATCGATGGGGATAACATCGGGGGAGAGTTTAGTGGTCCGCGGAAAATCAGCTTTAGTGGATCGCGATTAGATTAGTGTTTTGATGGCATACCTAGGCTAGCTGCTGGGGCAATGGTTATTTTCGGGATAGTCTTAGGATCTGCCGTAGCTCCAGCATGGTATGCTCTATCAGGCTTTATCGGGGCTGGTTTAGTCTTTGCAGGAGTGACCGATACTTGCGGAATGGGCATGGCTCTCGCCAAAATGCCCTGGAATCAGAAGTCAAAGACTGAGTCCTGATCTTGGTGCTTCTTGTTTGCGTACTCCTAAACCGCGTCAGCGATACTCTCCTTTATTTCTGGGGCTTCCGATATGATCGGTACAAGTATACCTTACAAATCGGGTGATTGCCCTACGGAAATCCATCCCCCGAGCAGGAAATGATTAACGCTCCATTAGGCACGTTCCTTGGTGTAATAAAAAATAGGAATTAAGATTTCTTAAATAACTTTAAGAGTTCATTTATTTTCTCATCCCGATCAGATGCATTTTTGCCAACAAAGGCATCTTTAACGCATGCCTCAATGTGCCTCTTGAGTATGTTACCCTCCACAGCTCTGGCTGCGGACTGAACTGCCTTAAGCTGAGTTAAGATTTCAACGCAGTATCTTTTGTCCTCTATCATTTTTTTAATGCCATCTATTTGTCCAGACATACGATTTAGGCGACTGAACTCTGATGAATGATCTGGATGTGTAAAATTACAGCAGGTCTTTGACTTACTCATATTAATATTGGTGCTATAAAGGCAAAAAAGCCTCCGATTGAATAGATCATCAATGAAATAAAATAGATATACTTACTCCAAGACTTCGATGCTTGGCAGGATACCGCTTGGCTGCCATCGAGGGGGCACCCATGATTCCGAGTCCTAACTTGTAGCATACCGCCAGCCGCCAACATGATACCTGCAAAAATAAAGAGGTAGACTTTATTTTGTGAAAGCCAAATAAAACCAGGTACGTGACCTGATATAAAAGCCATGGTACTTCCCGCACCCATGCTTATCAGCAACGCGGGCAACGCACAGCATATCAACGTACTTGTCGAGCTAAAGAGCAAAAAGAAATCAATGATTTTTTTCATCAAGTCTTGGTTTCAGACTTTGCATCACCACGAGTTATCTTTTCTACGCTATAACCATTTTTCAATATTAGCTCTTTGATTCTTTTATCAGGCAAGTTTTTATCAGGCTTCATTCTAATACTTACTACGCTGTCATTTAGGTTAACGGATATTTTGGATACCGCTTTCTCACTCTTGAAGACTTTCTCTAAACCACGTGCACAGAAATCGCAAACCATGCCTTTTACATGCGCAGTAATTATTTCTCCGTATTTAGATGCTTCTACGGAGTTAGACCAGACATTCGGCAATGATACCGAGACGATAAGTAATATAACATTTACGTATTTCATAATATATTTTCTCAAAACCTAGCGGTCCAATTCAATAGTGGACCACCATTATTGTTTATTCCCAATTCTACTAGGTAATCTCCTTTGAATAATCTAACGAGTGGCGTCAAAATGACTTTTTCATCGTCATTGAAAGATTCAGGATGGTGCTCTAATTGGAGCATAAGCCACGTGTGGAGCTCCCCATAGCCAGCAACGTAAGGTGCAATTCCTACTCTTCCTTTTTGGTGAAATGACCCGTCATCGATACCGTTTGCATACCTCCCAGTCACGGCATAACTGGTGAAAAACTTCCTAGTTTCCCAGTCGCCAGCTAAACCAACTTCGGTGTTTGGTGCATATCGACCCCCTTTTTTTGCTATCCCCAATTGCGATTTAAGATACAGGTTGGCTTGTGAGGTTCTAGTATTTGACCGTGCAAATAGATGATTCCATTGCCCGTTCAAATTTTGCCTATTGGTATCGTCCTCATACTCTAAAACCATACCAAAAGAATTATTTACATCGTGAGTGTAGTGATAGTGAAGACGGTTCTTTTCCCAATTATTAGTCTGCATGAAGGTTGTCCCGCCAACATAAGAGATAGGTCTAGCGTTTGAAGATAACGTGACCATAGCAAAGCTAACAAGGGCTATGCTTAGACTATTTCTAAATACCATCATTTCGATAAATACCCTATGGGGGTATATAGTCAAGCACCAAAAAGTCGAGAATAACTCGTTTACTTGGTGGGATTGAGCTAGGCGGGGGCGGGGGTTATTCGAAGGGTAATGCTCTGCATTAGTATTCATCCACTGCCCCCAGAAAAAATTGCTGCCCAAATGGCGCCTCCCGTAAATCAGGAGGCACCGTTACTGATTAGGATTTGGCCTCCTATCATCCTGATGGGCCATTTTCATTTTATCTCAAAAACAGGCCACTTTAGCCCAAAAACAGCCAAAAAACGTCAATTTTGGCTCATTTTATGCAATTTTTGGCCCATTTTAGGTGTTTTCTGAATTAGGTTATAATCCATAAAAGTGCTGTTTTCCCCATCACAAGACGGGTTGAGAGTATCCACTACCCCCAGAAAAAATTGTTTCGCCAGGGCCACTTTGTTATATAAATGGAAGTTCAAGCTGAAAAACCCCACCCAAATTCTGCCTTGCCTGGTTTTCAGCTGTTTGTCGATTTCAGCAGCTCCGCCGTTCGCAGGGACTATTTTCCTAGATCCTGATATTATTCTGCCTAGTGACCCGACCACCTATCTCGATTTGGAAGATGCAGGGCAGGGGAATCGCCTGATGTTTGACCGTCGGCCAGCGGCATTTGTCACTTATCATGCCTTTCTGTTTAATGCCAGCTACCTCGGGGCCAAGTCCATTGAAATACAGGTCAATCCGGAGTTTGAAACCGTTGAAGCTGCTCGAATGGAAGCGCTTCGTTTCGCTCCAGTGATCGGTCGTTTGCCAAATGTGCTCTTGAAAGATGTCGAGACCGTTTGGATACACAAAGGAACTAACCCTTTTGGTGGCGGGAATAACAACCTGCTTATTCATACAGAGCAGGCGGACGATTATATCTCCGATGGAATTCTGGAGGAAACTTTGGTTCATGAAGCTTCCCATACATCATTGGATGCGGATCATGCTGAGTCCGAGGGGTGGATAGCTGCTCAAAACTCTGACCCTGACTTTATTTCTACCTATGCACGGGATAACCCCAAAAGAGAAGATATCGCGGAGACGTTTCTTGTTTGGCTGGCGGTGCGACATCGTCCAGGCCGAATTTCTGATTCGCTCAAACAAACCATCGAGGCGACCAATCCGAATCGCTTGGTCTATTTTGATGAGCAGGGCTTCGATTTCTTCCCCATTCTAATTCCGGAGAAAGCACCGAAGCTTAAGGAGTTTAATCTAAACCTTAATCGCTTGGACTTTTATCTGAAATGGGAATCTCGATTCGCCAGTCTCTATGATGTGGAGAGTTCTATAAATCTCGAAGATTGGTCTGTGTTGAAAGCCGGGATCCCATCGCAAGGCGATATCACCGAAACAAGCGATGAACTTCCAAATAGCTTTGATCGCATATTTTTTCGGATAAAAGAAAAGAGATAACTAGCTTTCGTTTCATAGTGCCATCATCTTGGTGGAGGTCCTCCGCTCCTTTCAAATGACTCAGCAATATCTCCCCAGAAGCAGCGCCCCATATACGGCCATTCATTGATAACCACATAATAGTAAGTGCCCGATGGATATTCATGGGTGACGCCGAAGCGCCCATTGCATTCATCCAGATCTCCCGACCCTTGAATAAACTCGTAG
>Ga0310343_10002227_pt1 | contig 10173 bp, 4 predicted proteins | sample HC15DNA2025_MG_FD_203519 | JGI IMG/M metagenome (GOLD analysis project Ga0310343, IMG submission 203519) | Marine microbial communities from station ALOHA, North Pacific Subtropical Gyre - HC15-DNA-20-25_MG | ecosystem: Environmental > Aquatic > Marine > Oceanic | place: Pacific Ocean: North...
AGTTATTTGAGTTAATTTACATTGATCATTTAATTAATTTACGTTATGTAACTGATTATAGAAAAAGAAAATATGTAAATAGATTAAATGTATTAAATAGTTTTAAATTTTATCAAGAAATAGTAACTAATAAAAATTTTTTATTAATTGATTTATTTATAAAATGTAAAAAATATTATAATATAATAGTAAAATTTGTAAAATTTTTAAAATTTAAAAATAATATTTATTATAATAATGAAGATTTAATATGTAATTATATTATTAATTGTAAATATGTATTTAAAATTTATATAGATAAATTTGTTTATCAGTTTACATATAATGATTTTGTAAAAATAATTAATAATTCATTATTAAATTATACATTAATAGAAAATTCAGATACTATAGATAGTGTTTTAATAAAACCTAATCATATAAAAAATCCATATACTAATTTAAATTTTAATATAAGTGTATTATATAATTTTTATAATTTTTGTATAAATAATAATAAACAAATACCATTATTATTTAAATTATTTTATAATGAAAATTTTAATTTAAAAAATTTTTTTTTAATACATCAAACATATATTGTAAGTAATGCATATAAAGTATATATAAAAAATTCTACTTCATCTGTAAAATATAAAATTTTATTATCATTAATAAATACATTTGTAAATTTTATAAGTAAATATATTAAAAATTTTAGTATTAAATATTTATTATCTAATTATAAAATTAAATTTCATAGCTTAACTGATAATGAAATTGATTATTATAATAATTATTTACAAGATTATATGATGTTAATATATTATTATAAACATAAACAATATAAAAATTGCATAGATATTAAATTAAAATTAGTATTTAAATTATTATGCGATACACATATTAAAGTAGTAGATTCTTTTTTTAGTAATTTAATATTTACTAAAATTAATGAAAATTATATTATAAATTATTTATTAACTAATTTAGAAAATATATTTTCAAATGAAATATCAATAATGGAAAATGATATATATTTTTTTAGATTATTAGAAGAAAATAATGAAATAAGTGAAAATAATGAAACAAGTGAAAATAATGAATTAAATGAAACAAGCGAAAATAATGAAAATAATGAATTAAATGAAACAAGCGAAAATAATGAAAATAATGAAAATTATGAATTAAATGAAACAAGCGAAAATAATGAAAATAATGAAAATTGTGAATTAAATGAAACAAGTGAAAATAATGAAAATAATGAATTAAATGAAACAAATATTTTAACATCAAATATAATTGAAAATAATATTAATAATACAAATTTATATAATAAATACGAATTATTAATAAAGAAATTTCTAAGAATTAATAATTTAAAATTTAATAGTATATATAATAATTATAATATATTGCTATTAAAATTATTTATAATTAATATTCAAATATATATTAATTTATTAATTGTTAATAATATTTATCAAGAATTTAAAGAATTTTTATTTAAATAATAATATTTATAATTTATTTTTTTACTAATTTATTAAATGTTTTTATTGAATCTATTAATATATAATCTTTACCATTATTATATAATTCAATATCTTCTAATATTATTTTCTTATATTCATCATTAATATCTTTTTCAATATCTATTATTAAATTATTTTTATGATGTAATAATTTATGATATTTTATATTATCTCTTACATTACTACTTGGTAATTTAATGAAAAAATATAAATTACTATTTTTGTTTGTATTACTTATTAAATGTTTTCTTATTTTATCTTTAGATTCTATACTTTCTATATTTACAATAGTTTGATTTATAAAAATTATTGGAATATCATATTTTTTTGATATTAAATATAAATCTATATATGTTAAATAATAATTTTCATTGGTTAATATTAATTTTATTGTTTCATTTATTATTTCTCTCTCTTTTTCTTTACTAATTTTTTTAATTTTAGATTTTAATATAGATATATATGGTCTAACAGGAATTTTATCATATTTGAAACGATTAATTAAAAATGATATACCATATTGATCACTTGTATATATTTCTAATAAATCTTCTTTTATTTTATTAATATTTAATTCATTATAATTACTATTATTAAAAAATACTTGATAATAATATTTTATTAATGTTATTATTAATTGATAAGAACATCTGAGATCATTTATATTAGAAAAAGTATAATATGTTTCAAATAAATCTTTGTTAAAATAATTAGTTATACTTTTTTGATTAATTTTAATTGGTTTTGATTTTCTAATTATACAAGATTCACTATTATCTTCAAAATTTACTAAATCAACTATTACCTTTTCATCAATATCAGCATTATCTTGTTCACTTACTTCTTCATCTAGTTCATCTACTTCATCTACTTGATCTACTTCATCATCTTTTGATAGTTCTCTTTTTTCTGTTAATTCATCTTTTGAAACATTATTTTCTTCCTTAATTGCATATAGTTTTTTTATTGAATCTATTTTTAATTTTGGTACATTAATTTTAATTTTTTCACCAATTGGCTGACCAAATGATTCTACTTTTAATTGTTTTTTTTCAATTTTATAATTTTTTGTATTAATTGGTTCAAGTAATTCATCATTATTAATGTAAAATGTATCAAAATTAGTATAATTTTCAAATTTATTTTTTATATTTATTTTTTCATCAAATATTAAATGATTTATAGAAGATTGTAAAACTAATATTTCATCTTCATTTATTTCATATTTTATATTTTCAATATTATAATTTTTATTTATATCATATAAAAATATTTTATCAAAATTAAATCTAATAAATTCATCAGCAGCTTTTAAATAATATATATTTTCATTATTATCTCCATTTATTAAATTAACAGCAGGAATTAAAATATTTGGAATTTTCTTTTTTTTATCAAATATACAAAATTCACTATCACATTGATTCATAAAATTAGAAATTTTTTTTATATTTTCTATAATTTCTATATCAAAATCAGAAAAAATTATATTATTATTTCCAATTATTTTAAGTTCATTTATTACTTTTCTTAATTTATCTAAGTATAATAAAGATGTATCTTTAATTATATTTAAAATATTTTTTTTATTATTTATATAAAGTGGATAAACTAATAATTTTTTAATAATAATTTTAAAATTTTTATAAAATGCATTTTCTAATTTTATACTATTTACTAATTTTAAACGTTCTTGATCTTCTTTATAACTTGTTTGTATTTTAATATCATTATCATAAGTTATTAAATGATTTTCATCTTTAATATTTTCTAATTCATCATCTATATACATTTCAGGTGGATCTATTAAAATTACCTGATCACCATTTGTTAAAATACCAACAATTAATTCTTCTTTTATTATTTTGTATTTTGGTTTTATTTTAATTTTTTCTTCACTTTCTTGGTATAATTTATATAAAAAGAGTTTTGTATCTTTATAATTATTATAATTAATTGAATCATCATCTAAAAATTTAATATTATATTTATCATAAATTTTTGATGGATAACAAGGTACAAAATATTCTTTTATTTCATCATTATCTTTATCATTAATATTTAGTTTTTTAGAAATAAATATTCCAATTGTTTTATTTTCATAGTTAACTATTTGATAATTTATATTATATCCAAAATTTAATAAAATATTTATTATATTGTATAAATCTAGATTATTTTCAAACTCATAATTTTTATCACTATCGTTATTAGTTGAAATACATTTTTCATTTAAATGATCTTTAATAATATTTATGATTCTTTTAAATTCTACTAAATTAAGTTCATTATTATCAATTTGAAATGAGATTAATGGAGTAATTCTATTTTTTTTTGAATCTTTAATTAAATAAATAGGCTCATAATAATCATTATTTTTTAATAAAAGTAAATTATTTTTATTATTGTCAATAAATTCATTTGAATAATTTTGATTAGGACATAATACTTTAACATTTTCAGTTATATCTTCACTTGTAATATCAAAAATTAATAAATTAATACCATTTTCAAATAAATTTGGGTTTGGTTTACATATAATATCCCATAAATAAGTATAATCAATGACATGAGTATTACTTTTTAAATAATTTTTAAAATTATTATATGAAATTATAATTTTTTTATATAAATTTATTTGATTAATATTATTTGTATCAATATATTGATAAAATTCACTATATTTATATTCATCTGTTATAATAAAATCATTTAATATTTCTTCATTTATATTTTTTGATAAAAAAATATGGGTTAAATTACCATTATTGTATTTAATAAAATTGTCAATTGTTAAACTATTTATAATTATTTTCTTAAAATCTTTTATACTATATGTATTTTTTAAATTTTTATATTTACAATAAGCATCAGAAATACAAGCTATAAAAGATTGTATATTACTAGATTCTACACCATAACGTAATAAACAGCTATAATTATCTTTTAAAATTGATTCGCCAGGTATTTTACAATTATCACTATTAAATTGTAAAAATCTACTAATAATATGGGGTAATTCACCTACTTTATCTTTAGATAATATATTTCTGTCATGTTTTGAAATATAAATTTTTTTTAAATTATTTTGAATACTTTTATTTGAATCTGAATATTTGCTATCAAAATTTTCGTCATCATCTGAACTATAATCATCATCTGAGTTTTGATTATCTTTATTATTACTTGTATTTAATTTTTGTCTGATTTTTTTATATTTATTTAAACAATTATTTTTTAATATTTCAATTTTACCATCTGATTTACCTATTTTTTTACGACAACAAGGTAAACAAAAATCTTTAAGTTCAGGACTGTCTATGCTATTTTGTAAAAATTTTGGTTCTAATATTCCATCTACTTTTCTTTTTAAAATATTTCCACTTTTATTTTTATTTTTATCATAAATTGAACCAAAATTACCACTTTCAGCTTGTTCTTTTGTTAAAGATATATTATTTTTCATATCCCAATAATTGGGACACATATAATAATATTCAGTATCATTTACACCATATTTTAATAAACTTTTTTTATCATAAGAATTTGGATTATTTAATTCAATATTTTTTAATTCTTCTTCTGTTAAAATGAGCGGTTGTAAAGGTGATTGACATAATCTTGAATATTTTGTATAATTTCCATCTTTTTTTGAAATTTGAATATTTTTTTTTGTTATATAATTTATTTTATTATTTTGAAATAATTCTGGTTGATATTTTTCTAATTTTAATTTATAATAACTTTTTTCATAATCATCATCTATAATAGAACTGTTTATTTTTTTTGATTTTACATTTGATGATTTTTTAAAATCATTATTTTTTTCTGATTTTTCTGATAATTCTGATTTTTCTGATTTTTCTGATTTTTCTGATAATTCTGATTTTTCTGATTTTTCAGATTTTTCTGATAATTCAGATTTTTCAGATTTTTCTGATAATTCTGATTTTTCTGATAATTCTGATTTTTCAGATTTTTCAGATTTTTCAGATTTTTCTGTATCATTTAAATCATCATAATCAATTTTTTGTTTTTTTTCAATATTATATGTTTCATTTAAATCAATATCATCTTCTAATATTATTTCTTCATTTAAACTAGTATTACTATTTTCGTCATCTTCATCATCGTTTTCTTCATCATTTTCTTCATCATTTTCTTCATCAAATAAAATATCTAATAAATTATCATCTTCATCATTATATAAAGACAATACATCAGACATATTATCGTCATCTTTAAAATTTAAATCATTATTATATAATTTTATATTATCTATTTGTTTAATATCATTACTGTCTTCATCTTTTTTAAATATTTCATTAATATTTGTATTTTTTTTTCTACCTCTAGAAAGATTGCAAATAGATAAATCTATTTTATTATCTATAATATTTTCAATATCATTATTTAATATTTTTAATAATCCATCAAAAAATAAATTGATAAATGCAATATAATTAATATTGTTAATATTATTAAGATTTATATTAATATTATTATTGTTAATTTCTATTTTTGTTTTGAAACCAGTGTTATTTTTTATTTTTAATTGAGAACTATTATTTAAATTTTTAGAAAAATTTAAATTATCTAATGTATTTTCAAATATTTTTTTACATTCATCTTCACTTTTAATATTGAAAGTTTCTTTTAAATATTCTATTATTTTTGTTGGTTTATTATTTAATTTTATATTTTCAATTATAAAATCTTGAATATCATTAGCATCATCATAATATGAAACTCTTTTGTATTTATAAAATTTGATATTATTAGTATTTTTACTATTTTCGGTATTAAATATATAATTTAAACATTTTTTTATCTTATTAATATCGTTACATTTATTATTTAATTTATAATAAATGTTATAATTTATATTTATTATTTCAATATTAGTAGAATTAAAAGTTTTAAATTTTGTTATATCATAATTGTTTAATTCTTCTATTTTTATTAAAATATTTTCATTTAAATAATATTTTATTATTTCTTCAACTTCTTCTTTATTTGTTTGACTTTTAAAATTTATATTAATATTAATAATACCAGAACTATTTATTTCTACTAAGAAATCTTTTATTTTTTTAAATTTACTACTATTATCTTGTATTGCCATGCTTATTGTATTTATTTTTCCAATAGTTTTTGCATATTTTACAATATTTTCTTTTTTTAAAAATGGTATTTTATTATTATTTTTCGAAATTTTATTACAATAAAGTCTATACATATTTTCTATTTTTTTGCCAGGATTAAATTTAATAAATGGAATATTAATAGTGCTATTAAATAATTTAAATAATGTTTCAATTGATAAATTTAAATTTATATTTGAATACATATTAAAATTTATGCTATAAATACCATTAATTTTTGTTTTAAATATATCTGAATTATAATAAATATTATATATAGTGTCTATAAATTTATTTTTATTAACAAAATTATCATTATCTATAAATTCTTGTGTATTTTTTAATAATTCTGTTTTTTTTGTTAAAAAAACATCATAACTAATAATATCTTTATTACTAATTAATGGAAAATATATTTTAATTACATTTTCTAAATCATCATATATTTTCTTTTTATTAAATTCAATAACATCATCTAATAATGAAATATATAAATTATTATCTAATAAATTATTTTCAAATAAAATATTATTATTATTAATTTCTATTGAATTTGCTAGTTGTGTTTTTAACATTGAATTATAATTTTTAACACAAAAAGGATTTGTTGTAAAATTAATATTATATTGATTATATATGGTATGTCCCAATGGTATTTGAATATTTATTTCTTCAATATTTAAACTATTGAAATCATCAAAATCATAAAGTTCTTTATTTTTAAATAATGAAGTTAAAATGTCTCTTTCATTTAAATTATTTAAATAATTAAATAATATATCTTTTTTTAGAGAATTTTTTCCATAGTTTGATAAATTATTATAAATATCTAATGCATTATATATTTTATTTATTAAACCAAACATATATATTTCTTCATAGCATACTTTTTTTGCTGAATTTATTATATTATAACTTTTTAAAAATTTTAATTTAATAGTCTCTATTGTATCATCATTATATATGTTTTCATCTATAAAAATAATTTTTAAATTATATTTTTTAAAATACATTTTATCTAAATCACTAAAATCATCTTTAAAATATTTTTCTATATAACCAGATTTTAAAAAATTTTCTGAATTATTACAAACACTATTTAAAATATCTATTGATTCTAACTCTTTATTTTGATAATATTTATTTTTTATAAATAAATATAAGTGTGTTAAAATATTTTCATTATTTTCATAATTATAATTATTAATATAAAATTTAAATATATTTGACATCTATATAAATACAATTATATAATTTTATATAATTATGAACATTAATATTATTGTAGCATATTGTAAAAATAATGGAATTGGTTTTGAAAATAAAATGCCATGGCATATTAAAAGTGATTTAAAAAAATTTCAGAAATTAACTATAGGAAACGGTAATAATGCAATTATAATGGGCAAAAATACATATAATAGTATATTAAATATTAATAAGAATTCTTTAAAAAATAGAGATAATCTAATATTATCTACTTCATTAAATGTAAATACTAAAAATATCACTAATAATGTAATTAAGTCTTTTAATAATATTCAAAATTTAGAAAATTTTATTAAAACAAAAAAATATGAAGAAGTATGGATAATTGGTGGTGAAAAAATATACAATTATTTTTTAAATATATATCCTGCTAATGAATTATTAACTCCAAAAAATATTTATATTACATTTATAAATAATGATTTTGAATGCGATACTTTTTTTCCAACTATAGACTTGTTAAAATATAAATTTGTAAGTCAAGAAATTCATAGTACAGATGCGAATATCAATACCGATACTCATAATTTAAATATATTTGATATAATTTATACTAAAATAGGTAATAATAGTAATAGTAATAGTAATAGTAATAATAATAATATTAATAATATTAATGATCATAATAAGGATTGTCAGTAATTGTCATACCACAATATTGTGTATTATTATTTTTATAATCTATTGGTTTATAAATACCAATTTCTTTTGATTCAGTTATTAAAAATTTAAAATTATCCCAAAACTCTTCAGTATGACCTATAGATTCAGATGCTATATGACTTAATTCATGCAATGCAACATACATTAATGTATTTATATCTATCAACTTACCTCCATTATTTTTTTCCGTATCTAAACAAAAGGCTAATTTTTCACCTTTATTTTCACTATATGCAGTGTATTCACTTGTAGGTAATGTTTCATAAATTTGTTTTGGATTATACCTATTTATTAATCGTTTAACATTTTCTTCATTTGGATATTTTTTACTAATATGCACTACTAGTTTATTCATTCTATTATTAATAGTTGCTAATTTATCAGCTGCGAGATGTAATTTATTTCTATCTCTAACACAATATTTATTACCATTTTTTGATGATATAATGCATCTTAAATTAAAAGTATCAGATTCTAAGTATAATTTAATTGCAATAATAAAAATAAATAATATTAAAATAAAATTAAGTATATTATTACTAATAGTCATATAATATAAATTTTTATAATAAAAAATAAGAATTTTATAATAAAAAATAAGAATTTTATTTATGCTGAGCTTCCAATTTCTAATGGTTTTCTAAATGTATCTGATTCTATAGTTGAAATATTCCATGGGCAATTAGTATTTGATCTTGGATTTGCTGGTTCAGAGCGTAATTGTAAATTAGCATTTCTTAATGAAGAACCTTGAGTATTTATTCCTGCAATTTGTGAAGGATTTAATAAATTAATACCTTTTAAATCGTTATTTGGTACGGAAGTTTGCCAATTAGTAGACGCATTGTTTACTGGTAATAAATCTTGTGGATTAGATGCAGGTTTATTTATATTACTAGATGATGTGGATGAGTTAGAAACTTTTGCACTTGATGCACCATTATATGGTGCATATGTAGTATTTGTTGATGGAGTACCTATAACATTAGATTCTTCTTTAGTAGGTGTTAAATTCATTAATGGTTTTTCATTTGTCATACCCATTTTAAATACATTTTTTCCTTCAGTATATTTATATAATGCAAAAAGTAAAATTAAAAATCCAATAATTCCTAAAACATATTCACCTTTAATGTTTTTAAACATTTTCTTTAGATCAGACATTTATATAAACTAAATAATAAAATAATTTTATAATTATTTTATTATTTATAATTTGCTATTTACAATTTATAATTATAATTTTATTAATATTCTTCTTCTTCACTACTATCACTATTTACTAAATTATGTAAATTATATTGTGTTTTTATATTTTTTGCTTCAATAAAAGCTTTTATAGCATTTTTTCTAATTTCTTTTGCTTTTTTTTTAGCATTTTTATACATATCTAAATATATTGTTTCTCTTGATTTAATGTTAAATATTTGACTATCACTATTTTCTAAATCTTTTATATCAATATTTACTAAATTATATTTTTCTAAATCTTCTTCTTTTAAATCTTCTTCTTTTAAATCTTCTTCTTTTAAATCTTCTTCTTTTAAATCTTCTTCTTTTAAATCTTCTTCTTTTAAATCTTC
>Ga0310343_10002228_pt1 | contig 10173 bp, 9 predicted proteins | sample HC15DNA2025_MG_FD_203519 | JGI IMG/M metagenome (GOLD analysis project Ga0310343, IMG submission 203519) | Marine microbial communities from station ALOHA, North Pacific Subtropical Gyre - HC15-DNA-20-25_MG | ecosystem: Environmental > Aquatic > Marine > Oceanic | place: Pacific Ocean: North...
GGAGGTGGAACCAGTTCTTCAACATCAGGAGGTGGAACCAGTTCATCAACCTCAGGAGGTGGAACCAGTTCTTCAACATCAGGAGGAGGAACCAGTTCTTCAACCTCAGGAGGAGGAACCAGTTCTTCAACCTCAGGAGGAGGAACAAGTTCTTCAACATCAGGAGGTGGAACCAGTTCATCAACATCAGGAGGTGGAACCAGTTCATCAACATCGGGAGGTGGAACAAGTTCTTCAACGGCGGGAGGAACCACCGCGGCGGGAGGAACCACGGCGGCAGGAGGCACTACAGCGGCGGGAGGCACCACCGCGGCAGGAAATACCACTTCGGTATCATTCCCAACAACAACCACAAGAAATATACCAAGAGAATCCCAAAATATTATATGCTCAGGTTTACCTATTGATGGTGATTCGTCATATGCTAAACCATTATGCGGAGTTAACGAAGAAAATAATTCACCATCAGTATGTAGAGTCAACCATGCGTACAATTATTGTGTAGCATTTGATTCGAATACTCCACCATGCCATCTTTTTAATGGTGATGAAATCGGTAGATGTCCAGAAAATTGTGAATTACATGTTGTAGATAATAACAGAGCACTTTGTCGTGAACCTAATAGTGGACCAGTATCATGTGCGGAATATAATCATCTTCCAAGAGAAGAATGTCCAGTTGGCGTAAATGATCCCTGCCAATTAAATGGAAATATCTGTGAATCTAAACCAGGATTATTTGGATGCGGGGACCATATGTCTTATCAGGAATGTGCCCGTGATAGTAATTGTTATGTAAATCCAGAACAAGGGGGATTTAAATGTAAGACAGTACCAGAAAATAGCGACGATGTTAACTGGGAAGAATATATAGCACTTAGAGGTAATAATAATATTACTACAACAGCTACAAGAAATGCTTGTGATATTACTGCCGATATTAGTAGAACAAGCGAATTATTAGGAGATACAAGAAATAATATGAATAGAAATCTCGCAGTCCATAATTTAATTAGAAACCAGTTTTCAAGAGTTAGATCAGTTGCGGACCAAATGTCCAATGATTTAAGATATCAGTAAATTAAAAATATTTATTTAAATTATATGAATTTCGCATTTTTAGTTATTCTTTCATTACTTACTCTAGGGTTTACTTATGAAACCCTTAAAATTTCACAGAAGCAATTAACAATAATAATTTTAGTTCTTCTTATACTGTTAGCATCATATAATGTTAAAGAAACTTTTCTGTGCCGGGCATCAGCGTCTATAGATACGTTAAACAGTTTAGATTTAAACGTTTATCGTGGCAATGTAACCGAAGAACGCAAATCAATTTACTTAGAACAAGCACCTAATTTAATAACAATAAATAATGAGTTACTGATATATGAATTTAAAGACACTGAATATTTATCTGAATTAGTGGAAAAATTACAAAGACTTCAGATGGTAGGGGGTTTAACTTTTGCTAAATCTAATTTTACAAGGTTAAATGGATTTAATTATTTAACAAGAGTTTCAAATTTTATTAATACGGATTTAACTGCTAATGGAAGTATAGTTACTAGAAACAACGAATGGTACAATAATTCACGAAGTATGTATAGAAATAGCAGAAGATTCTATATTGTTGATAATGATCCATTAATAGGTATAAATGGGTTTAACTCGCTAATTAATACTAACTCCATTTTTATAGCATATAATGAGAAATTAAAAGAGATTGAGGGATTTTCATCAATAAGAAAGATAAATGAATTATACATAAGAGGTAATGATGTATTAGAAAGTATAAAGGCATTTGAAAATTTAGAAATAGTAGATGGACCCTTTTCAATATGGGCAAACACTTTAAAAGAATTACAACCTTTTACAAAATTAAAAACTGTAACTATGGGCCTTACACTAGTAGGTGGAATATTCAATGATCCTAATTTTGATATAGATTATTATTTTCCAAAATTAATAAGTGTAGGTAATATGAATAATGTCGTAATGTCTGAAACTTTAAAAGCAAAATTTAGGGCACGTCCAGGATTTATAGAATCAGAAACCCCTTCACCTAGAGCATTAACTTTAGATAATATCAGGGAGGACTCAGATGAAGCACCTAAAAAATTCTTTTTATTTAATGGTTCACCCATTCAACGTATAAGAAACTATTTTAGTAAGGATAGATCCAAAGAAACTGAAAATCATTTAAAAATAGATCGTGAAATGATGAATATAAAAATATGAAAGAATAGGGAATAATTATTATCTATTATTTATTTATATTATGTGTAAAAATCTCATCGAAGGGACTTTATTAGTACTTGTAGTAGTTTTAGTATGTGCTTGTTCAATGACAACAAAAAAATATACTTTTAGATTACTACTTTCAGCAGTAATAGTTATGGTTCTTCTAGTTGTAAATCAACAATTAAGAAAGGAAAAATTTACAGATTCACCTACACCAATAGATACAGATGCTCTTATTAGTGGTGATACTAGACTTCAAAGAGAACAGGAACAAACATCTAGAGAATTAGATGTTTTAGAAGGACAAATCAGATTAATGAAGAAGATTTATTTAAATAGTATGGCGGAAACTCGCAACGCAAATACACCAACACTTGAACTAAAATGCTCGCCCCCTACTGCTTTTTTTGAGGATACACAGGTAGTTGAAACAAATACTACACCAGAATTTGAAGGTCTTAATATAAATGATTTAAGTATAACTGCTGACCAATTATCAAATTTAGTAAATGAATGTAATAGTCTTACAAACTAAGTTTTTTTTGTTTTTATATTATAATAATGAATAACCAAATATTTTTAGTTATAGCAATTTTATTCATTGTAATGATTTTAGTAGATTTAGTATTTAATTTTACTGGAATTTTACAGGAAAATTTTGAAGTATTCAGTAATGAAACTTACAAGCAAGCTGTAGAAAATGTTTCAAACAATACAGAGGTAAATAATTTTAATAATAACAACAACAATGAACCAACAGATTTAACAAAAACCCACAAAGTTAACTCAGTAATAGCACACTTTACTGGAACAGTATATGGTGTAATCCCATTAGGAGAAAGATTACCTACAACAAAGGTACTCTTTTTAATAAAGAAAAATGTAGCACTTTCAATGGATTCAAGCGGTAAATTGATAAGAAAACTTCCAAACAAATTTGACGAAACCCAGCATTTTAGATTATTAAAAATGAATAATGATGATGATATTTCCGAAGTTATTACTAACGGTGTATACTTAGCAACTGAGGGTGTTGATTACCCATTCTACTTTTTACAATCAGTTAAAAATCCAGAATACTTTATAACTCAGGTTTCAGAAAATGAAATTAGACCCGAAAAGGGGAGAAATTCATCAAGACAAAGATTTCACGTATCACATGAAGAACTTTTAGCAGTAATTACAGACGGCGATAGATCGGATAAAACTGTTAAAATTCAATTAAAGTTAGATGATAATTCATTAGAAAGAATTTTAGATGAATTAAGAGGTGAGGATAAAGTTGTAAACACGGCAGTAAATGATAATGGAACATATAAGGAATTTAATAATTTTGCTGATGTAAATTCTAATAATATGGAAGACAATTACGCAGTTGATAATGAAGAACAAAGATGTAAAATAGAAGACTACATACCCAAGGAGGCTATAAGTTCACTTTGTGGAAACTGTGACCCTGATAAATTATAATAATTAATCTTATTTATTTCTAATTAATTTTCTCATTATTATTATAATGAATAACAATTTAATTGTAGCCTTAGTAGTATTTTTAGTCTTAATGGTTGTTCTTACTTCTAGAAACATGAGAGAAAACTTCCAGAATAATAATAATAATTCAAATGGTACCTGTCCTTTAGGAAATGTTCATCCAGACAATCATTTAAGAGACTTTGTTAATGGTAACAATAATAATAACAATAATGAAAGTAGAAGTGTAAATCACAGTAAAATGGATAATAAATTAGATAGAGTTTTAGGTTTATTAGGAGATCAGGAAAATAATGATGAACCAGAAATAAATACAAATAATTACGTTAGAAAAACAAATATTGAACGTGCCGCCCGAAGTGCTGCAAGACAGTACTGTCCAGTCCCCCCTGATTATGACCCAAGTCAATATATTAAGAAAACCGAAATAGATACAGAAATCAGATGCCCTAAAATGCCAGACCTTAAAGATTATGTTTTAAAATCAACTATCCCACCAGCAGCAAAATGCCCCCCATGTATTTGCCCTAAGGTTAATGTAAGTGCCGGATTCTGTAAGAAGTGCCCTAAACCAGAGGAAATTTGTCCTAAACCTTCCCCATGTGATACTGACCAGTGTAAGAATGTTATTAAATGCCCCGAACTTCCTCCACCACCTGTTCAGGAACCACTTAAATGTCCACCACCTCAACCATGTCCTAAACAGCAACCTTGTCCTAAGGTCGAAAGATGCCCACCTAACCAGTCTCCAAAATGTAGTTATTATGGTGTTAAAACTGTAGATTCTAAAAAACCATTAGAACAACTTTTACAGGATTTAATGGATAGCAATGATCCAAATAAAACCGAAAAACTTAACAAATTAAGAGAACTCTTAGGTCTAGCAGAAATGGATTTAAGAAGAAACAATAGTAACAATAAAAACAATAATAGTAGACCTCCCTCAGTTAGAGCATCCAACTCAAGAACTGAAGTTACTGCTGCACCAACTACACAATCATACATGGAACCCGTTGTTGATTATAATAACAAATGTGTAGATGAAAGTCTTATGTATAGTGCTGTCGGAGTATTAGGTTCCAGTTTTGTTTAAAAAGTAATTATTTTGTTTATTTTTAAATAAATTTGAATGAAATTATGTTATCATAAATTTTAAATTTATAATTCGTCCCATTAAAAAAAATCCGATAAATAATTAACAACCATGTTACCAGAAAATTTAAATTCTATAGCGTTGTTGGGAAGGGATTCTAGTAATATTAGTAGTCTTTTAAAGGTACTATTAGATAAAGAATTGGAGAAAACCGATTTCAGGGATAGTGATTCGTCTAATTTAGTTTATAATTTACATTTGAAAACTAAAAATTTCACAATTCAGAGAGTAAATTTACAAGAAGATGTGTCCAAATCAATTAAAGTGTATTATAATTCAGATATTTTAATCACTTATTTTACTCTAGATGATAATAAAAAAATAGATTCCCAAATAAAAGAACATATCCTTCTTGCGAATGTGTTTGGCATCAACAACGTTATAGTAATTTTAGATTCCACATCTATTTTAGACACACAAACATTTATAAAAATACGTTCAAAAATTACCGATTCATTTACGAAACGTAATTTTAAAATAACGAATATTACTTTTATTGAGTGTAGAGGGATAAACCCTTCCTTAAGGGAGAACATTTATCATGTATTACAAACTAATAAAGGTAAATTAGTAAAAAAGGTAAATGAGAAATCAAAAGACTTAATAATTTCGCTAGATAATGTGTTTAAAATAGATAAGAATCATCTTGGTATGACAGGTATTGTAAATTCGGGTGAATTAAATAAAGATAGTATAGTTAATATACTACCTTTAAAGGAAAAATATAGGATATTAGAAATTCAAAAGGAACATAAATCGGTAAATAAGGCAACTAAAGGTGAACATATAGGGATTATGATAAAAAACAGTAATAATTTCATTCAAGAAGGAATGGTAGTATCAAACATAGATACAAATATAAAACCAGCAAATTATTTAGTAATGCAAATAATAAATTTAAATAAACAAATAATAAATAGAGGCGAATCTTACATATTTTTATCACACAATTTAGAATCTATAGGAATATTAGATACAATTTCCACTAAGGATACAAAAAAAGGTATTAAGGAATTAAATCTTGGTGAGAAAGCACTAATTAATGTTTCTTTTAGGGAATCATTAGTTTTAATGCCTCATAGTATTAATCCAAAAATGGGTAGTATGGCATTATTAGATAAAAATACAAGAGAATTAATCGGTCTAGGAATTGTTAAAAATATTAAAAAGAGTAAATATTGATGAAACTTATTTTTATTTGTTTATTATATACTAAAATGGTAAAAATGAACACTGAGAGTTTTTTTTTAGTTTTAATTACAATATTAGTAGTTATTGTTTTAGTACTTGTTTATAATAAAAGAAATAGTGAAACATTTATAAATCAAAGAGCCGTCGGTCAATCATTCGCCGAGTATCATTCGCCACACCCACCAAGTTGTCAGCTAAATATTGTCCCAAATCCTAACGCATGTACTCCGGAAAATAATTGTTTTCCAGGGGCGCAATTAAGAACACAGGTATATCAGAATTTATGTAATGATCCAAGTTCAGGAATAAATAAATTACCAGTTCAAATAGGAGACACTTGTCTTAGAACCCATAATCAAAATATCGCACCAGATTTACTTAACTTAAAATGTAGTCTCAATAATGGTGGACAGTTAAATTGTAAATATTAAGCACTAGAAAAAAAAGGACTTCTACAAAGTGGGCATGTAAGAATATTATTATCTATTGAACTCCAGAAACAAGTGCTACAAATAGTATGATTACATTTCAATGTTAATTTTTCTTTATTTTCATAATCTGAAATACAAATAGGACAACTATTATTATCATTACATCCATCTTCAGTTTTATCTATTTTATAAATAAACCCTCTATTTATATCTATATCCCAATTATTTTCAATTGACCCAGTGTAAATTGTGAAATTTTGTTTAGTTTTAATAGTTACAAGTTTATACAATATTTGTTTTATTAATTCAGTAATAATATCATGTGTCTTACCGACATGTGAGAAGTCAAAAGTTTCAGACACTGTTCTAAGGTAGTTTTCAAAATACGTAATTTTTCCTACTTTATAGAATCCATCTTCCCCAGAGTCGAAACTAATATGAATTTGTTTTGATTTATTTTTATTATCAACACAAACTATAACCAAATCTTCTAGTCGTATATCAATAATATTATTTTTAATAAATTCTTTTATATCCATTCTAGGAGCACTTACAATACTAGTCATACTAGCACGTTGACTTATAATTCTTCTTCTAGGAATACTCATTTAAATAAAAAAACATAATATTTTTTATTTATAAACCCCAGACATATCTGATTTTTAAAATCAAATTTGGTTGAACCGCGAATGTTGTAGGGGCAATTATCAACGCTGCAAATCTATCTGGTTGACCGTACATATTTTTTTTTAAAACAGGGAAAATAGTGAACATATAATGTACTATTTCTCTAAACATATAAGTAGCCAATACTATTATCGCAATTTGAGCACTTATTTCTAAAAGGTAAATTTGTATAGGTTTTTCTCTGGCTTTATCTTTATCTTCTTCGAATTTAGGGAATAATATATCCAATCCTCTTGCTATGGTTACCCCAAGAAAGAGAAATATAATAGCATATATCATTATAAATCCCGCATATTTTGGATAAATTATTTGGGACATTTAAAGCTATTATTATTATAATATAAAATAAATTTATTGTCTAAATCTATGTGTGGTATTTTAGCATTGTTTTCAAAACAATTAGTGAATAATCTTGAGTTTATTAGACATTTAGATAAATTACAGCACAGAGGACAAGATTCATGTGGCATTGCTTATACAAACAATGCTAATAAAAATGTAATAGAGGTACAAAAAAAAATGGGTATGGTTAAACAGTTATACACTCATTGTAAAATAGTTAATTCAAAAACGTTTATAGGTCATACAAGATATACTACTAGTGGACAAAGAATAAATAATACATGTAATAAAAGTATTCATCCTATCATATCGTCTTTTAATGGAAATTCATATTCATTTGTATTTAATGGAAATATACCCTTTATAAGTTCCGAGTTTTCAATGGATACCGAATATATTCAGGATTACATATTTAAAAAACAATCAACCAATAAAGTATTTAGGGATGTACTTTTAGATTTTATAAGAGATGTACCTAGAGCATTCAATATTATTTTTTTGTATATGGGTGATATATACGCAATAAGAGATGTTTATGGTACCCGACCTTTTAAACTTTTAAAGACAAAAGACGATAAAAGAATTTACCTTTCTTCAGAAGATTATTTTTTGGAAGAGAAATCATGGATTAATTATGATTTACCAGAGGGTTCACTTACTATAATTACCCCTGACCTTGATATTGAAACTATACCCACTATTTTCGAGGCGCCTAAATTTAATACCGCACATTGTGTATTTGAGCATATTTATTTTATGAATGAAAAATCAATGGCAGATGAGTTTTTAGTTAAAGATTCAAGGGTTAAAATGGGGCACCTTTTAGCAAATAATGAAGAAATAATTACAGAGAATTCGGTTTTGGATAATTTCATTGTATCAAGTGTACCAAATACCGCAAATACTTCAGCGGAAGTTTACGCTAAAACATTAGGTATAGAATATAGTCAATTTATTAGGAAAAATAATAATGTTAGTAGAACATTTATAATTACAGACGAAGGACAAAGGAAAAATTATAGTAGAGAAAAATACATATTAGATGCCGATATAATTAACGGAAGAGATATTATTTTAGTAGATGATTCAATTGTTAGGGGTACAACTCTAAAAACACTTATTTCTCTTTTAGGCGAATTTAATCCAAAAAGTGTTCATGTTAGGGTAACATCACCTCCAATTACAAATACGTGTAATTTAGGAATAGACATTCCAACAAAGGGAGAACTTATTTATAATAAATTTAATGACCCAGAACAATTGAAGGAATATCTAAATGTAGATTCTTTGAAATATTTAGAAATAAAAGATTTAAAAAATATTTTTAATGGAAAAGGAATGTGTATGGGTTGTATTGATGGTGACTATAATAAAAATAAAGATTTAGAATGGTAATAATTTAATCATAATTTAATACAGATATTACCTTATTGTTGACTTTTGGTGTAGATATAGGAAGAGTCCAAAATGTACCTACTTGGTCATTTGATTCATACAGAATAATATCTTGAGATTTTAAATCGCTCTTAGTTTCTTTATATGTTCTAGGAGAGTCTATTAACAGAAAATTTACTTCACTTTCTATATAGTCTATTTTATACGTGTCTAATTCCTTAGTGAATCTTTTATACTCGTCTTCTATTTTTTTTATTAATTGTTTGTTGTATTCTTTATCATCTATACAAGTAGTAGCAAGTTTTTCATTTATAGGATCTATTTCATTTATTAAGTGTTTACTTTTGATAAATGACGCTAATGTTTTATTTGTTACTAGATAACTTATGGTAAGTGATTTAATGTTATAAGTATTATTTAACGAGCGTAATACAATTACATTTTTGTAATCGCTTACAATTTTATTAGCATCTAATTTTTTTTTATTGAAACTTAAATCAAAATATCGTTGGTCAACCAAAATTATAATATTATCAGGAATTGAATCTAGTAGAAGTTTAAATTCGTCTTCCGGTACAGATATTCCAGATACAGTATTAGGAGATGAAATGTAAACCATTTTAGTTTTTTCATTAATATTTTTAATTAATTTATCAAATTCAGGCAGAACCATAACCGGTCTTTTATTTTTACCTTTAGTTACTGCGTCTTTTTTAACTAAAGCTATAACTTTATTTTCAATATTACCTTCTCTAGAGAAAAGTATAATTGACCCCCAACCGGGGGTTTCTGTTACTATATTTGATTTTTTAGGTATAAAAAGTTCAAACACCTTTTTTAAGGCTTCATTTTCACTTCGGAATAATATTATATTTTCAGGAGAAGTGCCACTTCTTTTAGCAAGGAGTTCTTCTAATTCACCAGAATATGCGTTATTGACATTCATACCTTCTAGTTTCATAGTTTTTAAGGTGTCAAGTATTTTTTTACTTGGTTTAAATGGATTCTGTTTAAAAAGTAAGGATGTATTTTCTAGAACCTCAGTTTCCCTCATGTATGTTATAGCATCTTTATTTTTATTCATTATGTTAGGAGGTACGATTTTTTGAAGGTCACGGTTTTCTTTAAAAGAATTACTTGATAATACTTTACCTGTTACTTCATGGAATGGTGCTTTTATTGCGTATTTAAATAATGGAAACATAGTTTTAGGATCTGTACGGAAAAGGGTATTAATTT
>Ga0310343_10002229_pt1 | contig 10172 bp, 9 predicted proteins | sample HC15DNA2025_MG_FD_203519 | JGI IMG/M metagenome (GOLD analysis project Ga0310343, IMG submission 203519) | Marine microbial communities from station ALOHA, North Pacific Subtropical Gyre - HC15-DNA-20-25_MG | ecosystem: Environmental > Aquatic > Marine > Oceanic | place: Pacific Ocean: North...
GACCAGAGGCTCCAGGATCGCCCCCAACTCCTCGTTGGCGGTAGATTTCACCGCCACGATGACCCAGTCGCAGGGACCGATCCCGGAAGCGTTCCGGTAAGCCTTCAAAGGCTTGACCGATTCTTTTCTTCCTCCATCGGCATGGTGGATCAAGTGAAGCCCTTCACTGCTGACAAGCTCGTAAGTGCTACGCAGAAGGAAATGCAGGTCAACGCCTGCGTTGGCCAGCATGCCGCCGTAGAAGCCACCGACTGCTCCCGGTCCGACCAGTCCGACCTTTCCGAGTTCGCCCCCCACCCTCTTATCTCCTGGCCGGTCGGACAAGCGTGTCCTCAGCCGTTTCGGCCAGGTCAGGATAGTCCAGGGTATAGTGGAGCCCACGACTTTCCTTTCTGCGCAGAGCCGACCGGACGATAAGTTCAGCCACGCAGACGAGGTTTCGTACCTCCAGCAACGAGAGGTCCACCTTGGCATTCCAGTAGTACTCGTTGATTTCCCGAACCAGATTCCTTATCCTGGACTGAGCGCGCTGGAGCCTCTTGGTAGAGCGCACGATGCCGACGTAGTCCCACATGGTCCGCTTCAACTCGTCGAGGTTGTGCGAAAGGACCACGCGCTCATCAGAGGCAGGGACGTCCCCGTCCACCCATTCGGGCAGTTGGATTTTTTCCTTTTTGCGGGCATCAAGAAAGGAACAAACTGCTTCCGCTCCACGATGGGCCATGACCACCGCCTCGAGGAGTGAATTACTGGCCAAACGGTTAGCTCCATGCAAGCCAGTGCAGGCTACCTCACCACAGGCATAGAGACCGGCCAGGCCGGTGGAGCAATCCAGCTTGGTGGGAATGCCTCCACAGGAATAATGGGCCGCCGGTACGACTGGGATGGGGGTTTCCACGGGGTCTACCCCTCGCTTGAGGCAATTCTCGTAGACGTTGGGAAAACGCTCGGGAAAATCGACCTTCATGTCGGGGGTGGCGAGCCTGACGAAGGGAGAGCCGGAACGTTTCATTTCCCGGTCTATGGCTCTTGCAACTACGTCTCGAGGAGCCAGGTCGGCCAGGGGATGATGCTTTTTAAGAAAAGGGCGCCCCTTCCCGTCGATCAGTTTGGCTCCCTCCCCGCGCACCGCCTCGGTAATGAGAAAACGGTCATTATCAAGGGAGTGGAAGGTAGTGGGGTGGAATTGGATGAACTCCAGGTTCATGGCCGAAAGGCCGGCACGGGAGGCCATCGCCACGCCATCGCCGGTTGCGATGGAGGGGTTGGTTGTATAAAGGTAGGTTTGGCCGGCTCCACCTGTTGCAAGAAGAACGACCGGGGCTCCCACGGTAACGACCTTTGCCTTGTTCGCATCGTAGAGGTATAGACCGAGAACGCGGTCTTGTGGTCCCGGAACCTTGACACCAAGCTTGCTGGCCTTGGTGGCCGTGATCAAGTCGATGGCGAAGAAATGTTCGAACAAGTCCACCCCCTGCTCTGCGATATTGGCGAGGAGGGCATCTTCGATCGCCTTTCCGGTAACGTCCTTGACGTGGAGCACGCGTCGCTCGCTGTGACCGCCCTCCTTGCCAAGAGACGGACGACCGTCCTCCAGGCTGGAGAAGGCAACGCCCAAGTCGATCAGGTCCTGGATCCGGTCGGGACCGTCACGAAGAATCTCCTCAACGACCTTCGGGTCGCAGAGGCCGTCTCCGGCTTCCAGGGTATCGTTGACGTGCTTGTCAAGATCATCACCCGCAGAGGTAACGGCGGCGATGCCTCCCTGAGCATAATTGGTGTTGGACTCCGCCTTATCCTTCTTGGTGAAGATAGCGACACGGAAACCCGCTTGGGCCACTTTTAGGGCAAAGCTCAAGCCGGCAATTCCGCTCCCAATAATTACTAGGTCATACTGGCTGGATCTTTTTCTGCTCATAGCTCGCCCTCAAAGTCGAATGTTATCGATCAGCCTTACCTCGTTCAGCCAACATGCTACGAGGATGGCGGAACGACCCAGCTCAACGTCCCGTTCCGGCATCATCGTTTCGCGGTCGACGATTTCAACGTAATTGACCCGAATCAAGGCGCTCTCGTTCAATACGCCCATAACCTCGGCTTTGACCCGCTCGACGTTTCGTACCTCCTTTTCCTTCACAATCCTTTTGCCCGCAAGAAGAGACTGGTAAAGCAAGGCTGCATGCTCCCTCTGCCTAGGTTCGAGGTAGGAGTTTCGGGAACTCATGGCCAAGCCATCCGCTTCCCGGATAATCGGACCGACCAACACCTCGATGGGGAAGTTCAAGTCACGGATCATTCTCTCGAGTACCACCACCTGCTGGGCATCCTTACGACCAAGGGCAAGAAAGTCGGGCCGGCAAACGTTGAAGAGCTTTGCGCAAACCGTCGTAACGCCGCGAAAATGAGTGGGTCTGGAGACTCCGCAAAGGCCTTTGCCCGCTTCTTCCTCTTCCACAAAGGTGGAGTAACCGGCAGGATACATCTCCGACTCCCTAGGGGCGAAAACCAAATCAACCCTCCTTTGCCCGCAAAGCTCGAGATCACCCTCCAGGTTGCGGGGATAATCATCCAGGTCTTCCCCAATGCCGAACTGTGTAGGGTTAACGAAAATGGTCAGGACGCTGAAATCGCAACGATCCGCGAGAAGATCAACAAGGGAAAGGTGTCCCTCGTGAAGGAAGCCCATAGTGGGGACCAAGCCTATTCTCTTCCCTTCCCGCCTCAGGGATTGGGCCACGGAGCGCATCTCTTGGATGGAGGAAACAACTTGCACGGCTTATTCGGGAAGAATGGCAGGGAACTTTAGTAGGATTTGGCCAGAACCACGCGCCCAGGGCTTTTTTCGCCGCTGAAGATACAGGTCCCCTCTTCCCCCGCTTCCTCGGGGATGCAGCGCACGGTAACCTTTAGGTCGTTCTTGAGCGCTTCCTCCCACTTCGGGTCCCGGTCCCAGTGAACGAGGGCAAACCCGCCGTGGATCTCGGGCTTGGATGCATTCTCGGGCGTAAAGTAGGAGTAGAGCTCTTCCTTGGAATCTATTTCCAGCGTGTTTTCCTCGCGAAAAGCCAGGGCCCGATCGAAAAGGTTTTTCTGCATTTCCTCCAAAATCCCCGGGGACGCCTCCACGAATTCGTCCAAGCCCATGGACTCCCTTCGGGAACCATGATCCCTGCGTCCGACGAAAACGGTTCCGTTTTCCAGGTCCCTCGGTCCAACCTCCACGGTCAAAGGCACGCCCTTCTTCACCCACTGCCAATACTTCTCCCCTCCACGAAGGTCTCGGTCATCCAGTTCGACGCGGATCGGGTTTCCCGCAAAATCGGCTGAACCCAACCGATCGGACAGTTTGTCGCAAGTCTCGAGCACCTTTCCCCTGGACTCCTCCTTGGGAGTGACCGGCAGAACGGCAATGTGAGTGGGCGCTACCTTGGGGGGAACCACAAGCCCATCGTCATCGGAATGAGTCATGATCATCCCGCCTATCAGGCGGGTCGATACTCCCCAAGAGGTCGTCCAGCCAAACTCTTCCTTGCCCTCGATTCCCTGGAACTTGATCCCGCAGGCCTTGGAAAAATTTTGTCCGAGAAAATGGGAAGTTCCCGCCTGGAGAGCCTTGCGGTCCTGCATCATGGCTTCGATGCAAAGGGTGGACTCGGCCCCCGGAAAGCGTTCCGCCTCCGTTTTCTCGCCACGTAGAACCGGCATAGCCAGCCATTCCTCGGCGAAGCTGGCGTAGGTGTGGAGCATAAGCCTGGTTTCTTCGATTGCCTCCTCGGCGCTTGCATGAACCGTGTGGCCCTCTTGCCAAAGGAACTCGGCGGTGCGTAAAAAAAGACGGGGTCTCATTTCCCACCGCACCACGTTGGCCCACTGGTTGATGAGGAGGGGAAGGTCCCGGTAGGACTGGACCCAACGGGCAAATAGTTCTCCGATAATGGTCTCGGAAGTCGGGCGTACGATCAAGGGTTCCTCCAGTTCACCGGCAGGCTGAAGGATGCCGTTATCGTCGGCCTCCAAGCGGGAGTGGGTGACCACGGCGCATTCCTTGGCGAATCCATCGACGTGCTCGGCCTCACGCTGAAGGAAGCTCTTGGGTATAAAGAGAGGGAAATAGGCGTTCTTGTGGCCCGTGCTCTTGAACATCTCGTCCAGGACATCGCGAATATTTTCCCAGACCCCATATCCCCAGGGCTTGATGACCATACATCCCCGCACCGGGGTATTCTCCGCCAAGTCGGCTGACTTGACTACTTGTTGATACCACTCGGGATAATCCTCTTCCCGGGTCGGTGAAATCGCATTGCGTGGTTTTCCCATGATAAGCAAAGCCTCCCTTCTACCGAAATGTTGAACCGAAAGCGAGAATCAAGCTGAAGAGCGAGCTCTCTTTTGAATTTTGACAATCATATGGAGTGCTGGCATTATAGATGGTTTTGCCAATTCAAACACGGAATTATTTACCATGACTCAGATTATCGAAGTACACGGACGCGAAATCATCGACTCGAGGGGAAACCCCACCGTTGAGGTCGAAGTCGAACTCAGTAGCGGAGCCTTCGGGCGGGCGGCGGTCCCATCAGGGGCAAGTACGGGGGAGCACGAAGCCATTGAGCTCCGGGATGGAGATGCCGACCGCTACCTCGGAAAAGGAGTCACCCAGGCGGTTGAAAACGTCAATGCCAAGATTGCCGAGACCCTGATCGGACTGGACGCGACCGACCAGACCGCGGTGGACCAAGCCATGCTTGCCGCCGACGGCACTCCGAACAAATCCGTCTTGGGTGCAAACGCAATTTTGGGAGCATCCATGGCGACGGCTCACGCCGCCGCCAGCGCCTGCGGATTACCCCTTTACAAATACTTGGGCGGACCAAACTCAAAGGTCCTCCCCGTCCCCATGATGAACGTTCTCAATGGCGGGTCCCATTCCGATGCCCCCATCGATATCCAGGAGTTCATGATCATGCCCGTTGGGGCTGAGTCTTTCCGCGAATCCATGAGGATGGGATGCGAAATCTTTCACGCCTTGAAAAAGGTTCTCAGGGACCAGGGACTTTCCACTGCGGTAGGCGACGAGGGTGGGTTTGCTCCCAATTTGGCCAGTAACGAGGCCGCCCTTGAATCCTTGGCCGTAGCCGTTGAAAAGGCCGGCTACAAGCTTGGGGACGAGATTCAATTCGCCCTCGACGTAGCCTCCTCCGAGTTCTTCGACGCCGAAAAGGGCAAATACGTGTTCGCCAAGAGCGATGGTTCGGAGAGAGACTCGGACGAAATGGTGGCTTTTTACACCGACTTGGTCGACAAGTTTCCAATCCGGTCCATCGAGGACGGTTGCGACGAGAACGATTGGGACGGGTGGAAGAAACTGACCGACGCCATAGGCGACCGGGTCCAGCTCGTTGGGGATGATCTTTTCGTAACCAACGTCGACTTCCTCAAGAAGGGAATCGACCTAGGCGTGGCAAATTCAATTTTGGTCAAGGTCAACCAGATAGGCTCCCTGACCGAAACCTTCGACGCCGTGGAAATGGCAAAGGAGGCGACCTACACTTCCGTCATCTCCCACAGATCGGGGGAAACCGAGGACGTCACCATTGCCGACATCGCCGTGGCGACCAATGCGGGGCAGATCAAGACCGGTTCCCTCTCGCGCACCGATCGGATCTGCAAATACAATCAATTGCTCAGAATCGAGGAGCAACTGGGCGAACAAGCCTTATACGGCGGGAAGCTATAGTCAACCGACGGGAAACGACGTTCCCTGCGCCTAGCGTTCGCAGCGTCTCCTTAATTCTTCGCCATGAGGTTGCCCCCCTACCCCCGTGCATTGGAAGAGTGGTGGTGGGAACAGGCAACGTCCAAGTGGCCTGACTGGGGGAAGGAAAAGCTTCTCAATTCAATTCGCAGGGAAGTCGTTGAGCAAAGCGACCGCTTCAACAAGACCCGAAGCTTTGAATCCAGTTCCTATGGTTCCAGGGACTTATCCATTTTATCCTATGGCAATTTCTTCTTTCCCCGAACTTGGCAGGCCACTCAATACGGATTGGCCGAGGCTTATGGCCTTAGGAACTGGAGGATACCCACAAAGGGTCCTCTGAAGATTCTGGATCTGGGATCGGGAAGTGGAGCCGGAGGGCTGTCCGTTATTCATCTGCTGAGGGCTCTCGGAGTTCCAAACCCCATAATGCTAGAGGCGTTCGATTACTCCGGCAAAAGTTTGGCCACAATGAAGAACGTCCATCAAGCGTGTCCCGCCCTTTGGCCGAAGAGCAGCATAAAAACCCGCAGACAAGACTTGCGGGATGCTTGGCCGGAATTGAAAGCGGGCAGTTTCGACTTGGTCTTGCTTGGCTTTTCCCTCAATGAACTGAGCGAGGGCGACAGCTCGGCCAACCACTTGGATTGGCTGATGGGAGTCGCACGGCACCTAAAACCGAGTGGAGTCCTCCTGATCCTGGAACCAGCCGATTCGCGAACCTGCTCAAACCTTCAGCAGAAAAGTTCCGCCCTGACCTCTGAGAAACCGGATTTACACCAGCATGCTCCATATTTCAACGGACTTCCCTGCCCATTCATCAGCGGAAAAGCCAAATACTACAGCCACGAGGTAAGGAAAATCATCCCTACCGGTATAGTCGATAAAATCAATGCCCCGCTCCACCTCGAAACCAGGACGGTCAAGTTCGGGCTTTCGATCCTCGGCAAGCGGAAGGCGGACCCAGTTCCGGGGGGGGCAGGCGTTTGCCGCTTGGTTTCCCCAGTCAAGAAGACCAAGGGAACCCTATCATTCGCGGGCATTGGCGCGGATGGAAAGGAATATCGCTACGAATTCCAGCGGAGGGACTTGCAACGGGAAGAGAAAAACCAACTCATGGCCCTCGAACGAGGCGACGTCATCCGGCTTCCCGAATCCCTTCGACCCATGGAGGAAGACAGAATGCGTCTTTCCTCAACCTTGGGTATGGAGTTTCTTTTCGTTCCCAGAGTATCCGGTGAAATTGCCGCTTAAAAGCCGATCGAGTCTCTTCGTCCTTGCTTGCTTATCAGCTCCCTGCCGAACCAGACCCCGGTCCCAGAAGCAACCTCGGTCAAGGTCATGAGGAAGTAAAAGTCCTTCTGGGTGACCTTCTCAACCCTGGAAGTTTCCTCGATGATCTTTCCGGAGAGTGAAAAATGAGGACGAGCCCGAGTCACGGCGAAAGGATCTCTTGCCTCTACGCTTGCCCTCACCTCCTTGGCATACTGGTCGGTAGGCTTGCCGAAGCCGTCCGTAGTGGAAATTCTGACTCGGTTGCTGGCCAGCAAATCCCTCTTGATCGCCTGAAGCAACAAGTCAGTATCGAAATAAGTCTGCGTATCGTTCCTGACTTCGCCGACGTGCAGGATCGCGGGCTGGTCGGGAGCCTTGGTAAGCGCTCCCTTGACAAAAAGATCCTGAAGTAGCTTGTTCGCGGCACGAGTGAAGTCCTGGGAATTGATCTTCCCTATGTTTACCAACCCCTTTTCGCTACTGTCCTCGATGTATCGCGCATCGGCTTTTCGCCCGATGGGCCTGCGTTCACTGCACGAGAAAAGTACGCAAAGGGCCAATAGGAATGGGATACGTAGGAATGTTATTTTCATGGTATTAGATAGAGTTACTTGGCTTTCTGCAACTTGAGCCAAAAGTTCTTGGCCCGTGGGGTGGATGCAACCGATTGCACGGCTACGTTCTCGGCTCCACGGACGTAAAGAGGCTGCCAACCTGCCGACGAGTCGTTGATGACGATTCCGGCTTCGTCCATCCACTCGACCTTGTAATTAAGGTTCATGGGCTTTTTCGTAAGGTTCTCCAAGTTGACTTGAATCTGGATGAGGTCTCCGTTAACGGTTTCCTGGTTTACACTGACGACGTTTATGTTCCTGGCCAACTCACTAGGCATGTAGACCTTTTTCAATTCGGGCAAGGAACTGGGGTCGGCGGGATCCTTTTTGGTCGTCTGGTGAACCGGATTGGTGCTGCATCCGCTCAAAAGTGAAACCAAGCAGGCAACGAAAAGGGCAAATCTCATTCTAGGTAAATTCTTAATAATCATAAGAGCTAGGGATCAAGGGAAAGAACGCCCACTACCCTAATGGGAGTATGTGAAGAAATTCTCCTCACCCATACCAAGTTGGTGGTGGAATCGTTCAAGGTAACTACTTCCTTAAAGGTTGCGCCTCCCCCTGAGAGAGTCAATTTTTTATCCGCCGGAGTTGAAAGTTTGCAAACCTCGATCCGCCTAGGCAGAGTAGCCCATGCCCGAAGATCGGCACGCGTAGTAACTTGGGCAAGCAAGCCTGCCCCAATGCCGACGACTGCTCGAGTGACGTCATCCTCATCGCGTACCGAATCAGTCGCCAAGTACTGAAGCCCACCCTTGGCCAGAGCCCCTGCAATGGCCCTGGACAGCTCAAGCGGATAGTCTTTCTCAAACTCCTTTGCAATGATGGCGTCCATGTCCGCGAGAAGGCTGGTGCTGAGGGGTTGCTCCAATCCATTGGCCCCAACACGAAGAGGTGATAGAATCTCTCCAGTGGTCTGGAGGCTTGGGAGGGCGAGGCCAAGATAGGGGATTCTGGCATTGGTGGCGAAAAATACGACGGGCAGGTCGAAACGCTTCTCGACCCTCACGGGAGCTCTCCCGGACTCATAAAAGACGTAGGTCTTTGGCTGTGAGTCTATTTTAAAGCTCATCGCTTCTCCAAGATCCTCCCGAATCCATTGGTTTTCAGGGAACAGGGCAGCCAGTCGACGCAGGGAAAAGGAGGCTTTCTCAAAGTCCTCACGCTGCATGCCACCACGGAGGAAATAGAGAGCCTCAAGATAAATCGCGGCCGGGTTTACGTAATCGGGCAAATTCGGTGGAATCATGCTACGGATTCTACTTATTTCCCGTTGGAGGGAACTCCCGTCCTTCTTCTCATTCATTCCGCGATTCAAGTTAATACCCTTGCGATTCATTTCCTCTTGGGCAGCGAGCAATTCCTTGCTCCAAATCTGTATTGCATCGTCAATCGCCTGCCTCGACTTGAAGATTTCGGCCCGAGCCCTGCCCTTTTCCTCGAGTTGCAAGTAGTTGAGAGCCTGATACATCCTCATCATCACCCGCTCGTAAACCCTCGACTTGTAGGGCTTCCATTCGGCCGAACCAAGAACGGAAGAAACTTGATCCGAAACCCGGGCATCTGCCTTGAGATGAACCCCGAACCAGCGATCATACTCTTTCGAGGCTTCTCCCAAAGCCCGCACGCTTCCCTTCAGATCGCCTGACAAGCGTTTGGTTGATCCCTCTTCAAGCTTATAGAGCAAACGATCCTTCTTGGGACCACTTTGCGAAAGCTTCTCGGCCTCCACGGCGGCAGTCTTCAGATCGCCGATCTTCCAGGAAAAAAGGAAGTTCTCCGTCTGGTCGTAGTGGCTGTTTACACAACTACTGAAAAGAACGGTAAACAGAACCAAGACTTTTTTGATAGAGTAATTCCCCAGTCCGGTAACAAAAGTTTTCAAGGGGAATTATTCCAAAGGCTATCAGGGTCGCTCGGGCTTCAAAACCCTGATCTCGAAATCATCACTGTTCTTGGCGTCCCCCACAACCGCCTTGTACCGTTTTTTGGTACGCAGGGCCTGAATCATGGCCTGCTGCCTCACTTTCTTGTGGTAAACGGGGGGATCATCGAAGGCAGTCATGAGCTTAGAGGTTACCATCAGGGTACTCAGCTCGACGCTCATTTTCCGGCTGAACCCTTCGGGAAGGATGAAAACAAGTTCGCCCGGCTTCAAGGTCGAGGAACCTGCATCCGGTTGCTCCAAGATGCAGTCTCCCATCAATCCAATGACCTTCAGCCCTCCATTGGTCGTGATTCCCACCATGACGGCAAAAGTCTTGGGACAACTCAACTTGAGGGAGGACAGAGGGCTTTTGATGGTGCAGGAACTGCCATCATTGGAGGAAGAGATTGCGAATGCACCCGAATGAAGGTCAAAAACTCCAGCTTCCGGCAAAGCCAAGCTGGCGGCATCAACGCTTCTTACGCTGAAGTTCCTCTCCTTGCCGACAAAGAGCTCCACTCCACCCTTGGGCAAAATCGTAAGCCTCCTTCCAAGACCAAGGAATTCCCCAGAGCCTGCTATTTCCCTAGGCGACCAGACT
>Ga0310343_10002231_pt1 | contig 10168 bp, 5 predicted proteins | sample HC15DNA2025_MG_FD_203519 | JGI IMG/M metagenome (GOLD analysis project Ga0310343, IMG submission 203519) | Marine microbial communities from station ALOHA, North Pacific Subtropical Gyre - HC15-DNA-20-25_MG | ecosystem: Environmental > Aquatic > Marine > Oceanic | place: Pacific Ocean: North...
GATTTCCCGGTAAGCATGCAAATCTCGAAAAAGTACGGTTTGATTTACACCGTCACGAAAGCCGGTTTGTTGTTTGTGAACGATATCGAGACCGGGACCGCGGTGTATAGGAATAAGATTTCGAATGATCCTGTGTTTATCGCGTGCGTTTCGGAAAAGACGGGTGGGATTTATTGCATCAACAGAAGAGGGCAAGTCATTTTGACGACGATTAACGAAAGCGCAGTGGTGCCGTTTGTATCTCAGCAGTTGAATAACATGGAGTTGGCTTTATCTATCGCTGGAAGAGCGTCGTTACCTGGTGCGGAGGCTTTGATCACGCCGAGATTTGACGCGTTGTTCAACTCGGGTGATTTCAAAGGAGCCGCCGAATTGGCTGCAAAATATGGATCCTTGAGAACGATGAATACCATTCAAAAGTTTCAACAAGCGCCGCAACAACCGGGGTCTTCTCCGCCGGCGTTGCAATATTTTGGCGCGTGTTTGCAAATGGGTAAGTTGAACAAAATTGAATCCGTTGAGTTAACAAAATTGGTGTTGAGACAAAACAAGAAACAGCTCATCGACCAATGGTTCGCGGAAGATAAATTGGAACCGAGCGAAGAGTTGGGTGATGCCATATCCCCTGTCGATAGCGACATGGCTTTAAAATTATACTCTAAAGCACAGTGTAATCCGAAAGTGTGCGCGGAGTTGGCGAAAAGAGGCGATTTTGAGACGCTCACGGCGTATTGTGAACGCGTGAATTACACGCCGAACTACATGCAAATGTTGCAAAGTTTGATGATGTCCGACCCGCCTTCCGCGGTTTCCTTGGCACAGAGATGCTCAAAAATGACGCCACCGCCGTTGGATATGCAAAGTGTGGCGGATTTATTCTTACAACGTAACATGATTCGCGAGGCGACGTCATTGTTACTCGATATCTTGAAGGACGATAACGAAGAACAAGCTGCGTTACAAACGAAGGTTTTGGAAATCAACTTAGTCACGTACCCGAACGTTGCTGACGCGATTTTAGCGCAAGGGAAATTGTCTCACTACGATCGCCCGAGAATCGCCCAGTTGTGCGAGAAGGCTGGTTTGTACGGACGCGCGTTACAACACTACACGGAATTGAGTGATTTGAAACGCTGCGTTTCCGCGACGCACGCGATTGAACCGAACGCATTGGTGGAGTTTTTCGGTACGTTATCGAAAGAATGGGCGTTAGAGTGCTTGAAAGAGCTTTTGAATGCCAACTTGAAGCAGAACTTACAAGTCGCGGTGACAATTGCGAAAGAGTATACCGAACAACTCGGCGTTCAGGAGATCATGTCGTTGTTTCAAGAACGCGATTCAAACGAAGGGTTGTTCTATTACTTGGGCGCGTTGTTACAAACTTCCGAGAACAAAGAGGTGCACTTTAGATACATCGAAGCGGCTTCAAAGATTCAACAGATCAAAGAAGTTGAACGAGTCACGAGAGAGAGTAACTTTTACGATCCAGAACGCGTGAAACTGTTTTTGATGGAGGCAAAATTGCCTGACGCGAGACCGTTGATTAACGTGTGCGACCGATTCGAGTTCATTTCCGATTTGACCACCTTCTTATACAACAACAACATGTTGAGGTACATCGAAGGATACGTACAAAAAGTCAACCCGAAGAACGCTCCTAAAGTCGTCGGCACGTTGCTCGATTTGGAGTGCAGCGAGGAGTTCATCAAGAACTTAATTTTGTCCGTGCGTTCTTTGTTACCGGTTGGCCCGCTCGTTGAAGAAGTCGAAAAGAGAAACCGTTTGAAAATGCTCTCGGAATTTTTGGAACATTTGGTCAACGAAGGTTCGCAAGATCCGGAAGTCCACAACGCGCTTGGCAAAATGCTCGTTGATTCTAACAACAACCCAGAACACTTTTTGATGACGAACAAGTTTTATCAACACTCGGTTGTCGGTAAATATTGCGAACGCCGTGATCCAAACTTGGCGTGTGTGGCGTATAGGTTAGGGAAGTGTGACGACGAACTCGTCAACTGCACGAATACAAATTCTATGTTCAAAGTTCAAGCGCGATACGTTGTTTCTAGGATGGAACCGGAGTTATGGGCGAAAGTTTTGACGGACGAAAATCAATACAGACGCCAGTTGATCGACCAAGTTGTCTCTACCGCGTTGCCTGAATCGAAGAACCCAGAAGAAGTTTCAGTTACGGTCAAAGCTTTCATGACTGCGGAAATGCCAGAGGAGCTCATCGAGTTGTTGGAGAAGATTGTTCTGCAAACTTCCGCGTTTTCGAACAATCCAAACTTGCAAAACTTGTTGATTTTGACCGCCATCAAAGCAGACAAAACGAGAGTAATGGAATATGTGAACCGTTTGGACGATTTCAACGGCCCAGAAGTTGGCGAAATCGCGGCTGGGAACGAGTTGTACGAGGAAGCTTTGGCGATTTACAAGAAATTCAACTTACACGTGGACGCGATGAACATTTTGATAGAGTCTATCGAAGATATCGGAAGAGCTATGGAATACGCCGAGCGCGTGGACACGCCAGAGGTTTGGTGCCAGCTTGGGAAAGCACAATTGTTGGAAGGTGGCAAAGAAGGCGTCAAGGCGGCAATTATTTCTTTGATCAAGGCAAAAGATATCACCACCTTCGATGATGTCGTCGAAGCCGCGAGAAAATACGACGAGTACGAAGCGATGGTGCAGTATTTGTTGATGGTACGAAAGAGTTTGAAGGACCCGAAGGTGGACACAGAAATCGTGTATGCCTACGCTCGAACAGATGAACTCTCCGCGTTGGAAGATTTTCTTTCCAAACCAAACGCGGCGAATTTACAAACAGTTGGCGACCGTTGTTTCGACGAAAACTTGTTGGAAGCTGCGAAGGTGTTGTTTACCGCCTTGTCCAACTGGAGTGCGTTAGCTTCCACTTTGGTCCGGTTGCGTCAATTCCAAGCCGCCGTGGAAGCCGCACGCAAAGCGAATATCCCCAAGACGTGGAAAGAAGTCTGCTTCGCGTGCGTGGAAGAGGAAGAGTTCAAGCTCGCGCAATTGTGCGGCTTAAATATCATCCTCCAAGCGGATGAATTAGAAGCGCTCTCAGACTTTTACCAAGAACGTGGAAACTTTGAGGAGCTCATTCAATTGATGGAAGCCGGAATCGGTCTCGATCGAGCGCACATGGGCATCTTCACCGAACTCGGCATTTTGTACGCCTATCACAAGCGAGAGAAATTACACGAGCACTTGAAATTGTTCTCTCAACGCATCAACATTCCGAAGCTCATCCGCGTTTGCGAAGAAGTTCACGCCTGGGACGAGCTCTGTTTCTTGTATGTGCAATACGACGAATACGACAATGCCGCCGAAGTCATGATGAAACATCCAGATGCCTGGGAGCACATCCGATTCAAGGACGTGTGCGCCAAACTCTCCAATGTCGATGTTTACTACAAAGCGATCCGATTCTATCTATCTGAACATCCGAAAGAGCTGAACGATCTCCTCGTTGTCTTACAATCTAGAGTCGACCACGCACGAGTCGTCGCTTTGATGCGGAAACTCGAGGCATTAGCGCTGGTAAAACCATATTTAGTCGCGGTTCAACCAGCGAACTTAGCTGCCGTCAACGATGCTGTCAACGAGCTTGCGATCGAAGAAGAAGACTTTGAGTCATTGAGAACGTCCATCGATACATACGATAACTGCGACCAGCTTTCCTTAGCCGTCTCTTGTGAAAAGCACGAGTTGATTGAATTCCGCAGAATCGCCGGTCACATTTACCAACGGAACAAAAGATGGCGACAATCCATCGCTTTATCCAAACGAGATAACTTGTTCAAAGACGCCATGGAATGCGCCGCCAAATCCGGTGAACGCGACATCGCGGAAGAACTCCTTGAGTTCTTCATTGAAGAGGGTAAAAAAGAGTGCTTTGCCGCGTGCATATGCACGTGTTACGATTTGCTCAAACCGGATTACGTCCTCGAAAAGGCCTGGATGAACGGGCTCTCGGAATACGTCATGCCCTACATGATTCAAGTCGTTCGAGAATATTCCACCAAAGTTGATGAATTAATCCAAGATAAAATCGACAAACAAACCGAGAACAAGCAGGAAGAGTTGAACAAAGAGAAAGAGCAGATGCAACAGAATCTGTATGCGCAACTGATGCCAGCAGCATTGCCGGCGCCGCCGCCAATGGGTGCTGGCGGCGATCAGTTCGGTGGTAGCATGGGTGGTGCGGACCAGTTCGGTGGTGGCATGGGTGATCAGAACGGGTACGCACCGCAACCGCAGTACTACTAATTACTAGAGAGAGAGAGTACGTAACGCAAACATTTTTTAATCAGACAAGATATATTGAAAAAGCAAGCTAACAACGGCGGTTTCCCTTTTTTATTTCGTCACAAACTATACGCGATGATGTCGGTCGAATCAACGGCGTTATATCATTCTTGTTCGGGCATTTCGCTGGAAGACAGAAGGTTGCACTCTTCTCTATCGGCCTCCTCTTCAAAACCATCCAGTCGACGTTGTAGTCGTCGTCGTCGTCGTCGTCGTCGTCGCGCGCATTTTCCTTGCGCATCGTCGACGTCGACGACTTCGACAAAACTCTTATCACCGCACGATATCATCGTCCCTCTCCCTTCGTCCGGCAAATTGAAACCACCTGCACGCATCGAACGAGCAATACTCGAATATCCGTGGCGTGGTGGATTAGAACCGATCGAAAACCGTTTTGATGCGGTTCGATGTAAAACTGTGTTTGGAGAGGTGCCTGAAGAGGTGAAAGGAGGCACGTTATACCGACTTGGGCCAGGAAGATGTCGATTAGGATCGACAAAATACGCGCACTGGTTCGATGGAGATGGGTGCATGCACGAGGTGCGATTTGATAAAGAGAGTGGAGAATTCACGATGCGGTCGGCGATGGTGGAAACGGAACGGTATAAAGAGCAAGAGTTGCGAGCGGCGAAAGGTAAAGCTGATTTAGTCGGTGCGAGAGGCGCGTGGACGCAAGCGACGAACATCATGGATAATTTAGGAAAATTTCCGACGAATCCTGGGAATACCAGTCCAGTGATGTTTAATGGAAGTTTATTGGCATTATGTGAAGGTGGGCCACCGATTGAGATTGATAGGGAGACCTTGAAGACGAAAGGCGAGTACACCAAGAAATTCACCGGCGATTTGAGTGGTTTTCCGATGGGATTTGCCGCGCATTCGAAAGTGGACGCGAACGATGGATTCATGTACGCGTGGGGATTAGCAAAGCCGCCGGCGTTGGGTCATAGGTTTGCAAAGATCTCACCGAGTGGGGAGGTTTTGAAAACCACCAGCGTGCCTTTGCCGGACCCGCTCGGGTTTTATCTCTTACACGACGCCTGTGATACGGAAAATTACATCATTTTTGTCGTCGTTCCGTGGAAAGCGACAGCTGGGCAAATCATGCCTGCGTTGATTGGTGTGGAGAGTTTTGGTCACTCGTTTTCGTATGATGCAAACGCGAAGACGCGTATCGTCGCCATGCGCAAATCAGATTTAAGCGTCGTGATGGAGGTGGATGTTGAAAACTTTAGTTCTTACCACAACGCCGGGGCATACGAAGACGAACAAGGGAATATTCACGCGTTGGTGTGCAAACTAGAAGGTGATCGACCAGATTTAGAGAAGAATTTCTCGGACATGTACAATTCCGTGTGGACGTCGAAACAGTATAATCACTTGTACGATGTGTGTTTATCAGTCAAAGAGAAGAAAGTTCTATCGCAAACGAAAATTGGTGGCGATGGAGCGAAACCGATGGAATTCCCGGTTTTGTCAACGACGTGGACGCAAAGTGTCGCGAAAACGAAAGCAATGCCTAAGTACATATTCACTTTATGTTTCGGCGAAAGCGGCGGCGGTTATTTTGATACAATCCAAAAAGTAGCCACACAAGGGTTGAACAACAACAATCACCTTGAATACAGATCCAAGCCTGGATATTTCCCTGCCGAAGTCGCGTTTGTCCCAAAAATCAATGCTCAAAAAGAAGACGATGGGTATTTATTGTTCGTTGAGTATGCTGCCAATCGTCACGCGAGCGATGTGGTCATTCTCGCTGCAGAGACTATGGAAGAAGTGTACAGAGCCGAATCGTCGTACCATATTCCGTACACGTTCCACGGGTATTGGGATTCAAATGCTTAGAGTTTCACCATCTTGACAGCAGAAACCATTGCACTCATATTATGTTTGCTTAGAGTGAGTGAGTGAGAGAGAGAGAGAGAGAGAGTCATTCTAGAGAGACATTGTGAATATAGAAGATGCGCGCTGTACGCTTTGCCGCGAAAAATTTTGCCAATCCGACATAGCTCCAAAGTTTTCACTCGAATCTCCTAAAAATAGTGTACTCTCTCAACACCTGCGCAATGCGTTCGGCCTTTTCCGTCTCTTCTTCATCCTCTTCCAACGGCAGCGCGCCAAAGTTCACTCCTGCGCCTCACTCTGGCTATCATCGTCGGGGCAACGTAAATCCGAATCGAAACAAAAGTCAATCCTTCTTCGAAGGGTGGTATTTCCGCCTGTCGATTTCCCGAGAACAATCGGTGAGTTTGATTTACCACGTGTACGACCCAGATGACGAAAATTCGAAGAGGCATTCAGCAGGAGCGCAGATTATTGGTCCAAATGGAGAGTATATATATAAGGAAAGTCGTAAAGTACGAGAAAATTTCAAGGCGGAAGCACACGAGTTGGCGTTACAGTTAGAATTTGACACCGCAGTGAAGAAGCCAAAATTAGATACAAATAGGAGGGAGTTTTATCGAGTCAGCGATAGAGGGACGAAACACGCGGGATACATATGCACAAGCGAAAGTAATAAAAACGATATCGGGAATATAGACTCACCGTGGAAAGACTCTGCGGTTTTAGATTACATCGAATGGGACATCGACGTGACGCCGTTGAAAACATACGGGTCTGGGAACGGGACGGGGAAAGATAAGGAAGACGTTGGTGTCTCGCCTGCGGGATGGTTGACTTCATTACCACTGCTCGAACCACACTATCAGATATTATTTGCACATGCGCTAGCGACTGGGTATATAGAATGTGACGGTAAGAGAACAGAGTTCATCGATGCCCCTTTCTACGCCGAGAAGAATTGGGGCGGCGGAGGTTTCCCTCGTAAATGGTTTTGGATGCAATGTAATTCGTTCCCGCACTATCCAGATTTGTCTGTTGCGTGCACTGGTGCGAATCGAGGGGTAGTTATCTCGCCAGGCACTTACGAAGACGTCGGCATGATTGCCGTTCACTTTGGTGACTTGTTCGTGCAGTTCACTCCAATCGGCGCGAGTAAATCGACGAAAACAAACAGTTCGTATGTGGGTGAAAACGTTCTCGTCAAATCGACGACATTTGAATGGAAAGTGCACCCTTGGGGTAGTTGGGAAGTTGTCGCGAAAGGGGACGAGTACGAGTGCTTTATTACTGGCACGTGCGAACACGATTTGTCCAAATGTAAAACCACCGTGCTTCGTGCTCCTGCACCGGATACCGAAACCGGCATGTTACCTTTGTGTCGTGAAACGTTTTCGGGTGATATGACCGTCAGCATGTACAAAATTGACAAAAAGAATATTCGAATTCCTGTATTCGAAAATGCATCGAGTGGTTCCACAGCCTGTCTTGAAGTCGGTGGCGGCCCATGGGAAGAACCATGGGAAATTCAAGCCGACGTGAGAGATCCTTTAGCAGGGGCGTTGGCGATGACGGATGTGAACGTTGACTTGGTGCAAAGTGTCGGGAAAGTGTTCGGTTTGGACGTCATTCCAGGCTTGTGATGAAAAATTCCTTCGCAGCGCGGTTAGGTGTAGCATTTTAGAGAGATATAGATGTGTCGTAGATCGTGGATTTCAGAGCAGCAGTCAAAGTAGAATTTTTAGCGCTTTGTAACTCTTTTTATAAAAAACGCGAGAGACCTCATTTTATGAGCAGGAATGTGCTCACGCATAAAAAACACATCCAAACCATGCGTGCCGTAACCACGGACGCTCTCATCGTCCGTCGCGTGCTTTCAAAAGTGTCGGTGCCATCTACGAGTGCACATAAATCATCATCACTCGCGACTACATTCTGCCGAGCGGCTCACAGAGCGTCTTCTTCCACGTCCACGTCGACAAACTACGAGGTCGACTCCGTTCTCGAGCTGAACTGTCACTCGATCGCGAGCGACGGTTCGGGTGTCTGCAGACTCCCGGACGACCGAATCTGTCTCGTCACCGGCGCGACTCCCGATGAGCACGCAAAAATATTGGTCAAAATCACTCAAGTGAAGAAACAAGTCGCTTTTGGCGTGAAAGTATCGAGGCAAAACGACGAACGGTTAACGAACTATCAACAGCCATTTTGTGCGCATTTCGCAACGTGCGGAGGTTGCTCGTGGCAAGACGTGAAGTACGATAGACAGTTGGATCTAAAACGAACGATGGTAGTGGAATCCTTCGCGAAGAATGGTAAGTTAGGGATGGATGCCGCGAATGCTTTGGTGGAGAAGACGGTTGGATTGAAGACAAATTTGCCGACGAAGTTCCGAAACAAGATGACTTTTGCTTTTGGAATAGACAATAGTGTAGAAAAAGGTGGCTCGAAGATTGGTTTGCGGCCTCCGAAATCGCATGATGTGATTATCGATGTGACGTCACCGAACGGGTGTATGTTGCAATCGGATAGTGCGAATGAAGCTTTGAAAGTGATTAGTAAATCGTTACGAAAGGCGGGAAAATCTTTACCTCCATTCGATAGGAAAACTGGCAACGGAACCTTGCGATCGGCGACGTTCCGCGAGAATTCGAATGGGAAAATTGATGTGGAAATTGAATCCACGTCGAGAGACTCGGCAGTGAAAGCTGGCCCATTGGCGGAAATGATGAAGGAAACGCTAGCTGTTGCGAACGTGAAATCCGTCACACACGTCCAAATCGATCGAGTGGCAAACTTGAAAAAAGCTGGAAGAGGGAGGAAACAAAGCAATGTAAAAAGTGGAAGAAGGCCGGAGAGTAACAGGAAGGTAAAAACGACCATGATTGACGACGATGAGAAAGATGTCGGAAGAGAGTCCGTCATCGACGACGCGTGGGAGGTATCTTTGTCCCGTTTAAAGTTTCGCGCGAGACCAGAGTCGTTTTTTCAAACGAACACGGCGCAAGCTGAAGTATTGGTGGATACTGCGGTGGAAGCTTTGAAACCTCTTTTTACACAAGATACAACAAAACAAAAGAAAATTGTTCTGGATCTCTTCTCGGGTGTTGGCGTGTTCGGGTTAACGGTTGCGCATAAGATTCCGAACATTTCCAAAGTCATCGGCTACGAAATCGTCAAAGAAGCCGTTATGGATGCAAACGAGAACGCCATCATGAATAACTTATCAGATAAATGCAAATTTTACGTCCGAGATTTAACCAAACCTGGCCCATTAGAAGGGTTAGAAGACAAGGACGATGTAACCTCTGAAGACGCCGACTCCATCATCGAAGCTATCATCGTCGACCCTGCTCGCCCAGGGTGTTCCAAAGACATCCTCCGCGAAATACGAACGTTACGTCCAAAACGTATCGTATATATATCTTGCAACCCAGACACGCAAGCAAGGGACGCGAGCATCCTGTTCGGAAACGAGGACGACGAAAAAGACGGAGCATCTTCTTTACCCACGTACCGACTCACCTCTGTAAAACCGTGCGACATGTTCCCGCATGCGTTGCACGTCGAGACTGTCGCCGTCTTCGACCTCTTTTAGTTAAATAGAGTTATGTAGTTATGCTCATTCCATTCTCAAGGCTCCTCTTGCCTTATGCCTAAAAAAAAAAAGTTGGCACCATTGAAATGACGTCATAAATTCTTACAACTGAACACACACTCACACATTAACGCGATATAAAAATGCAATCTATCACCCAATTCGCCTCTGTCACTTTCAAAACGAACGCTCCTTCTGCGAAGCTCTCCAAAAAAGTCGACGTGCGCGTCCGCGCGGCTGCCTCCATGCCAGCTCCCGGGTCTATGGATTCCAACGACGAAAACGATGTCGTCACCCCTCGAGACGCATCTTCTTTCGTTCCGCAAGCGCCGCCGGTGCAAAAGGACAACGTGATTTTCTCGTAAGTGTTTCACTGTTGTACCGCTTACA
>Ga0310343_10002235_pt1 | contig 10165 bp, 8 predicted proteins | sample HC15DNA2025_MG_FD_203519 | JGI IMG/M metagenome (GOLD analysis project Ga0310343, IMG submission 203519) | Marine microbial communities from station ALOHA, North Pacific Subtropical Gyre - HC15-DNA-20-25_MG | ecosystem: Environmental > Aquatic > Marine > Oceanic | place: Pacific Ocean: North...
AAGTGTATGCCAATGTTATAGTGCATTACATCAGTTCTAGATTGACTAAAATCATAATTTACATTTGGGAAGTCAATTCCATCTGGATCTGGGGTTACGGTTATTGCACCCTCTTTTAAATATTGAACATCTCCACCCCAAAGATGCTTTGCTGATACAAGAAATGACAATATACCTACTTCATCACCATCATCATCTTTCATGGTAGTTAAAACCACCTCAAGTCCTCCTCCAACACCATATCCAAAAGCTGTGTTTGATGCATTTGTATCTGAGGCTAATTCACACTCATTAACATCAGTTTCAGGATTATCACAATTATTACTTTGGGAGAATAGTTTTGTTGTTGTATTCAAATTTTTAAAGCCTAAAAGACCTTCTCCATAAATTTTCACTGGTCCCTTAAATGGTAAAATTTTGAGCAAGATATTTCCGTAAAGCATACTGTTTCTTGTTTCCTCAATAAGTCCAAGCGCAACCCATTGATTAAATGGAATTTCTCTTTCAGTATATCCATATTGAGACCCACCAAAATTAAAACCAAATGCTGCGTAGTCGTTTAAATAATATAAAGCATTTAAATCAATAGCAAAAGAGGAAGGGACCTCTTGAGCATCAAACTCTCCTTGTGGAAATGCCCCACCAATAGAAATATTTCCCCCAAAATATTGAGAAAAAGAAATTGAAAAAGACAATAGTATAGTAATTTTTTTCATATACATAGTTAGTTCCCTTACTAATTTTTTCATTGAAATTGTATATCTCCAAAACAATTCCAATCATCTGAAGTTAAATGCATCCTATAAATGGAATCAACAACAAGAGTATCAGCTATAAAAGTACAAGATCCAAAGGGACCATTAGCAAAGTTATCTTCAAAACTATAAATCGTATCGTTATTTACACTTACTATATCGATATTAATATGATTCAGATTAGTAAATGTAGAATCATATGGAGTTGAATATTGATAGCAAATTTGATAAGAGTATCCAAATAATTCTGAATTCTGAGCTGTAACTGGGTTAGGATAAATAGGATTTAAGCCATATCCACTATCCATTAGATTCATATCAAACTGACACCAATCATCAGAATCTATATTTCCAATCATATTACCATTAGAATCAGTTTCAGTAATTCCAGAAAATATTATGTTTTCACTTGGATTAGTTGGACTATTTTGAATGTGATAATCCAACCAATCACATCCAAACAAGAGTAATAAAGACAATAAATATAACCTAATTAATACCAATGATAACATTTATAAGCTGAATTACATCAAGCACATTAACAATTCCATCTTCATTCAAATCTGCTGCAGGTGTTGGGTTCATAGAGCCCAAAACTATGTTTACCGCTTGTACTACATCTAAAATATCAATTGTTTCATCTCCATTCACATCTCCAAGCATATATGGAGAATCGAAAAATTCAGGAGCATATTTACTCGCTCTTGCAATAATTGCATTGTTGCTTGGGTATGAATAAGAATAAACAATCTGGCCAGAGGAAGTAACTTCTGTAATTTGTGCATCTGCAGCCTCAGTTATAAATGTATTTCCATTTGGTAGTCTAAATGCACCACTCTGCATTGGAGAAGATAAGTTGTTATTATATATCCATGTCCATGAGTCTGGACCATAAGGTTGGTTTCCTATTAATTCATAACTTCCATCTTCTTGTAATGGTGTAACAATCTCAAGAACTGCTGCATTATTACCACTATGTTCATTGTTAAATAGAATTAGATTACCTGCACCAGGATAACCCTCAGGAATCCAATTAACACCATGCTGAGCACTTAAAATGTTATCAGCATTATTCCCTCTATCATAATTGTTCGGACCACCCCACCTATAAAGAAAGTCTCCACCCTTACCACTATTACCTCCTGAATGGGATGCCGCCTCTTCAGTAGTTGTGCTATGATCAATTATAAAAATTTCTCCTTGATGTCGTGAAGAAAAAACAAGTTGGTCAAGATCTTCATTATAATCAAGTGCATTAACATGAATCCAATCTCCATTTGCCTGTCCACCTGGACCTCCATTACTTCCAACTGAACCACAATTTATATCAAAAAGCTCCGGATGTTCTGAAATAATACCATAGTTATCTAGCGAAGGATCTACATCCTGAATAAGATGATCTTTTATATGCCATTCCCATACCACTGCATCAAAATTATCAATAGACTCTGTTCTGCCATCAAGTGTTGGTTGAATCTCAAAAAATGCGGTCATCCACATCTGATTTAAATTATTATTTACACTCTGTCGTCCCAAAGCTTGCCATTCACTTGAATAAAGACGCTCCCATGCAACTACTATAAAATTACCATTTGGAAGCACCGCAATATCATGATGATGATTATAGTCATTACTATCAATATTATAAGTATATAAAATATCTCCATCCCAATTATAAATAACAACCTTTCCACCAACTCCCCCTGTATCCATGGATGGATTATTGGATCGGCATGGATAGTATAATAGTGAATTCTCAACCCCTCCATCTGAACTTGGAAGGAGGTAAGGCATACTTGCAGGACCATTACTATGAGACCAGGTATTAATTGTATTTCCCTGCCAATCTTTATAAAAAGTTGTATTACTACCACCTCCACCTCCAGGCGTATAAAGCATATACCCTTGATATACATTAGCAACTAATAACGAAAAACTAACAAATAGAATAGAAATTTTACTCAATTTCATGTGAACTCCAAATCTTTGAATTATAATTAAAATAACCTATATATATTATTTATAGAATGCTAGAATATTACATAATTTTATGTAAATATTTGTTACATAATTTAATGCAAGGTAACTAATTTCTATTGGTAAGTTAGTTTATAAAAATATTAAGGAATAATTTGAAAGTTGGATCTTTAAAAAGAATTACTAAAGCTTATCTTACAATTGGTCAAGCTTTTGGCAAATGGATCATTCCTATTTTTATTGGCCTATATCTTCTATCACTGCGGCTTATAAACTTTGTTTTCATGAAAATAGATTGGATATTTTTCCCTTTTAAACTTAATAAAAGAATAAAAAAACCCATTTTAATTGTAGGAAATCCTAGATCAGGAACAACATTTATTCATCGATATCTCGCAAAAAATAAAGTAGGTAATGGATCAAAATTATATCAAATCATTTTCACCTCTGCAGTACTTCAAAAAATAATTAAACCTATTCTACCATTTCTTGAGAAAGTCAGTCCTGCTCGTTTTCATTCAGATGAAATTCACAAAACAAGCCTTGATTCGCTAGAGACAGATGATCCATCTTTACTTTTCAGATTTTTTGATGGATTTTTTCTATATGCATTTATTTTAACATGGGCAAAAGAAGATTTACTTGATTGGTTTCAGCCCAAAGTAAGAGATAACTCAAAGCGAGATTTTAATTGGCTTCAAACAATGTGGAAACGAACATTAATCACATCAAATTCAGATCGTATAATTGGAAAATTATTTTCAATTAGCGTAAATGTACCCGCATTCTTAAATAAGTTTCCAGATGCAAAGTTATTATATATGGTAAGAGATCCATTAAATGTTATCCCTTCTGGGCTAAGTTTAGTTACCGGAGTTTTAGATAGTATGTTTGGATTTTGGAGCTTTCCAGTAAAGAAACGACAACATTTTATAAATAGATTGTATAAGGCACTTGTAGAACTACAATTACGTTTCCATGATGATTGGATAAATGGTAGAATCGATAAATCTAAAGTAGCTATCATACAATTCGATAGAATGATGACAGACTTTGATGGTCTAATGGATGAGGTGCTCCCCTTTATCGGACATGAACCATCAAATGAATTTAAAAACAATATTCAGGAGACAGCAAAAAAGCAAAGAGCATATAAAAGTGGTCATAAATATGACCTATCAAAATTCGGAATAACTGAGAATCAAATAAAAGAAGATTGTAAAGTCATATACGAAGAATTTTTGAACCAGAAAGTCAATATAAATGTCTAGCACTTATTACAAAATAATCTTTTTTCTAGTAGCCTTAAACTTATTTGGATATGAGCTACCTAATTATGATTCAAATGAAGATTGGATAGAACTTCAATCTGGAAGGAAACATATATGGGTTGGATATATAGAAAAACCAGATATAAACTGGGTTCGCACTTCATCAATCCTACCTTTTAAATTTGAAGAAGTTTCTAAAATAATTGAAAAAGAAGAAAATTACTCAAAAATTTTTAATAGAGTTATCATCTCTGAAGAAGTTTTAGAAGATATCATTTATATGAAAATTGATATGCCATTTCCGTTCTATGATAGAGATTATCTAGTAGAATATAGTATTTTTAAAGAATCTAGTTCTGCATCATATGCGTTCCGTGCGATTGAAGATAAAAGGTACCCAGTCTTATCAAGTTGTGTGAGACTAGAAAATGCAGCGGGAGAATGGTATCTTGAAAAAATAGATGAATCGTCTACACGAGTCAGCTATACTTGGAATGGAGATCAAGGACCTAGTTTCCCTTCATATGCCTTAACAACAGCATGGAAAACTCAAGGCTCAGAAATGATAACTGACCTTCAAAAATCATTAGAAAAACTATATAAGGACTAAATCATGAAAAGATTCATAATACTATTTTTTTTAACATTTAATTTTATTTATAGTGAAAATACTGATTCATTTTTAAATGGCAATGCTAACTTCTACTATATTTCAAAACTTGAAAACCAAAACATTATTAATCTGCCCTATAGAATGTTGAATTTATCATGGGGACATCAACATAGTCAATTTCAACTATTAGGAAATCTTGCAATCGAGTACCAACCAAATTTAAACAATTACTCTTTTAAAATGGATGACCCGCAAGATTTTTTAATTGATCTTCGCGAATTATATATGACATATCAATTAAGCATCGGAGAAATAAGATTAGGAAAACAAATTCAAACTTGGGGGTTTGTTGATGAGAATAGTCCTCTAGATAATACAAGCGCATATGATTATAATTTTTTATTTGAAGCAGGTACAGAACGAAAAATTGCTTCAAACTCTCTTGCTATGGATATATATCTAGATAATTTTAAATTAGGATTCACTACTAGTCCATTCCATTCAATCAATAGGCTGCCTTCTAGTAGAGCAGAATTTCCAATTGATTTACCTGTAACGCCGAATGACTATCAATTCATGGAAATAGATAAAGTAAATGAATATGGCGTATACATTCAGTATAATTCAGATTTAATTGATATAGCAACAAGTTACTTTAGTGGTTATGACAGAATTTATAATCTATCTGGAATCAATATCCATGAAACAACAGGGGGTGAAATTTATTCAGAACCAGATACTGTTTTTGCTTATAGAAAAACAAATGTTTTAGGACTTAGCGCTCAAACATTCTTAGGAGATTTATCTATTCGAATGGATTTGGGACTCTTTGATACCAATGATCAAAATCAGAATGTAAGTAGGGCGCATCCGAACCCACCAGCATATCCATTTTTAAAAGAAGAACTTTATAGATCAACTCCTATATTTGAAGAATCTAAATATTATCAAACAACCATACAGTTAGAATATCCACTTCCAAAAGGATTTGATTTATTTGTACAATATTTCAAGTATGATACATTGAGCTATAGCGCTGATTCTCCACTTGAAGAAGGAGAATCTATAGATATACCTCTTTTTCAGCAGATAGATGGATTTAATCCATATACATATTTTTATCCTGGAATGGGGTCTCCATTAGCATTAATGACACGGAATGCTGTACTTCTAGGAATGAAAAAATCATTAAGTGAACGATTTTCTATTCAGCTTAGGAACTTAATGGATATAGAATATAAAGGCTATTTTCTAGAATTCGTAGGAAACTACAAGTTATCTAATAAAGTAAGTGGAAACTTTGCTATTAACTACATCAATGGTGACCAAGACCACCCAAAATCAAAATCTAATATGGGAACAGACTATGATAAGGCCCTTGATTATCCATTAAATCAAATGGAAGATTTTTCACATTTTAGAATGCAAATAAAATATTCGTTTTAAATTAATTTAAAATAATTTGTACGATTTGAACTGCATCTAGTACATCAATATTTCCATCAGAATTTATATCTGCAGCACAAGCCTGTGAATCTGAAGGAATAGCATTCCCAAGTATATAGCTAACCGTATTTACAACATCTAAAACATCAATTGAACTATCAGCGTTTACATCTCCAGTTAAACAATCTTCAGGACAATCTTGCAGGAGTTCAATCGTAAATGAATAATAATTTGCTTCTAATCCTATCTCAAAATTATTTGATTCTTCAACACACGAAGGGATATCCTCACAAAGGTTATTACCACCACAAGCAAAATAAGGCATAAAACCATCATCCAGTCCACTCCAATTTAGGTCTAAAGTACAAATTGATTCTGGAATAGTTGTAATTTGATTTCCGAAAATATATAGATACAATAATGATTCCATGCTAGAAATATCAGGGATTTCTTGAATTGCATTATAACCTAAATCTAGATACCATACTTGTGAAAGATTGTTAATTGACTCTGGAACACTTACTATATCATTATTTGAAGCAATTAAAAGCTGTAATTGAGAAAGTTCCCCTACACCACTTGGAAGCGAGGTGAGAGAATTTTTATCTACCTGTAATGTTGTCAAATTATCAAGTGTAGCAATAGATTCTGGAAGTAATACGAGATCTATATTTCCACCTTGAAAATAATTTCCAATCTGAATTCGTTTTAAACGCCCCGAGAGCCAATTTTGAGATCCCATATACAAAGGGTCTAAATCAGAAATATTGTTTAGTTCTGCTATATCTGATAAGACCTGTATATCTCCTTCATGAAAACAATTTGATTGATCAAATACAATACACGTATTAGGAATATCAAGAATTTCAATAAATCCATCATCGCAATTTGATGTTGGAATTAAATCAATAACTAAACTTTCTAAATTGGATGGAAGGCCACTTGAAATATTTTGCTGTAATACAACTTGACCATCTGAATCAATTACAAATAAATCTCTTTGTCCTGCACCCCAGGCATTCCATACAGGAAAACTCCCTACATCAGCAGCAACAGGTATATTGTTTGAGCTTGTCCAATTTGACAGTGAGCTCAAATGAGAATCTTTACCTACTCCAATCAATTGAACATCACTATAACCATCTTCTAGTAAACTTTCATGTAAATCAGCTAACTCCCCGAACCGAGAAGTGCACAAACCTCAGTTATAATGACCAAAATAGACAATAGATACATTGCCACTCGGACTAACATCTTGACTAAAAGATGGTGAAGTTGTATTTAAATCCTCAAGTAAAAAATCATACTGGCCAAAACTAAAGGAAGTTAAAAGTGATAAAGAAACAAAAAGTATAAAATTCATTTTACTCTCCAGATGGTTTTTAAGTACTAATAAACTATTAAATTCTATTTTCATTTAATACAAAATAATTGTAAAAATATATTACATATTTACTTTAAATATATAACTTCTATTACATCATTTGTCTCATGTGATTCAAATCTAATAAAATATTTTCCACTAGATATATCAACCGGCTTCCAATTAAAAGTATGATACCCAGGATTTAAAGCTCCTGAATAAATACTTTCAACTAGCTTTCCATTAATATCATAAGCATTAATACAGATATTACTAGAAAAATTATCTAAATTTAATTTTATAATAGCTGATGGATTAAATGGGTTTGGATAAGCAGAAATCAATTTAAAATCATTAACATGTTGATCATTTGATAAGTCATCTGAAGTTGCATAAACAGTATAATTATATGTTTTATTTATATTACTATTGTTAATAGACTTTAAATTAAATTGAACATTATTAATATCAGGATCACCTTCATCAGATAAGTACGGATGACCTGTGAAACTTACAGTTTCTTTTTGACCAGCATCCAATGTTATTGTTTTTTCAGAATGTGGGTACCACTCATTCACGTCTGTACTACCAAAAGAGTAAATAAAATTCTCACTTGTTGATCCGTTATTATATATGTCGAAACTAACCCTAATACTATCAAGAAATGGTACATAGATTCCAATATTTCCATTGTAGGGAGCAGCTATAGATGTTAAACCTTGAGCGACTACTGAAGCTTCAACAGGGTATAAGCTATGTGCTCTATAGGCTCTGTGAATAAGACCTAGGTTTAAATTATATTTTGCTTCCCAAACAATGTCCATATCATTTGAAACCTCAAGTGTTGTACCACCATCACCCACCGTTGAAATAAGATAATTTCCATTATCAAGTTTTTGTGCTCCTCCTGATGCATGTCCAAATAATTCTTCAGGCAAACTATATTCCCATACAATCTCTGCATCGCATCCTGATTCTGTTTCATTTGGATTTATTTCTATAGCTCTTGATATTGGATGAGTAAGAGCAGGATTAAAATCATCACTTAAATTTCCGTTATCAAGAGTTACAATATTTCCATTTTCTAATGTAGCGACACTATGTTGCCAACTAAAATTAAGATCATGTCCACAATGAACTTCTCCTGATGGCATATCTTGACCTAGATTCCAAATGACTGTTCCATTATTAGAATCATCATAATTATCAAAGTTAAAATATATTTTAGTTAATCTTGATAAATGTCGACATGATATATATATCGCATTATCTTCAATACTATATGAAACCGCATTAACATGAGTCCAATCATATCGAAATAAATTAAAAGCTAAATCCCAGCTACCTGCATAAATACCATCATTATAGTAAACACCATCATAATCTTCAGTACTATAATGGTCAAAGGTATCCCATTCCCAAATAGTTTCATTGGTATCTTTATCCCAGATGATAAGTTTATCTCCTACCCATGGAAAATTATTTCCATTACACATTGCCGGACCAAACATCCCAATACATGCCCCATACCAAGGGCCAGTCTCAGGTACAGATAGATTTTGAATTGATTCTGCAATCCCTAAATAATTACCATCGGGTAATTTTAATATGTCGTGGTGAACAAACTCTTCATTTGGCTCTTGCCAAATATAATTTCCATCTAAGTCCATCTCAATACCTGGATAAGAATTTTCTAATTGAGGATTGTAATGGCAACCATAAAGTTCTCCCTTTAGATTTGTATTATACATAATTAAATTCTTATCCTGAGTATTCCAAACTTCGTTACCATTTTTATCAAAAGCAGCGCTAAAATTACCATCAAGAGAACCCAAGAATGTAATTCCTTCCTGGTATGAATTCTCATTATACAAAGTTATAGATGGATTTGTAATTGAATCTAAAATTTGAAATGAATGAACTGATTGCCATTCTCCATAGCTATTTTCATTATATTTAGCTCTTACCCTCCAAAAGTACATTGAATTCCAATTTAGATTTTCTTTATCGATATATATAAGTGATGGAACTATTTCTGAAACAAGCATATTAGCAAACTCGTTATCTGTTGATATTTGAATTTCATAACTTGCTGCATCATGAATCTGTTCCCATTCAAATAGCACATGGGTATAACTAACTTGAGAATTATTTTCTGGCCTTAATATTACAGAAAATAGAAAATTGAATAAAAATATTATTAAAAAGTAATTTTTCATTTAATTGGTATCCTCTTTAAATTCATTTCATGAAATTGACTGTCTTTAATTCCTGAATTAATTTCTATATCTTTAAACTTTAGATGTGTTTCATGCTTTGTTTTAACATCTCTAACCTTAATTTCTTCTACTAAATCAAAACCATTAATATTAGTATACTTAATTTCTTTTGTTTTTATTAAAATATTGTTATGGCCATAAGATTGCTCTTTAAATATTAAAAGATCACTTGCTTGCATCCAGCTAACATGCTTGATGTAAGAAGAGTTTAATTCTTCTTTTGGAAAACTTGTTAATATATAAATTGAATCATTAATACTTTCTACATCATAGGTAAAATCATCTAAACTCCTATTGTACAAATCCTCAAATGTTAAATCAGAATTCATAAAACTTTCTGATTTTTTTCTAGATGATATTTTTCTTATTTTTTTAAAAGCTGGTAACCACATTTTCATTAAATCTTTGCCATTTTTATTTTCTATTTTATAAAGAGAAATACCTCTATCTTCTGGAGGAGA
>Ga0310343_10002236_pt1 | contig 10163 bp, 17 predicted proteins | sample HC15DNA2025_MG_FD_203519 | JGI IMG/M metagenome (GOLD analysis project Ga0310343, IMG submission 203519) | Marine microbial communities from station ALOHA, North Pacific Subtropical Gyre - HC15-DNA-20-25_MG | ecosystem: Environmental > Aquatic > Marine > Oceanic | place: Pacific Ocean: North...
AATTGCTCCAGATGCTGAAACACCTGTTAACGTAACGGTTATGGGTATGGCAGCTTGGGCTGTTCCCAATGCTGTGGTAGCCGCGAATCCTGTTAAAGTAACAGTTACTCCGGTTCCTTCAATAACACTAACACTATCGAGTGTGGAAGACAATTGCGGAGACGTAACATTTACCGGGGCATCTGCTTCAACTTGTACCGTGCCCAGCGTAATTGCCATGGGTTCACTAGTAACAGGATGTCGCTGTTCTGGTTCAACAGCAACATTTCTGACTGAACCAGTTGCACTAACTCCTGTCACCCCGACAGTAACATCGGGGGTAAGACCTAATGCAGAGTATCCAACTTCCGAATATGCGCGATTACCATAAGCCATGGTCGTTTTTACCACACATTTTAAATTATGACCACGGTGGGCCCGCACACCACACTACTAGCGATTTTCGTGTGCCTCGGGTAATTCGTGTAACTTGATGTGGTGTCGTGGACGGAAAAACTACGATTGAGCCTCTTGGTAAAAAATCCTCAAAGGTAACATTTTTTTCATGTTCCGGTGTGCCTGAAGCCCCCCAAGGAGCGAACTGAAGTTCTCCTCCTTCATACTCCCAAGGATGAGATAACTGTATAGACATCGAAAGTTTTCGTTGTGTTCCGTTTTCTGAAACTTTGTCAGTATCAACGTGATATCCATAGAAACTGTCTTTTTCATAAACAGCGTACTGAGGAGCCCGCAACTCACTTAATTGAATACCCCACACATTTCCTGCTTCTATGTATGTGCGACACACTGCCTCGAGCCAAAGTCGATTTATGTCCGGATCTACAAACGAAACCTCGGTTACGCGGATGGATGGCCTCACGTCGCCTTCTTCTACCGTGGCAGTTATTAGTTCTCTTTGTTCGCAAAGTTTAACGATTTCATCGCAAATAGTTTCTGGAAGTTCTTCCTTCCAGATCCAACAAAGTGGATTAAATTCCATTCATCTTTCCTCCGAAAGCAGTATATATCTAGGCTGGTATAATACAGGGGAGGGTATAGAAAGCTGTGCTCGTATCTCGTCGATGTTCTTGTCCAGTAGTTTTTCCCAGTGAATTAAGTCCCAGTTGTCTACAGACGCACAACGATTAGGTGTTTCTCGAAACAATATTTTGCAAGCCAGAATAAAAAATTTCCATCGACCTTCAAAAAGACGAGTCAAAAGCCCCGGATATATAAAACACCATTTCCAATACGGGGAAGATCCACCGCAGGATAAAGCAACAAGTACATTGCCCTCACTGAATAAATCTCTGTCGAAGCCCATAACTATGTGCACCATGTCATGAACATCTAGATTGCGGCGCAGAAACAAAGCGTATTCATCGGTGTATTTATCCGTCGGCATGTAAGAAGACAGCGTTTTGAAATAGTCTTCTTTTCCCTCGTTCAAATCATAATAAAGTCTGCCCAAGCTGTTTTTGGGTAACGATTTAAGTTTCTTAGTGTTTGCTAACAGGACAGGCAATGAATGGTTTTTGTGCAAAGCAAAGTTAGAAAAATTTGCTGCTTTCAAACGCACAAAACTTCGAACAGGATAGTCACCGTTTAAGTGTTCTAATAAAGCAAGCGCATGTTTGACTCGCCCCGCTTCGCTCTTGCGTCGAGCAGAGATACGAAACTTAATGAACGAAACAAATGCTTTGAAAAGTTCTACTCTTGGTGTACGCGGACTATCTTTGTAAACTCTGGGCATGTTATCTCTATGGGTTTTGTGCACTTATATCCCTTGAAACGTTCTAGAGTTTTTCCTTCTTTTTGCACTACAGAACCAAATACAAAATAAGTTTTTGAACCTACGGGTCGTAAAGTAACAGTGTCCCCAGCTTGAACATCAATGTAACCTGAATCCCATTTTTCTGCTTCCAGAGCCATTCTCAAAACACACAGGTAAGAAGAACCTTTGTATAAAGTGAGTCTTACATCTGTATTTAATGTGTACTCAGGTCTTATGGCAGAAAAATCAGTTACGGAGCCATTTACTTTACAAAACTGTTTGATATACCCACTCGCGCCGATATTCATATCTACGGTGTTTTCAGATTCTGGAAATTGACTGTCTAAATAGTGAGCAAAGTTCCGAGCGTGTTCAGGTGATATATTATCCTCTTCGGTCCATGAATATATAAATTCACAACTGCCGGACGTTAAAGTGTGAGCCCCTTGTGCTGTCATCATGTGTGGATTAGTTGGGTGAGGAGTACCTGCATTATGCGGCAATAGAGGAAGTTCATCTTTTTTACGATACCAGTACATGTCTACAGGTGCAGACGATATACCTGATATCAGAAAATCGTGTTCTATGTTTTGAGCAACGTCAAACTCAAAAGTGTTTTCCCCTCCCCACCGTGAAGACATTACAGATCCTCTGCTGCTTCAGGGTTTTCTGCTATCTCTACAAACTCTTCATTAGCTGTAAAAGTGCCGCCGATTAAATCTGATCCTCCAGCCGGAGGAGTAGCGTTGAGTTCAGCTTTTCTAGACAATATTGAATTAGAAATGCTTGCTTTTGATAGTTCTAGGTTGACCGAATTGTCTGCATTTATAACAGCCGGAGATACAACAACTTCTTCTTTTTCTCTGTATGTAAAAACAGAGGTATAAAAAACATTATCAAAATCCAAAACTTTGTATGTAGTCATTTCTTTTCCCACTGCGTATCACGATAATGACTAGGATTTCCTTGGTGAATCCTAGTGTTTCGATTTCGTTTAAACGTTTCTTCTGACGTGTAAGCTCTGATTTCAGCTTTTTTACTGAAATCACGTTTGAACGGTATCGCTTGAACGATTGGTGTTCCTTGAGGAATTATATATGAGCCGTCTTCTTTTGTCACGAAAGACGGAAAATTAACACAAGCTAAATGCTTGTCGGTTTCTACAATCCCCGACATCGGCGTAAAAAACTCTTGCTTCCTGTTCAAAAGCGGTGTGAACAACGTTGACCAACCCGGAGGCGTTTTTATGTGCCAATAGTTTATAAATTTAAGAGGTGGTTTTGGTAAGTCAGGATGTCCCTTAATCTGATCACTAGAATGAGGTTCAATGACTGAAAACTCTGCATTTGTGCTCCACGACACTCCTCCTCCGTCATCTTGTACAACGATTTTTATCTCAGCAGCCGTCTTTAAAATCCAACCTGTGACCATTGCATCCAAAACAGGTGGACATCTTTTTATGGTTCTTTCTTTCCAAGGTAGCCCATCTCTTTCCTGCGTGTAGTATGAATCAATTTTCTTATACCAATCAGGTATGTATGATCTTGAGGGAACTGGTTCTGGAATAATTCCATACAGTTCCGGATCTGTCCGAAACAGAACTTCGGGTTTTTTGAAAAACACTTTCTATTGCCTCCCCCATGTGACAACTGCTTGCCCGTTCGCAGGAACAGTTACAGTTATCGCCTCCTGTGGTGTTGTTAACCTTAAATTTGTATTTGTAGTGGACCCAGCATTACCCGGCGATCCTGCTCCTCCAGCATTACCCGGCGATCCCGCCCCACCACTGTTTGCGTTACCCGGCGATCCCGCATTACCGTTGGCTCCAGCTCCACCCGGATTACCGCCAGTTGCTCCTGAACCATTATTGCCCGGATTACCGCTACTTCCAGAACTTCCAGAATTACCACCGGAACCGCCGCTACCATTATTTCCACGACCACCTCGACCACCAGTGCCAGCAACATTACCCTGACCATTACCTCCAGCCCCTCCGTTGCCGAAACCTGCTCTGTTTCCGTCAGGGCTACCGATGTTTCCATTAGCTCCATTTGTAAAAGCACTCGGAGGAGCACCACCGTTACCACCACCGCCACGGTTCCCTCCAGCTCCACCAGCTCCACCGTTGCCGCTACTACCCGGATTACCAGCGTTACCCGGATTACCAGCGTTACCAGCACCACCACCAGTGCCCGCAGCACCATTGTTTCCCGGATTACCGTCATTACCCGGATTACCTGTGCCAGCGTTACCACCCGCACCACCAGTGCCCGCAGCTCCACCAGCACCACCAGTGCCCGCAGCTCCGCTTACTAAATTACCAAATGTGGTGGGCCCGGGGGTATTACCATTAGCTCCCGCTGTGCCATCAGCTCCAGCGGCTCCAGCATTTCCGTTGCTTCCCGGATTACCTGATCCTCCACTGGTTGCGCCTGATCCAGCATTTCCCGGATTACCAGCGGCTCCAGCATTACCCGGATTACCTGATCCCCCGCTACCAGCACCGAAACCGTTGTTTCCGGAACTACCAGTGTTGCCGTTATTACCTACATTACCCGCGTTACCCGGCATGCCTGTAGGAAACGGTGCGGGGGCAGCGTTACCACCACCGCCTGTTCCTCCGTTGCCGCCTGATGGGGCCGCGTTTCCGGGACTTCCGGGATTTCCGGGGAAAATTGATTTTAAAAAAGCGTCTGTGTGTCCGCCTCCGCCGCCGCCTCCGCCGCCGCCTCCTCGACCAACGTTACCTGAAGCACCTGTTCCGCCAGCATTACCAGCACCACCAGCGTTTCCACCGTTTCCTCTTGCACCGTTATTGCCTGAGTTTCCGGGATTACCGCTGTTGCCAGCAGCCCCGGCACTTCCGCCGTTACCAGCAGTACCGTCATTACCAGAAGCCCCATCACCTCCATCATTACCTGCCTGACCAGCATTACCCGGCGCACCAACACACTGAACATTTACGATATGGATACCCGGAGGCAAATCAAACGTGCCGGACGAGTTAAACGTCTCCGAAGATCCCGGATATAATGGGTCGTATCGTGTAACAGTCCCGACAGAAGGCATTAGCTTACCTTTTCAGCAAGCTCTACAAAGTTATCTGGCAATCCACTAGGAGAGGTTGCAAACATAGTTTTCGAATATCTTTCAGGAGTGCCGTCATCCTCGCCCTCCCACAAAAGCTTTTCGAAAGTTAAAACAGGAGCATCTCTGAAATCAGGTTCACTTTCAAACCACGTTGAAACGGCAGCTAAATCATCTGAAGGATCTACATAATCCAACGTCACAAAAGAAATGTTGTTCTGCGAGAGATGTAGTTTCATGGCGTTGGTGTCAGCGCAACCAATTTTTCCATGCAAATAAATTGTATCATACCTAATCATCTTACACCTCGTAGAACGATAGACTTATGTAAATGTTCGTATCGCCTTTTATCAAAAGAGCCGTATATATTGTGTGCTTACCCGCCGCTGTATTAAGAGCTGGCTGAGAAGATGAGTTGTTATATACAGCAGTAAAGCCAGTTGGTGCGGCTAAAGCAAAAGTTCGACTTCCTGTCGAATCTTGTTCAACAATAACTGTTACCGCACGAACAGTTCCGGAAGCCATATCAGTGGTGTTAGGAAGTGTAAGTGTCGTATTACCCGTGAGTTTTAACTTGATTGTGTTTACTGTGTTGGCGACTGTAATCGAACCAGTAGCAGAGGTGTTTTCAGTAAACGCTTCGTCAAAATCTTCAAACACAAAACCGTTCAGATTGCCGTTGGTATCAGTGACTACGTTTCGTTCAGCGGCATTGGAACAGAAAACAGTTTTTTGTCCTGCACCAAAATTAACGGCGTTGCCGGAGTTTGAACTTTCTAAGATCGTGGCACGAGTGAGTGTCGTTCCAGACGCTGTGTATACACCAATACCAACTTCAAAATTTACGTCGTCTGTAATGCAGTAATATGTGGTGCTTCCATCACCTACAACAGAAAAAGATTGAAAACCTGTTTCAGCCCCTGCAAGTGTTATTGTGCCCGTGCCAGTTGTAGTGGTGGTTTCTTTTACACGATCTTTTAAAACAGGGATCGCCACATTGACCCCCTATGCGATTCGAATAATCGCGTTACTAGCGTCCGCAGTCGGAAAAACAATTGTAAAATCACCGTTGGTAGATGTCTTGTCGCCACCAAAAGCTAAAACTGCGACGGCTGGATCACCTGACGCACTATCGTTAAAAATTAACGCACCGTTTGCTGTGATCGATGAAGACGGAAAGTTTCTATCATCAAAGTCAGCAAAAGCAGTAGTACCAGTACTAGTAGGACTAATATTAGTTAAAACCTCACCTTTTGCCGTATAGCCCTGCCCACTAGTTTCGCCTGATGTTGTATAGGCGGGAGTAGCCGCACCCAAAGAAGCAGAACTCGTGTAGAGCGCGATTCTAAAAGTATCTCCGCCGCTTGCTAAAAAATTGTGCTTCGCTTCCATCAGTTCTTTTTTGAAAGAGGTGCACATTGCTTGTACAATAGCCATTATAGTCTCCTAACAAACTCCGCTACTTCAGGATGTCCTGCTTCACGGATAATATTATATACTGTTGTTCTGTCACTGTTAACCACTTCTTTCATATAGAAAATTAACAACGGACGTATTGCTTCCTTGAAAGCCACTGCTTGATCTCGTATTTCAGGGGGTGCGTTGTCTGAAACAGCAATAATTTTTTTTAAGCACCTATCTGCTATTTCTTCCACGGTAAAACCACGATTTTCTGTTGTCAGCACTTCTACAATCGGCTCTTTCGGTAGATTTAATCCTAATTCAAACATTATGTTTTCGGCCTCGTTAGTAACCCTTCTCTATACGCATCGCCTGTTTGTTTGGCTTCACCCAAATCTTTCAGTCGAGAAAGAGCTTGCATAAACTTTTGGTCGTAGTTCTGAAGAATATCCGCTTCACCCTTCATGAAAGTGTACGCTTCGATTAACGATCCATACAACATGGCGAACGGTGCATTTGAACTCAACCAAGTCGTACCAGAATCTGCTCCAGCAGTTAGACTAGTGGGACGATAAAAATAGTGCAGCTCTACTTGATACGCCGCATCTGGAGTTGGAGCGACTATAAAGTCTGATGAACTAAATGCAGCATAATATCGAGGAGTGCCCGTGGTGCTAGAGTTCGGTGTAAAGTCCTCTAAGTAATTTACGTCTTTGTTGTCTAAGAAAATCTTCGATCCAGCGTTGGTTATCGACATAGAATATGAGGCTAAGTAATCGTTCGGCATAGCAACGAAACGTTGCCCGATAGTCATGTTTGTAGTTACATTTCTACGGAAAAACTCAAGCTGAACAGACTCATGTATGCGCTGTTCGGCGTTCTTAATAAACAAAGACAGATTATTTACGAAAGTTGTCTCAGAGTTTTCCGTGTAGTCTTGAATCGCTGTTTTTAATTCTGCAAATGTAAAACTCATGATGTTGTCACCGTTACTTTTCCAATCACCCCGGTAGCCTCAAGATTCAAACCGCCCACTGGTTTGAAACCAAAATATGTGTCCACATGAGAATCCGGACGTGGATCTCGTATTGCCTGTGGATCTGTCACATGTCGCGGCGGCGTTAGTTGTGGGTGTTTTTCTTCGTATTCATCAGGGCCAACAACCAAACCGTTCCATTCTTTACGCATAGATTGCAATCGATACCGTCTACCAGATCTATCTGATATACCATACGCTTTCGATCCTGACGCATATCTAGGCATTAGTTAACTCTCAGATAACGTAAACTCGGAGTAAGAGTTACAGGAACACGATCTTGGTCTTCATCAGATGCACGTTGGAACTCTTCTTCATAAATTGTCTTCAACATCTGCACACGATCCGGTGCTTTTTTGATAGCTATGTAATACGCTAACCCAGCAGCCATGCACGGCAGAAACCGGAAAGGCGCATCAACATCATTAACAGAAGCATCTGCATCCTGAATGCGGTTCAAAAATGTAAAATCAATTCTATCTGTGCTGTTTTCGGGCACGGGCCAGACTTCAAACTGAGGTTGAATTTGTTTGTCAAAGTAGTAAGACGACGGCCTACCTTGTGTTGTCTTATCAGGAATAGCCATATACTCCGCCCTCGACAGGCGAGTCATTTGAATTGCAGTGTTGTCTCGAAATAGATTTACTTCTAAGACATCAATAACAGCAGCACTTTGAGTATAAACAGCCGTTCCTTGTGTAAGAGCTTGTGTGCCCACAGTTACAGTCCAGTGATTAATGCCCCTATTTGCCCAATCTGCAAAAAGAAGATTCAGAGAGCGACGAGCTGTTTTTGCATCGTACCCCGTCTTGGCTATCATACCGCAGCGTTCGTATGCTTCTTCAATAAGATCCGCTACATCGAGAGAAAAGTCCCTTGAGTTTGAAGTCGCCATTAATCTTCCTCGTTATAGATGTTGTCAAATACTCGATTGACATCCAGTGTGTAGTCCAAATCACTTTTTGAGTAATGTATGTGTGCAGATGGCTTGAAGTCTGGAGCACCTTCTCCTGTCTCAAACCATGCTGGATGAGTTACTCTAACACGATTATTTGGTAATGCCACTACATTTCCGGTCCACTCACCAGCATCAAGTAGATGTAAAACATGACTTTGTTTGTGCTGTGCCGGGTCATCTGCGATTTCGTTTTCTGTGTAATCAACAGTAAACAAATATTTAGCGGGGTACATTTCACCGTCTATTTTTGCCAACCATGGACATGGCGTGGCTCTATCTAGAACGTAAACGGCGTGAGTATGTGAAGAACAATCCCATGGCTGTGCATCATGTGTAGCCATAGGTAGAGGCCATTCCTCAAAGGGTTCGTCTGCAACAAGAGCTGTTATAGGCATCCTAGCCCACATCGCTCCCCCGTAGACGTTGTCCTCCTCAGAACCCTCGGGGTTTATGCCTGTAAATATAACCTGAAAACTAAGGGATCTGCATGGCATCGTGGTAACAGCTACCGCCATAGCATGAAGAAACTCCCCATGATACTTTTCATGATTGTGCGTATATTCACGGCGCACCCAACACTTAAAGTGTGGGATGTTGCTTTGAAGATACGGCATTAGGCTTTTACGAGCTTATAACCTTTTTTCTTGGCTGCTGCTCTAATTTGAGCGAGTGACATAGCAGGTTTCTTCTTCACTGCTCCACCCTTACGATACCCCTTGGACTTGACCATTCCGCCCTTACGGTATCCTTTGGACTTCATCATTCCGCCCTTCTTCATGCCTTTGCTTTTCATGCGTCTCATCATCGTTTCTTTCTCCTTCGCAACGACTGTACTCTTCTAGGTTTACCCGCTGGTTGACCCAACCGTTTCTTTTGTCTGACTCTGCTACGCTTTTCAGCGGCAGTCATTTCTTTTGTTGTTTTGGGTGTTTTAGACGAAACCCTTTTCGAGGGGCGACAATATGGAGTACCCCGTTTTTCACCCTTGCGACGCCCACATTTCTTCCCGGTGCGAACATCTTTCCAATCCTCTTTGAACCATCTTTTGAGGGCAAGACCTTTCTTAGTTTTTCTGACACTGGGCATCTCAATAAATCTTGGTTGTACGGTACTTATACTTTTGACCGTTAGAAAATTTCTTCTTGGTTACTAAGCCGCCTTTGGCCTTTTTCTGTGCCTTGTTACCCCAGTTTTTTGCACCAACTTTTCGGCATTTTGCAATGGCCCCACTCGCATACGCGCTCGGGAATACTTTGTATCGCGCCTTAACCTTATGATAACAAGCATCTTTTTTAGACATTACCGTTTCCTCTTCTTTCTACTAGCGCAGTGCGCTCGCTCCGAAAAACCGCGAGGTTTCTTGCAATTGATCTTCCGCTTCCGAGCCGCTGACCACTTCCGTTTGCCCGGTGCTTTCTTGATCTGTTGTGGCATCTGACTTCTGGATATTGCCATTTTTAACCTCAGAAATAAAATTCTCCCATATTGGAGTAATCATAGCATTATTTGCTTCAACTTTTACAGCGATCTCAGCAGTTTTCTTATCCACTTCGATCAGTGTCAAAGTTATCCAGCCAAGAACAGCTAGACCAACGGTCACGCAAACGTTCACAAGATACTTTTCCACTAGCACTTCCACCGTCTTCTAGCCTGTCTCAATCTGCTATTAGGATTCTTAGCAGCTTTTGGAAACTTCTTCATCTGACCAGCAGAGCGAGCGCAGAAAGACTTTCTACGTTTTGCCGCTGCGCTGCCCTTCTTAACCTTACCCGTTACTGCTGTTTTCAGCTTACTACCGGGATTCATACGACGATATGCAGCCACGCCCTTTTTCGTCATTCCCGCCCCACTTTTAGTGGGACGGAAATTACGCTTGTTGCGTTTCGGCATCTTTGTCGGCTTTCTCGCCATAACAGTTTCTAGACAGT
>Ga0310343_10002238_pt1 | contig 10160 bp, 10 predicted proteins | sample HC15DNA2025_MG_FD_203519 | JGI IMG/M metagenome (GOLD analysis project Ga0310343, IMG submission 203519) | Marine microbial communities from station ALOHA, North Pacific Subtropical Gyre - HC15-DNA-20-25_MG | ecosystem: Environmental > Aquatic > Marine > Oceanic | place: Pacific Ocean: North...
CTGGTATCGAATATTTTGCATTTCCCATCATTCCTCCTCTATTAGAAAGATTTATGCCAAATTCATCAAGAGCCTTTTCTCCATCTTTATTCTTTCTAAAATATCTAGGTCTTAATTCATATTGATTACTATTTAAAGAGCAACTTTCTAGAAGATTTTTAACCTCTATAAGTCTTTCTTCTGAGTCATAAATACTGCATGCAACCATATCTAATCCACTTTGGAAAAGTGATTTAATTTTTGCGGTAGTAAATAAATCAGTGTTGGAATTAATTTCAACTCTCGAGTTCGGATGATGCGATTTTATAATTTCAATCAATTCTCCCAAATGGTTTGTTAGTAATGGCTCAGAGAAACCTGAGAAATTAAAGTAATAAAAATTACCCTTGGGCAACTCTTGAGATACCTTTTCAATATATTCATGACTCAAATGAGAACTTACATGATTGTAATCAGGAGCAGAGCGCGGGCAAAAAGAACACTTCCGATTGCATAAACCAGAAGTACTAAACTCTATTACAGAAGGAATAAAATTATTACTATTTGAAGAATTTATAATTGTACTCTTTCGGGCTACATTTTTATCAACTCTCCTTGGCACCATATTTCTACTTTTTGTATAAACTTTAACTTTCAAAAAAATTTATACAATGTTATTAAAAAAGTCCTTATGTGTCAAATGTTCAAATCAAAATAATTGAGTATCTTATCAACTAATAAGTAATTTCTGAATTTACTGGGCATTTGATCTTTTTTCTACCGTTTAAAGCCTTTAATTCAATAACTACACTTAAACCTAAGACTTTTTTATTTTTCTTTTTCAAAATCTCACATACACTATTAACAGTTCCTCCAGTAGCTAATAAATCATCTACTATCACAAAATTATCAAAATCTCTAATTGAATCATCCTGAATTGATAGTGAGTTGGAACCATACTCTAATTCATATTTGTGAGTTATTATTTTCCCAGGAAGTTTTCCTGGCTTTCTAGCTAAGATTAAAGGCTTTGAAAGTTGTAAAGAAATTGCAGATCCAAATAAAAAGCCTCTAGCATCTATTGCTAAAATACATCTTGCTTCTTTGAAAATTTCTTTAGAAGCCATTGAATTTATTAGTTTTCTAAACAAAATTGGATTTTGAAGAATTGGTAATAAATCTCTAAATAAAATTCCTTGTGTTGGGAAATCTTGATAACTTTTGATTATTTTTTTTAGATCTTCTTCGAGCATTATGTAAAATGAAAATTAGAAATTTTTATTAGAATTTGGATCCCATCGACAATAACATTCTTCATATTGGAATTCTTGGGGCAATGCAAGAGGAGATTGGGAATACAATTAATTTTCTCCATAATACAGCTAAAACAGAATATGGAGATTTAACAATTTTCTCAGGTGAAATAAAAATTGATAAAAATCAAAGTAAGAAGATTTTTTTATCAGTTGCTTGGAGTGGTTGGGGTAAAGTAAGTGCAGCAAGAGCTGCAACTAGATTGATAGCAACCGAGTACAAAAGTCATAATGTTGATTTCTTGTTATTTACTGGTGTAGCAGGCTCACTAAGTTCTGAATTAAAACAATGGGATATAATCATACCAGATGAGGTTATTCAACATGATCTTGATGCAAGACCAATTTTTAAAAGGTTTTATATTCCAAATTTAAATATAGATAAGTTGTCCCCAAAAAAAGAATGGTATGATTGGATATTTAAATCAATTTTAAAAAATTTAAATTCTAAAGAATTATCCAACTTTAGAAATGTTCACAAGGGTTTAATAGGTACAGGTGATAAATTTTTATCTGATAAAGATGAAGTAAATAAACTAAAAAGTTTATTACCTGAATTGAAAGGTGTTGAAATGGAAGGAGCTGCTGTCGCCCAAGTTGCGCATCAAGAAAATATTCCTTGGGCAATAATAAGGGTAATATCAGATTCAGCAGATGATTCAGCTGCTGAAGAATTCAGTAATTTTGTTCTAAACTATAGTAAATCTTCCTGGAACTTAATATATTTTGTTTTGGCTAACTATGTTGGTTGTCCTAAATTCGAGTCCTATTGATTCGATTAATAAATTTATCTAAATTAAGATTTTAATTTGCTTATATTAATCCTCATATATAACATCAAAAATTATCTATTTTTCAAAAATATTAAATCCATTAACTTGCTCTTTAGTTGAGAGTTTTTTTATTTCAAGTTGTTTATAATTATTATTCTTTAATAAGTTTCAGAGATTGATCTTTGTTGTATGTTTTTATAAAGCATGCTTTTGCCTAAAGAGAAAAGCAACTCACTATATGGGTAGTGATGAAGAGTTGCTATATTTAGATAAATTAAAGAAGTTAATAAATAAACTTTTCTAGAACTATATGAATTATTATCGAGCCAATTTTTAAAATAGTTTTCACATTCCACAAGATTAAATTTTCTATTTAGGTCAAAATTTATATCATCATTAATCCAATTGACTGAGTAAAGATTACTTTCAATTATTTTATGGTTAACTATTAAACCATGCATTAATTTAGCAAAATCATAATATCTATCTCCACATTTAATATTTGATGCAAAATCTTGTCTCCAGTCAAGAAAAATGAATTCTTTATTTTTCTTGTTGTATAAAATATTTTCAAAATGAAAGTCTCCATGAAAATCAGAAGGAATTCCTTCTGCTAAATTATTCCAATCTAGGGCAAGCAAAAGATCTTCAACTTTTGGTATTTTTTCTCCATTGATATATGTAACTGTATCTTTATGGTTAAATCTTTTGAAAAATAAATCAATTCTTTTTTCCGTTTTTACTTTATAAAATTCTAAGCACTTATTTTTGAAATCTTTAAATTCTTCTGCCGATAGCTTTATGTCTTTCCAAAAAAAAGATGATTTTTTAAGTAAATCAATAAAATTTGGGATATTTACTTTATCAGATAGGACTTCTCCATCTACTTTTTTATATGAGTACATGTTCTCAGAAACAGCGGTAATTTCTGGGATGAAATCTCTAATAATTTTAGACCTTTTAACTCTATTTTTTATAAATTCTTTATCATCTGAGAATTTTATAACTTTATCATTGACGAACCAAATACATTCATTATCTTTCTCTAAAATTGTAGGACTTTCCTCAAGTTGAAAATATTTTCTTGCATTATCTAGTGAATCCAAATTACCTGTATCATGCCAAGTAAATGGAATAGATCGAATAGGTGTTCTTTTTATTAAATGCTTAAGTGCGTATGATTCGCCTATTTTTATAGCACTTTCTTTGCCTTCAATCATTTGATCCCAAAAATCTTCTGTATTATTTATTCCAGCAAGCCCAATATATGGGAAACAATTTTTATCATTGATTTCTTTTTCACATATATCTATTACTAATTTATCTTTAACTTTTAATGACCTGTATTGTTTGTTATTATCTAAATCAGAACAACCCATCCAAGTATCAGTTGGAGATGGAATGTCTTCTTCGACTAAGGTATCGCACGACATAAAAATAAAAGGGTCTTTTAAGTAATTTTTACATTTAATAATTGAATAACCTAGACCGCTTCCTTTGCCTTCATAGTTATCTACATCCACAAAAATAAATTTTCTGCTGGGATAAGCAATTTGTAAATATTGTTTTACAAGTTTACCTTTATAACCAAGTGCTATTACAAATACTGTATCTTCTGAAAATTTATCAATTTGCCAAGATAAAATCGGTTTAAGATTAATGCTAATTAGAGATTTATTTAAGTATTTGGTATATTTTTCTAATCTTGACCCTAAGCCAGCAGTAGGAATTAGTACTTTATATTCCATTTTTAAATTCTATCGTAATCGTCTAAAATTCTAACTACATCATCCATTTCTGGGGTACTTGCCTCAAGATAAACACTATCTTCAATTCCCTCCATTCTATGAATTTGTCCTGGATTTAATGTGATTGATTCTCCTGTAAGGTAAACTTTTGATTCTAATTTATTCTCATTTTCACCTTTATAAATTCTTAGCTTGCCACTTAAAATATATATGGTTTCTTTTTTATGATTATGATATTGCAAACTGCATTTCTTACCTGCAAACATTGTTAGTCTTTTAACCATATATTTTTCGTTTATTTCTAGAATTTCTTCTTTACCCCATGGTTTATCTATGATTTTCATATTTTTTGTTTTGCTATAATAATAGTACTTCGATGGTGACAAGATATTATAAAAAATAAAAGTTTTTTTTAAATAATTTTTTAAACTTAAATCTTGTATTTTTTTAAATCTGGGTTGTATATAAAAAATTGATCATAGAAAAATTTTACATATTGATTCATAGTCCATCTGCTATTAAATCCATACTTTCTTTTAATCCATTTTTTACCTTCTTCTAAATATAACTTTCTATTTTCAAAAAAATCATCTGTTCTTATAAGATCTGACTTTTCAAGTAAATAAGTTTCATTTTCTTCTGCAAATACTTTTGTTGTAATAGCAGCTGCCCAGTCATTGGAATAAGCTTTTGCAATGATTTCGCTCTCAGTTAGATATCCTCTGAAGTTATTTCCATCAAATAAGAAATTTAAATAGTTAGGATTTTCTTTCTCCATTATTGTTTCTATAAATTCTCGTCTTAAAAGTAATGCATTATTATGAATAAACCAAAAATATTTGGTTTGATTATCATTTAATAAATTAATTTCTCCCCAATCTTTAGATGCCGGTGATAGTATCCCCACCATTGGATGTTCTTCAAGAACTTTTAAGAGATTTTTTATAGTTTCTACTTTATAGAGCTCTGTGTCGTTGGTAAGTAGAAAGAAAGCTTCATATTTCTCCCAATTACTTTCATTGAATAGATTTAAGAGCCCATAATTCATTCCCCTACCGTAACGCAAACCTTTTTTTATGGTTTCAGTATCATTTACATGCCAAGTACAATACTTTGATAATTTTTCTTTATCCGATCCAGCTTCAACTACATATGTATCATTAAATTCATTATCGTATTTAAGTAAATGTTCATATAAAGCATTGGTTGCTTCAGGAAGATTTCTATTAAGAATTATTGTACAAATTCTTGTCATTTTAAAATACCATTCTGAAATTTCTTAAATATCTATATATTGAATTTTTAATTTTTTCTTTTAAAAAAAAATTTAGATTAATACCTTTTTCATGAAGCATTTCCTCGGCTTTATTTTTTATTTCAATAAATTCTGGATTAGAAAAATTATAATGTCCAGCAATAATTGCTTTATCTCTATCTGTTGTTTTACTTCCAGAAATCATCCATTTTTTCCACTTCCCAGAATCATAAGAAATCTTCAAGAATTTTTCGGAAATATCTTTGAAACCATTGTCTTCTAATATTTTTAAGATAGCTTTGCTTTCTATAACTCCAAATTCAGGAGCTACATTCGCTGCATGTATTCCAAGTCTTGGATGCCAAGATAAAACTTCATCAGATAAATAGTCTGCATTATGTTCTTTCATTAAGATCTGATATTTATTGCATATATCTATCATTTGAGGAATCTGAATTTCTGGTGGGATTTCATTTTTCACTCTAAAAGGACTGTCCAATGAACCAATATTTCTTAATTCTTTCACTCTTGTTCCGGTTTGAATAACTACAAAAGTTGGTTTCGGATATAAATTCTTTTCACAAAATTCATGAATTTTAGATAATGTGAATTCCAGTTCCTCCTGAGAATTTGTACTACCTGATTGTTCTTCTGTTCCTATTTCGTAAATTATTTCTTTACCTTTTTTTCTAGAATAATTACAACAAAAATCATATAGTTCAAACAACCTCTCTAAGCTCTCATCAACACTTAAAGCCCCATGAATATCAATACTTGGATCTAAATGTAAAATTTGAAACCCTTTGTCAATATCAATTTTATATGATTTTTTTGCTGACTCCATAGCTTCACTAAGGGGCAACTTTCTTTCTATTTCAAGATCACTCTGCCAAGGACCACCATGGTCTCTAGCAAGATAAGTAAGACCTAATTTATCTTTATTTAAAACATATTTAGAGAATTCTTCTGTGGTCCAATTATTTACATAACCACCCCCAAAATCTTCTGAATCTATTTGTCTCCTAGAAGCAATCAACATTAGAGGTATTCTTTCATGATTACTTATTTCAATAACTGAATCTACACAATTTAGAGACATTGGTCCCACGCCTAAAAGGGTTGCACATTTCCCCTTTATTTGTTTTATTAGACTTTGCTTAATCATATTGCCCATTCACCAGAAAATTTAAGTTTATTTTCAGGAAATTTTAAAGGATTATATGGTTCAAAAAATTTTTCAAGAAGATGGAGGCATGCCTCAGCTACTGATCTATTTCCTCCAGATCTTTTTGTTACATAATTCGCCGTTTTTTTTGTAAAAGAATCAGCATTTGCAGGAGCGATACTATATCCAACCTCTTTCATTACATAATGATCAAAAATTCCATCTCCCATATAAACCACATCTTTGCAATTATAGTTTTCTTTAATCCAATCAATCCTTTTTACAGTGCTAACAAGATCTAGACTAAATTTCATATCTTCGACAATTCTTTTCTGGGAAATCTTAAACCCTTTTTTATCGCCTGTTATGAATTTAATATCTATGTAAGGCTTTAAAAGTGTAAGTGCATCATGGTCATCAGGGCCAAAGATTTTTAATAATTTACCTTCCTCTGAGTAAAAAAATTCTCCAGTTGTCATAACGCCGTCAACATCTAGAAGGAAAATCTTTGGTTGTTTGATCAAACTACTAAAAACAGAATATATTTATATCACCTTATTTTAGCATTCATTATTGGACTGGTTTTATTTAAAAAAATTTTTTAAAAATAATTATTAGGAAATTTGTATCAAATAAACACATAATTTATTTTTTTAGAAGGGTACTTGGTGATCTTGTAAAATTAAGATGATTTCAAAATAATTATGAAGTTAAAAGAAATAGCTTTATCCTATTTTAGGGATTTTTCAAATAAAGATATTGCATCTTTAAGAGGTTTTTTTGCAAATGATATAGTTTTGAGAGATTGGGAAATTGAAGCTGAAGGTATTGAAGCTGTAATTGAAGCTAACAAAAATATTTTTAATAACGTTACTAGCATTTTTGTAGAGCCTCAAAATTTATATCAAGAGGAAAATATTATAATAGCTGAACTAAAAATTATAATTAATAAATCAGAAAGCATATATGTTGTAGATATAATAGAGTTCAATTATCAAGAAAAGATAAAGCGCATTTTTGCTTATAAGGGGAACTAGACAATATTTTAATGAGATTTTTTAAGGGAAGAAAAAAAAATGAAAAGCGATTATTTTTAATATTTGGGATTTTAAATTTCTTAGTTACAAATTTTGTGCTTCAAATATCCTTATTAATATTGCCAATATTAATTGCAACGATTTTAAGCCAGATAGTAAATGCTTTTATTGGTTTTTATCTTTATGGAAAAAAAGTCTTCAAATTTGGGAGATTAAATATATTCACTTTTAAAAAATATATATTACTAGCGTTATCCTTATGGATATTGAATTATTCATTTATTCAATCTTTATTTTATTATGGTATTAATAAAAATTTTGCTGCTTTAATAATTATACCTTTTTTAGTATCTATATCTTTTTTAGGCCAAAAATATTTTGTATTTAATTGAGTTTTTTTGTAAACTTTGATTTGCTAGAAAAAATCTTTATTTATAACTTTAAATTCAATAATATTTATGATTTTCAGCAACAAAATATTAATAGAATTAGAACTAGATGATTAGATTATTAAAATACTATACTAATATCATTTTTATTAATGTTTAATAAAAAGTTAAATATGATTGATGAAAAAAAGATTGATCTAGCTATTGAAAATATAAAAGAAAAATTTCCATTTGATGGCTATCTTGATCATGCAACTGAATGTTATAAAAGTATTGTTAATTCTGTTTCGGAGAATTTAATTTTAGGATCTAAAATTCTAGATCTTGGTTGTGGCCCAGCGGATAAACCTGCAATACTTCAGGAATTGGGGTTTAATTGTACTGGTTATGATGATATGTCTGATGAATGGCACGATATTGATAATAATAAAGAAAAAATACTTAATTTTGCAAAAGAAAGTGGCGTAAAATATATAGTCGCTGGGGAGCAAAATTTAGAACTTGAAAAAGAATCATTTGATATGCTCATGTCTAATGACATGCTTGAGCATCTTCATGATTCACCTAGAATAATTCTTAATGATTTTCTTGAATATGTTAAACCAGGTGGGTTTTTGTTCATAACTGTACCTAATGCAGTTAATATTAGGAAGAGATTAGCAGTACTAAGAGGCAGAACAAATTTACCCGATTATTATTCCTATTTTTGGTCTCCAGGCAAATGGAGAGGACATGTTAGAGAATATGTAAAAAATGATCTTATTTTATTATGCAAATACTTAGGTTTAGAATTGATTAGTGTCAAAGGAAGTGATCATATGGTTAGTGTAAAATTAAAAAATATACTAAGAAAAATATATTTATTTTTAACTAATTTTGATGATAGCTTGAAAGATTCTTGGACATTAATAGCTAAGAAACCCTCTACTTGGAAAAATAATAAAGAATTGAATTTTGATGAATATATTAAATATTTATCATCCAAATCTATTTCTGGTTATGATCCTAATATAAATAAATAAAAAATTTAAAATTATAAAATTATTAAGTTCTTATTCAATATTTTTAACTTAGAAAGATCTAGAAAATTTAATAATTTTTGGCTAACCTTATTAAAATTCTAATTTATTTTTGAAAGTACTCCATTCTTAAGGGAAAATATAGTGTCAAAATTTTCAAGAATCCCGCTTCTATGAGTGACTAATATTAGTGTTAATTTTGGTTTAATACTCCCAATCCTTTTCATAATCATTTTTGAAGTTGAATCATCAAGAGCACTTGTACATTCATCAAGAACTATGATTTTACTATTTCTTTTAAGGTGAAAGTATAATGCACGAGCAATACCAATTCTTTGTCGTTGGCCTCCACTCAGTTTACTTCCTCTTTCTCCAACTTTGTCGTTTAAATTTAATAATCCATTTTTAATATCTTCATCAAGACAAGAATAATATAAACATTTTTCAAAAAGTGAATCATCGATTTTTACTTTTTCGTAGCCAACAATATTTTTATAGATATTGTCAAGAAATAAAAAAGGGAATTGAGCTACATGTGAAAAGTAATTAGATTCATTATTTTTATTTTTATTTTGATTATCACAAAAATAAGTGATTTGCCCCTGTGTTGGATTTAATAAATTAAGAAGAATATCAAGTAATGTACTTTTACCAGAACCTGTAGTTCCCTTGATAGCTATCCATTCTGATTCCATTATCGAAAAGTTAACATTTTTTAAAACATTTTTTTTATAATTAGGATATTTAAAATGGATATTATTCAGATTAATTAATAACCGGGGATTTATATTTTTATTTCTTGAAGTAAGCATTAATTTTTCCTTTGAAGACTCATTAGTTTTACAAAAGTCTGTAAATTTATAAATTGACGCCACCTGGAAAGACATGCTTTTTAGACCTGCATATAAGGAAAATATCAATTGATATTGAGGAATTACTCTAAGGCCTGCAACAACAATTATTATCAATTCATATATTGTGATGTTCAAGAAATTAAAATCTAAACTATAAAAAACAAAAAGAATCCCTAAGCTCATAAAAAAAATAAACTCTAATAGAGATCTGGGAGCGATGTTCAAAATATAAGCTTTAGCTCTTAAAGACTTTATGAAATTATCTTTTTTGATTAGTTGATATTTAATATATTCTGTAAACCCTGAAAATTTTATATCTCTAAAACCTCCATAAGTAGTGTTGATCAATTTTAGAAATGTACCCTCTGAATCTCGCAAATCTTTACTAATTCTTATGAATGATTTTTTTGTGCTTAATACAATTAAAGAATAAATAACAAATATTAAAAAAATAATAAATAATCCATTCTGCCTTGTTGTAAAGTAAACACCAAATGAAACTAAAAATAAATAAATAAAACCTTTAATTATATCTACATAAGCAAGAATGTTTTTTGTAAGACCTTGAGCGTATCCAGCTGCTAATTGAAGTTGATCTGTTGATAGTTCAGTATATTTATCATATTGG
>Ga0310343_10002240_pt1 | contig 10152 bp, 8 predicted proteins | sample HC15DNA2025_MG_FD_203519 | JGI IMG/M metagenome (GOLD analysis project Ga0310343, IMG submission 203519) | Marine microbial communities from station ALOHA, North Pacific Subtropical Gyre - HC15-DNA-20-25_MG | ecosystem: Environmental > Aquatic > Marine > Oceanic | place: Pacific Ocean: North...
GTGCACCAGTTCAGACGCTCCCATTTCCCTGGACTCAGCAGGAATTCAAGCCGCATTAGCCTCAATTGAACCCTCTGCGGTCGAGTATCACATGAGTGTCCTCGCAGATGATTCACTGCAGGGTCGAGCCCCTGGAACTCCAGGCTATGAATCAGCAGCCCGATACGCTCAGGCAGAATTTCAGGCGATGGGTCTTCAGCCGGCCGGCGTTAACGGCACCTGGCGACAGGATGTACCACTACGCCATAGCACAGTGGTTGAAGAAGAGAGCAGGCTTTCAGTCTGGACGCCGGTAGGCACGCAAAACATGACGTATGATGAAGACTTCTATCTGGCAGCTGACCCGGTCCGCGAGAAAGCAGCGATTGAATTAGCTGAAGTTGTATTTGTCGGGTTCGGCGTCAGTGCTCCCGACCTCGGGTATGATGACTACACTGAAGCCGATGTAGATGGGAAGGTGGTTATGTACCTGAGCGGGGCACCTTCATTCTTACCGAGTAATGAGCGCGCATACTATTCCTCGGGTGCCACAAAAAATTCCGAAGCGATCAGCCGCGGCGCGATCGGCACGATGACGTTCTGGGCCCCTGACGACCCACGTCTTCGCTGGAATGTGAACGCGGCGCGATCAAAACGGGGAGCTTATGCCTGGCTAGACCCTAACGGCCAGCCTAACCGCGGGCATGACCAGATCCGAGGGAGCGCATCGCTTAACCAATCGGCGGCTATGGCCCTATTCCAAGGCGCCTACGTGTCATTCGAAGATGCTATAGCATCCGCTCAGGCAGGTACCCCTCAATCGGTACTCTTAGCTACTAGAGTCTCGATATCGACAACAACGATCCATCGCAACGTGGAAAGCTGGAATGTCCTCGCCAAGCTAGAAGGGAGTGATCCACAGCTTAAAAACGAGTACGTCAGCTACGTAGCTCATGCCGATCACTTCGGCGTCGGGGTGAACTTTACAGGGGACGACATCTACAATGGAGCGCATGACAACGCATCTGGAAGCGCTATAGTGCTTGAGATCGCGCGAGCTTTTAAGAGCTTGCCTGAACCACCACGCCGCTCAGTTCTGTTCATGATTGTGACGGCCGAAGAATGGGGGCTGCTCGGATCGGACTACTTTGTTCACAATCCAACCGTCTCACAGTCAGGCCTCGTCGCAAACTTCTCTCTCGATATGCCGTTTCTTTTCCACCCACTTCGAGACATCGTCCCGTATGGCGCGGAGCACTCCAGTATGGGGGAATCAGTAGCTCAGGCTGCCAAGCACATGGGAATAGCTATCGGTCCAGATCCAATCCCAGAGCAGGTTCTCTTTATCAGAAGTGACCATTACAGCTTCATCCAGCAGGGTATTCCTGCGCTCTTCATAAAAAGTGGCTTTGAGACCGGGGACCAGCGAGACGGCGGAGAGATAAATACGGCATTCCGTCAGGAGAGTTATCACACTCCCTTCGATGACATGTCACAGGCCTTCGACTTCGGAGCTGGAGCGGACCACGCCCGCGTGAACTTCCTGACCGGGTACGTCATCGCCCAAGAAGAAAACCGGCCAACGTGGAATGTGGGCGATTTCTTCGGGGAGCTTTTCGCCGGGAGCTAAGCGAGGTAGCCGGATGATCGGTTACTTCACACCTTCCGCCCCTCATTCCTCTTCAGTCGTCTGCTCCAGAATGACGTTATGTGCTTTGAGTCGAAGTGCGTTGAGGCGTATGAAGCCACGAGCGTCTTCCTGATCATACCCACCTGCCACATCCATTGAGGACAGCTCCTGATCGTAGAGCGAACTTGTCGAGCTGCGTCCTCGGCATATGACGTTACCCTTGAACAGTCGCACATGGACTTCGCCGTCAATCAGCCTTTCCGACTGACGAAATGCTGCTCGGATGAAGTCCATCTCCGGAGAGAACCAAAACCCATTGTATATTATCTCTGCAAATCTCGGTGAGAGCATATCGCGCAGGCGGAGCACTTCCCGATCCATGGCGATACCCTCCAGATCACGAATCGCGTGGTGAAGAATCGTCCCACCAGGGGTTTCATAGACACCCCGAGATTTGATTCCAACAAATCGATTTTCCACCATATCAACGCGACCGATTCCGTGTTCCCCACCCTTGTAATTCAAGTAGCTGAATAGCTCGACAGGATGACTCAGGTCGACACCCTCGTCATCACACACAAGGTGAACCGGCATCGCATTCTTATAACGTATTATCAGATCCGACGGTCTATCGGGGGTATCCTCGAGTGAACGGGTCAGCTTAAACATGTCATCCGGAGGAATCGCTTCGGGGTCTTCCAGCATACCAGCCTCATATGACCGATGCATGAGGTTCTCATCACTGGAGTAGGGCTTTTCTACAGTCGCCTCAACTGGAATCTCATGGCGCTTGGCGAAGGCGAGAAGATCGCTCCGACCCTGGAAGCGACCCAAGAATTCGGGATCTTTCCAAGGCGCTATAACCTGTAGATCAGGAGCTAGAGCCGCGAACGCGAGTTCGAAGCGAACTTGATCGTTTCCTTTGCCCGTCGCCCCGTGCGACACCGCACCCGCGCCCTCTGAAAGTGCGATTTCGACCTGACGCCTCGCAATCACCGGGCGAGCTAGTGAGGTGCCTAAGAGGTAACGGTTCTCGTACACCGCATTGCCTGCAATCGCCGGGAAAATGAACTCGGTCACAAAATCCTGCTTTAGATCTTCCACAAACACTTTGGATGCCCCGGTAGCCTTTGCCCGCTCCGAAACATCATCAAAATCCTCTTGCTGTCCCACGTCCGCTACGTACGCAATGACTTCGTACCCTTGCTCCTGCAAATCCTTGAGGATGCACGCGGTGTCCAACCCACCGCTGTATGCTAAAACGACCTTTTTCTCTGACATATTCTATTCTTCCCGATTCCGATTTCCGGTTAGTGAAGCCCCGGCTTGATCTAACTCTGCGCCATATCGGCTAAGTACTCGCGCATCGCAACCATGCGCTCCTTCGAACCCGGCCAATCCGCTGCAACTGCCTCCACATTCGTCAGGCGCGGACGAAATCCAGAGCTCTCTCGGAGATCGTCAATCATATGCTCGAGCTTGCAGAAGACAGCCAACATTTCACCACTCGCATCATAAAACATCGCCCTATCGATCGCTCCATGGACAACGAAGGAGGCGGCCATTTCCCAGTAACTTAGAACCATACGGACGTAGGTAGCGCTCTTTTCAGTCTTCATCAGGGAGGAGACCTCGTCGAGCGAAGCGGGATTGAATGAGCGAATGTACCAGTGTCGCGCTTCTCGCATCTTCTCTTCGCGACGCAGGTCGTAAAGTTTCATCAAAGACTGCGCACTCTCGTGTGGGGTTGCCATACGGGCCTCCGGGTATCAAAAACGTGATGTGGCGACATGGTTTAGCAAACGGACTTTGTGTACCGAAAGCGCACCATGATAGCCAGTGCATCGGAACTAGCCACCCCACTCGCGCCCCTACTCAGGTACCGCCACGACGGATCATGGCGCGCACGACTTGATCAATACGCTCCAGACGAGATCCCTCATCCTGAATCTCGAGTAGCCGCTGGTGCCACGAAGACTCCATCTGGATCGCTTGGGCTAGCGAGTATGAGAGCTCTGAGCGGACGCTGAGTTCATGCAGATGGTCTGGCCCATCAGGAAGAAGATTGAGCAGCACATCTAAGAGCTTCATGGATTCACCCCTTCTGAATTCCATCTCTTCACCCCGCATTGCCGAAGTATCCTTGTGATCGGTAACGATCGCCTCGAAGTAAAGGGACTCTTGGTCTAATCCCTCGTCGATTGCGAAGCGACCTACGCCCCTAACGATCAACATGAATCGGCCGTCTTCTAATTCCTCGTGATGTTGGATCTCAGCCAAACAGCCAACCCGGCCTTCCTCACCCAGAAACGGGCCCTGCTCGTCCCAATCGTGAAAGATTAGTCCGAAGTTCCGATCGGTCTTGAGCACGTCGGCAACCATTTCTCTGTATCGCTTCTCAAATACATGGAGCGGCATGACCGCACCCGGCAAGAGTACTACAGGGAGAGGAAAGAGAGGAAGACGGTAGCGGTTCTCAGGCATCGACTGGAGGGTAAGCAACAAGGGTGAGGCGATGTGTAATTTGCAGCGAGATTTTATTATTAAAGAATGACCGACAATGAAAAGTTAAAGCCAGAACCGTGGGGCCTTCACCTACTTGGCCTAGGACCTGTATTGGCAGTAATAAGTGGGAATGTAGTCGGTGGAGCATGGGTCCTGTCAGGGATTGTCTACATGCTGGTCATTGCCCCAATCCTCGACTTGGTCTTCGGGCGAGCGACCCAACCACGTCCTCCGCGAGACTCCGGAAGACCATTCGAGGCACTGCTCTATTTACACGCAGCCCTCCAGTTCGCCGCAGTCGGCACGCTTCTGTACCGAGCTGGCCTCGATGCGGGTCATTGGACCATGTGGGGAGGTGCTCTCAGCACAGGTGTTAGTTCAGGTGTCTCCGGTATCATAGTCGCCCATGAACTGGGGCATCGCAAACCGAGATCACTAGGTTGGTGGATTGGTCGTATAAACTTGCTCACAGTCCTGTATTTGCACTTTACGACAGAACACAACCACACACACCATCGCCACGTTTCGACGACTATCGACCCCGCATCCGCTCGCCGCGGCGAATCACTCTGGGCCTTCGTAATCAGGACCATACCCAGCCAATTCCAAGACGCAGCCCGAGTACATGCGATAAGAGGGAAAACAGGCCTGCAAAACCCCGTGTACCGAGGAGCAGTCGTTCAGATGGTAACGATCGCCGGAGTCTGGTCCTCGATGGGTATATCCGCAGTCTCAGCGTTCCTGGCCCAAGCCTTATTCGCGATTTTCCTGCTCGAATACATCAACTACATCCGCCACTATGGGCTGCACCGTGAAGTAGGAGAGCGACAAACCGAAATGCACTCTTGGCAGTCTGAGGAGCGATGGTCTCGCTGGACCCTGCTCGAACTGACACGCCACCCCGCACATCACCTGAAGGCCAGTGTACCCTTCTGGGAACTAAGACCGTACCCTAATGCGCCAACCTTGCCGACGGGTTACTACGGCTGTTTTTGGCTCGCAGTAGTCCCCCCACTATGGCGCCGCATGGTGGATGGCCGTATTCCATCAGAGATTAGAAATTCCGACGTGGATTGACCTCCTACCACACGGACCACACTCTGATTGTCCCATCACCCTCAACGACTGGAATGAGGAAGGGTATGCGTATCCGCTCTATTCTACTGACCTCCGCGTTCGGGCTCAGCCTGATCGCCATTACTACACATTCTCTTGAGGCGCAGACGGACGTGTCCGAACCTTTTAAGGTCGGCACCTTTGAGATCGAAGGAGCTCCAGCAGTAGGGATCGTCCTCCGTGACCAATACATTGTCGCGCTTAACCGAGCAAACACTGCCTTGGAGCGGGACCCTGCGTTCCCGGCAATTCCAGAGCCGGCAGATATGCTGGACTTGATCTCACGCTACGAGTATGGAATGAAGGCCCGCCTCTACGAAATCGTTAACTACGTCGTAGACAACGACATGATTACAGGAGCACGGCCCGATTATGTCTACGATCTCTCAGAGGTTGGGACACTCCCTCCAATTATGTACCCAGGTAAAATCCTGAACGCGGCCGTCAACTTCTACAGCCATGTTAACGAAGCCGGAACACCAGAGCAGCAAGCGGAGGCCCGCCGACAGCGCAGGGAAAATCGAGGAGTACCGTACCTCTTCCTAAAGCCAAGCCGTGGGGCAGTAATCGGTAATGGTCACGAGATCGTCATCCCGTGGGGCCGCGACCGTATAGATTGGGAAGTAGAGCTAGGAGCCGTAATCGGAAGAGCCGGCAAATACATCTCGGCTAACGATGCAGAAGCACATGTCTTCGGCTATATGGTTACCATCGACGTGTCAGACAGAGGCGGAAGGCCTCCAGGAGGCAATCCGATGACATCAGATTGGTTTGTCGGCAAGGGCCATGACACCTTCGCACCCCAAGGCCCCTGGATCGTACCAAAAGAGTTCTACGGAAATCCGATGGAGATTCTGCGACAAACCCTCTCGATAGGAACTGAGCAGCTTCAGGAAGCAACCGCTGGTGACATGATCCACTCGCTCTGGGAGCTGATCGAATACGGTTCATCAATCATCACACTATATCCCGGGGACGTCGTAAATAATGGTACCTCGGGCGGAACAAACGCCGGGTCAGATCGCGGCTACCTGCAACCCGGCGAAGTCGTTTCGGCAACAATCGACGGTATTGGAACACTCACGCTGCCAGCCATAGCCGAGGCAGAGCCACAGGGACTGTCAGGAGCACAGCTAACCCCAGTGTGCGATTATCGAAACTGCAACCGGAACTGATTGTGATACGGATGAGCAACAGTTTGTCCGTTCTTAACGCATTATCACTAGAGGCCCAATGAGAGAAGCATTCGAGATCGGAAGTGACAGCATCCTAGCCGGCACGATTGGCACTTCCGCATTGCCCGTGGGGGAAGAGGCCGATGGCCGACCCAAGCGAATCCCACTTTTGGTATGTCATGGCTCAAGCGATGGGCCGAGGCTTTGGATCAATGGCGCAACACACGGCGACGAACCGGAGGGTGCCTTCTCGATCTTCAAACTGTTTGATCAACTAGACCCAGATCAGGTCTCAGGAACAGTGATCGGTGTGCCCGCTATGAACGTGCCTGCTTTTGAAGCTGGAAAGCGAGGAGACCCACTAGACTCGTTTACCTATGACATGAACCGGATGTACCCGGGACGCGCCGACGGATACCCGACGGAGCGAGCAGCGTGGGCTCACTGGATGGGAATGAAGGACAGTTGTGACCTACAAATAGCCGTGCACTCTGGTGGAGAGCACAGCTATCTCGCTCACATGATCTTTGCTGCGGACAACCCTCAGAGTCTCGAACTCGCGGCCGCCATGGGAAAGCCGTGGGACCTAGTCTTCAAATCTGGCGTCGGCGGCGCGAACCCTGCATCGAAAATGGCAGAAATCGGCAAAGCGGGTGTAACAGTGGAATTAGGTGGGAATTGCCGGACCCTAACGAAAGATTTTCACACCATCGCGGAAGACCTAGCCGCAGGGTACCTGAACGTGATGCGTCACTATAATATGGCGCCGGGCGAAGCAGCCTACGCCCCGGAATGGCGCATGGGTTACCAGGAAGCCCTGCTTGCACCCGCATCCGGAATGTGGGTGGGCGACCGAGAGATGGTCTTCGAGAAGATCATGACCGCTGGGACACCACTAGGCAGGATCTATGACCTGTACGGCAAGATCACTGCTGAGGTTCTCGCACCTGAAGAGGGCTTAGTATTCGGACTGCGCTCGCGTCCCTCTGTACTGGAGGGCGAATGGTGCTGCTTTTACGGCATCATTGATGAGGTGCGGACGGACCTGCTACCCTAGCCTTGGGAAAAGCCCTAACAGGGAGCCCCCTCAGCTTACAAGGCATCGCTCGCTGCTGGAGCCGCTGCAAAAGAATTAGGACTAATTTCGATCACTGGAAACTCGACCGGTCAATCGGGACACGCTCAACTAGGCACCCTCGCCCCCGCTCTGCCGAAAGAGATCCCTCATCAACAATCACCTGACCACGAGAGATCGTCCACGTCGGAAATCCATTCAGCTTCATACCATCGTATGGACTGTAGTCGATATCGGAGTGCAGCACCTCAGCACTTACCGTCAGCTCCCGGTCTGGGTCGACCACGATCAAATCTGCGTCAGCTCCGGGTTCTATCCGTCCTTTCTTAGTCAAGCCGAAGATCCGAGCAGGGGCAGTGGACGTAAGCTCCACAAAACGCTCAGGCGTCAGTCGACCTCGAACAACGCCCTCAGTGAATACAATCGGAAGTCGTGTCTCGACCCCAGGCAATCCGTTAGGAATCTGAGTAAAGTTGTCGCAACCGCCGGTCTTCTGTCCCTCGAACCGGAACGGGGCATGATCGGACGACACTTGCTGAATCGATCCCGCCCCAAGCGCTTCCCAGAGAGCATCAACATGACTGTGATCACGCATCGGTGGACTACAGACGAACTTAGCCACTTCGCATCCGGCCCCGGGGTCGTATACGGAGGAATCGAGCACTAGGTACTGCGGACACGTCTCTGCCCAAACAGACACGCCACGCGCTCGCGCTTCCGCAACATGTCTGGCCGCACCTGAAGAGGTAACATGTGCAATGCAGATCGACGCTCCCGCGAGTTCCGCTAGCATAATCGCTCGGTTAGTCGCCTCTGCTTCGACCTCCGGTGGCCGGCTGGTAGCATGGTATGCCGGGCCTGTCTTGCCCTCCGCGAGGTGTCTCTCAATCAAATGAGTGACAGCACAGTCGTTTTCACAATGAGCGTATATGAGTCCGCCATGTTCCGCAGTGACTTCCAGTAGACGAATCAGGTCGTCGTCACCGATCTTCTTGTCTCCATACGTCATGTAGATCTTGAAGGAAGGGAAGCCCGAATTGATTAGCCCCTCCATCTCACTTAAGACACTCTCGTTAACGTCAGTCACGATGAGATGGAATCCATAGTCGATGACAGCATCGGGTGCGATCGTGGCAAGCCGCTGGTGACGAGCCTCACCTAGGGTTCCGCCTTGCTCCTGCAAGCCAAAGTCGACGATGGTTGTCACACCCCCGAAAGCGCCAGCTACGGTACCTGTGTAGAAGTCGTCAGCGGTAGTAACGCCGAGTCGACCAATCGGGTGAGCGAGATGAGTGTGAGTGTCTATCCCCCCTGGCATTACCCAGTGTCCGGTTGCATCAATAACTCGGTCGACGTCCTCGGTCGCCCCGTGCAGACCAGGCGCCACAGCTTCGATACTTCCATTTCGCACGAGCACATCCGAATGTGAACTTCCCGTCGCTGTAACCACATTGCCGCTATGGATTAGCAGGCTGCCCTTGTCATCCACGTTATAACCCCGCCTCATAAGTGTGAGCCGACGGCGGCCATAGTAGACCCAAGCTCCCAGACTTCAAGGGGTCACATCATGAATATTGATCGTAAACAATTCACGAAGATTGCAGGCGCAGGTGCCGCCGCGATGGCGCTAGCTTGGCAGCAAGCTTGCGTTCAAGTAGCCAATACAGGGGAAGTCTCCACGGAGACAGTTCGCACGCTGTTAAACGTCCAGGGACAAGGGGGATTCTATGAGCAGCCCGAGGAACTCGAGCGTCTAAGGCGAGCGGTGACCAGCAGCGTTCGGATTTCGAACCAGTTGAGATCTTATCCCCTAGATAGTGATGAACAGCCACTCACCATCTTCCGGAGGGGATGATGCAGTCCACTCCAATCCATTTCATGACGGTCCGAGAGCAGGCCGAACTCCTAGCATCAGGACAAATCACATCGGTCGAGCTCACCAGCGTCTTCCTCGACCGAGCCGAAGAGCTCGACCCGCCACCCTTCTCGCTCCCAAGCGAACCCCGACCAGATCATGATGGCATGCTCGCCACCATGGTAACAATCGCCCGCGATCATGCCCTAGAGGCCGCGCAGCGAGCCGATGAAGAAATGCGCGCAGGTCGCAGGCGCAGCATCCTTCATGGAATCCCCTACGGAGTAAAGGATCTACTCGACACCGACGGTATCCGCACGACCTGGGGCTCGGGCATCTTCGCAGACCGGGTCCCGACAAGAAATGCCACCGTAATAGAGCGCCTTGCCGATGCTGGCGCAGTTCTCATGGCTAAGATGTCACTGGGAGAGTTCGCAGGAGGAAATACGAGTTCAGCGCTCAACCCGTGGAAGCTAGACCGCAGTAGCTTTGGGTCTTCTAGTGGGACGGTGTCGGCCTCGGTAGCTGGCCTGATCGGTTTCGGGATCGGAACCGAAACCGGGGGCTCAATCGTATTTCCAGCATCCTCCGTGGGCGCGTCTGGCTTACGCCCGACCTTCAGCCGAGTGAGTCGTTACGGATGCATGCCGCTGTCGTGGAGCCTCGACAAGATCGGACCTGTCGGACGTTCAGCCGAAGACTGCGGGTATATCCTTGAACAGATCGTCGGATTCGACGCGCGAGATAACTCTTCAACAGATCGTCCCTTCAGCTTTCGCGCCGACCCGGGCTCTATGCGTGGCCGACGACTCGGCGT
>Ga0310343_10002243_pt1 | contig 10147 bp, 9 predicted proteins | sample HC15DNA2025_MG_FD_203519 | JGI IMG/M metagenome (GOLD analysis project Ga0310343, IMG submission 203519) | Marine microbial communities from station ALOHA, North Pacific Subtropical Gyre - HC15-DNA-20-25_MG | ecosystem: Environmental > Aquatic > Marine > Oceanic | place: Pacific Ocean: North...
AAATCGTAAATGGAATCGCTATTGCTAGTGGTGTTATATCTCTCACCGTCGTTGGTACTGTTGGGTATGTATTCATACGCAAGGATGCGATTATCGAAAACGTCAAAGGCAAGATAATGGAATCTGTAATGCCAGGCGGAATGAGTGGAATACTTGGAGACGGAGCTGGTACTGGAGCTCTTGAAGGTTTAGCTGGAGGTGGTCTAGGTTTACCATCACCATCCAACCCCATGGCAGCACCAGATGCCCCAACAGAACCAGTGTTACCATTAGGTTTCTAATGCTCAAGGTATGTAATGAGTGCGGTGCTACTTGGATTGACGGTCAATTATATTGGCGTGAATCAGGAAAAGAAGCCTGCCCTCATGACTTAGCAGGGTTGGTTTGTAACGTGATTGAAGATCCCGATTGCATTAATCCTTGTCTAGGTTCTACCAGTGGTGCTACATGGCAACACTATCAAAACGAACTTGAAAGATACAAGGATGATGAATGATGGACTTACAAAAAATTGCTACCTATGGAAGTGCAGCAGCAGTTGTTGGAACTGGTGCGATAGTAGGTGGTGGTGCTGTTGTTGATAATCTCACAGATGGCCCTGCAAAAAGACAAGAAGTACAACTAGAACAAATAAGAAAAGTAGTTAGAGAAGAAGTTCGTTCTGCTTTAGAAGAAGCATGGCCAAAAACTTCTGGCCCTGTCAAAGGTTTGAGGTTGATAGTTCCAAATGCCAACAAATAATATCCCAAACATCTATACTATTAATGGTGGATTGCAATACATTCCTCCCCTTAATATTAGAGATGTTAGTGTTGTAACTATAAACAGGCCTTGGATGAGAACTCCTCCACAGGCAATTCCTTGGAGTCCTCCTGTTACTGTAAACATAGGAGTTCCTATTGTACAGATGCCAGGATGTGCCAAGATGCACAAAGAGAACGCATCAAATCCAAGTAATAAAAGTAGTAGTCTAGTAAATGATGACCCTGATCAGAATGTTGTTTTGTGTGATGGTGGTATGCCATATTATGACCCACCCGATTATCGTGCTAACGAGCTTACTTGGGAGACTGTTTATGGAGAACCAGAACAACAAGTTAGTGGTGTAGACACAGGTGAACCACTAGCGCCACCCGATGCAGATACAACACCACCCGAAACACCAAAAGAAGATAAGGAAGTTCCTTGCCCAGGCCCTGCTAACCTAAGAGTTGGTGACATAACTCAGGCTGGTGACGAGAGAGTAATTGGTCATCAGTTAATACCTGATCCGAACAACCCTAAAGTAAATATTTGTGAGACATTATATGAACCTACCACTGCTGTTGAGAAATTTCTGCCTTCTGTAAATCAGACCACCACTACAGTCGCAATCGCAGTTGTGGCTACGGCTGGTGCAGCTGCCACACCATTATTACTACGAGTTTTTAAACCTGTAATTACGAAATTATGGAAGACTTTACAGAAAAAACTTGGTAAAAAAGAGGCAAGACTTACTCGTAACGATATCATGACAAACAAATATCGTGAGAAGAAAGGTCTTCCTCCTATAAAGCCTAAGGGATAGATATTTCTTTTAGAACACTAGCGTCTGTGCTAACTTTTTTGGGTTTATCCCACTCAGGTTGTGGTATTACATGTTCGTGAGGCAACAACTGTCCGCCAGGATTTGTAACTACTACGTCGGCACATATAGAATAGTATGGCGATTTGGGGTGGAACATAATGCCAGTTTTTATTAATTCGCCACAGTTCTTGAGTCTTGCAATCTCAAAGTCCAATCTCTTGTTTGCAATGAGTTGACCTTGCATATCATTCTGTAGTTGTGCTGCCTCCATACATTGTTTCTGTAACTTCTTATTCATAGGAATAGAAAGTGTGGCAGATAAACCAATATTCAATGATTGGTTTGCTGTCATATCAGTACGAACAGGTTTATCCCATAAGACAACGCCAGGATTATCTGGTCTGCCATCAGGCCCATCTACATCTACCGTAATTTCCATATCTTCACCATCTGGGAACCATCTAGTTCCATCTGCCTTAGTCCTTGTGTCATACCATGACTCCCAAGGATAGTTTTTTACTGTAATAGTTTGTTGTGTTGTACGACCAGTAAAATCAGTCATGTCGTACTGGGGTTCCAAATAACTGTCTACCCAAGGATCTTTTCTAGAATCTGCAAACTGGATATAGGGTGTGAAGTTCAATGTAGATCCTTGACATTGCACGCCACCACCGTAAGTATTGGTTATATATGGGCCCTGTAGCACCTGTATAGCTTGATTCGTAACCGAGCCAGAACTATTTGCTATTGGATTGGCTGTTGCACTCACACCCCCTACATTCTCCGCCAGTGTGGCAGGGGCAAGTACAATCTGTGTTAGACATAAAGCTATTGGGTAAACGTTGAAGTTGTGTCTGTGACGCTTTGGATTTGAGTGACCCTCTGTATTATGGTCTGGTTGGTCATGCCTGGCCCTTGATAACTCTGAGTGAATTGGAAGGCCCCGCCTGGATTTGTTATCGTGAAGTTCGTTGGGCTTGAAAAGTCTAAGGAATCGAACGAACTTGTTACTGTTCCTGTTACGACGTTTCCTCCCGCTGCTCCACTTGAACTGCTTGGTGTCACGTTTACTGTTGATTTGTTCACTGGTGGGTTCAAAGCCTCTCCATTGTTGGAAACGTTTGTGCCCGTCACTGAGTATTCCCATCCTGTCCTCATATCAATTGAATTTATGGTCTCCGTCACGGTGGATTGAGTTTCCGTTCGGGAAGTCATAGAGCCCTGTTGGAAGTTTGGCACTACGGGCACTGCCATCACTGGAGTTGCCAGCGAAAACAATGCTACCGTAGCGACTACTTTCCTCATTTTTATTTAGTCTGCTATTCTACGCTGATTTCAGACACAAATTGGCCAGTAGCCGTAGTACCCGCCCCGCCAGCTGTTAGTGTCATAACTCCCGCTGAGGTAATTGTACCAGCAAGACTTCCTGCCACGCCACCACTTTGAGTAGTTACGTTACCAAATGCAGGCATGTCAGCAACAATACCTGATCCTACGTCAACACCAGTTCCGATTGGTGCAACAGCGTCGCCCATAGTGAATGACTCAGTAAGGCTGAAGGCTGAGCCTGCTGTGGTAACTGAGTATGCACCTTGAGTTTGTGTTGCAGCTGCTGTTGTTGCATTGTCACCAGATGCTTTGGTGAGTCCACCCATAGTACCAGCGGTGATATTGTTACCACTTACACTGTAGGTTGAACCAATTCTTGAAGCCTGAGTCGCTGCCCCATCCACGCTGAGTTGTGTACTCGTAGTCAATCTGTGAATCAAGTCGGCTCTAGCTGACATGGGAGCCGCCATCAAAAGCATAATTATAGGTAAGAATCTTTTCATGTGATTTCCCACTATTTTCTAGCCGTATTTATACTCAGTTAATTTTGGAAAAAAGTAAGTCTATATGTATCTAAGTTTATAACTGCTCTTGCTATTCTCTGTCCATTATCCTCTCTATTTGTGGAAGACACCACTTGTGGTATACACTCTTTAAAATCTGGGAAGGATTTTGCATATCCAGTGTTTATGAAACCATATCCAGGCACGTTTGCTGTCTCATCTTCGAGAGTCATGACACCACCTTCGTAACCACTAGCTGTAACAGTGACAGGATTTAGTCCAACCTCAGCATACCATATGCCTCTAAAATCTAGTTCTATAGTATTATCGGTTAATCCTCCAGCGACTGCTTTTAGTCTGTCTATATCAATATATACTCCTTCATACCCTGCTGTATCCGTGTTATTATCTCCACCCCATTTCATATAAACCTGTGATCCACCACCATCTGTTATCAAAGATGTCTTTCCATGTCCTACTGTTACGCCAGCTAATTGTGTAGGTCTGATAAACTCACACCTAAGATCAAAGTCTTTTCCGTCAGTCCAGTTCCAATAGAATTGTAACTTATCTGAGTGAAATATTCCGAAGTCAAAGTCTGCTCCTTTTGACTTCCCCATTCCAAATGCTAAAGGTGACATATTAACTAGGGATTATAAATGAACCTTTCATACCAGCGTGGCCTGGCACAGTGCATTGATACTCATAATTTGGCGGTGCATCATGTGGTATTGTAAATATCTGTACTCCTGTTTGAGATCCACTGACATATGTTCCTACACCTGTAGTTGTTCCTGTATATTGAATACGGAATGGGTGTGAACCACCAGTAGAGTTCTCAAACATATATGTGAAACCTCTCATCAAGTAAAGAGTTGGATTTCCTACAGAGTTTCTTTGCCCAGGCCCTGCCATACTATATGAAGAAGAACCGTTAGCAGTTATATAATATCTAGTACAGAATCCTCTACTGGTTCCACTAGCATCTATCAAGTCAGTAACAAAACTACCAGCAGTTACAATACCCACAACATCTACAGTATCAAAGGTACTGTTTGCAGGGACAGATCCTCCAGAAGCAACAAAGTTAAGTTTTCCGCCACTGTCGTCATATGTTACTGAGATGTTGGTTTCAGTTCCACCATCAACCATACCACCTACGATATCTTGAACTTCCTCAGTAGTAAGTTGTGTGGAAGTTACTGTAACAATACCAGCTGATGCTGGAGACACAGATAAGTTAGTGCCGAAGTCAATAGTCCCAGCAGTTCCAACTGTTGATCCACCATCCTTAACTATAATACCAGAACCAGAACCAGTAACTCCTGTAAGTCCTGATCCATCACCCACAAATCCAGATGCAGTAACTACTCCTGTGACTGTGGTATTAGTCTGGATTGCAACTTGACCAGCTTTTAAATTTAGGTCGCCGTTACTCTCTATAGTTGGGTCGCCACTTGCTCCAACTATATTAAGATCCTTTACACCAAACGATTTTTCTGCCATTGCGCTAGTCTTTTTTAGTATTTATTAGGAGAACTTTATCTCAACTCCACCACTGAATTTTAAATTGGGTGAGTTTATAATTTTGATCTCAGGTTTTTTTGGTTCATTGGGTGAACCAGTAGGGGCATCCCATATCACAACAGGGCCTTGTCCATAGGACTGAAGTGAGTGATAATCTTCCCACTGTTGAGTTGTATCACTGAAAGATGTGATGTCATCTCCATAATAAAATCTAGATGGGTCTTGTGTTCCGCATTGATTCTTAAGCCAATCCTTTACTTCTCTCCAAGTCCAGTCTCTATTATATTGAAGTTTAGTAGTGATCCATCCAGCAACTGTAGGACATGCAGAACTGGTGCCACCAAAATCAATATCATATGGAGTCAATGTTAATCCAGTATATGTTTCTGGGTGAACATATGTCTGAGATGTATTTTCTCCATCTGCTGTGAGCGTATCATCAGCTGCACCGTAAACATCAATTCCTGTTCCTCTATCACTATATTCTACTATTGTTTCTTTATAATCTGTATTTCTACCAGTATACCCGCCAGGAATAATTTGATCATTCAACGCACCAACATTGATTGCTGCATATTCAGTTCCAGCAGTAGATAATCCAGATGTAGTTTTACCTAATGACTGTGGCCATCCTCTTCTATTGAATGTGTTATAACATTGTAAACCAAATTCAAAATGAGTTGCAGATGCTAAAGTTCCAGTTTCACTACTTTCATGCCAGTAGTTATCAAAGTCTGGACTGCCAGGAGCTGTTTGAGTTTGATTACTATTACCAGAAGCAGCTACGAATATCACACCAGCATCTGACATTTCTTTTCCACTTGCAGTTGTAGAGTTATCTACCATTTCACCTTTCATTCTACCACCATCACCAGCGACTCCTAGTGTATCAATAAATGCTGGTTCAGTTCCAACAGTATATTGGCCAGTAGCGGTTACACCATTTACGTTTGCTGGTCTGTACCAATACCAAGCGTCTGTTTGCCAAGAAGTAGATCTATAACCCCAACTATTACTTGACAGTGTGGGATTCCTATCATCATTTTGCTTACCAGTTATTGCAGAGTGTCTGTCGTAGTTTGGTTTGTATAGATGGAAAATTTTCTGTATGTCAAATTGTCCATTGTCATTGATTCCAGCATTATAACTACCGATACTATTGATTACCCACTTGTTGGCATTGTATGCTGAACCATAGTTCTTACCAAATACTTGACCAGCACATTGAGTTCCATGATCAGTAAAGTTAGTTGCCTTTGCGGTATTACTACCATTACATCTTGCTCTAGTATAGAACGTACTGATACCTGTCACAGTTCCTATTGTTGAGAATCCTACTGATCTTTGGCTTGCATCAGACCACCATGATCTTGCAGCAGAATCTGTAGGAACTGTTGTGCCATCCCAACGTTGTGTTAATAGAGATGGATTGTTATTGAAAAAATCTGGATCAATATAATATGGTGCATCAAGAACCAGATCTAGAACACCAGATGTGCCTGGTGTTGTAGATATGCCACTCCATGTCAATACATTTCCTGTTGACCATCCTACAGGATCATCGGCAGTGGTTACAAATTCTGGATGTGCAACCCAGAATCCATCATCAGCCACCACTGCATCTACTCCAGTTCCATCACCTAACTGAAATATTCTTCTTTCAAGTATAATATGATCAGATCCACTAATGCCAGTGGATGTTGCATCCCAAGGGTTTTCTTTCTGTGTGTGTCTTAGTATTTGATAACCAGTTCTATTTTTATCTGATGCACCAATACCAGCCTGAGATGTGGGTGGTGTTGATGGGGCAGTATTAAATGCTCTATAATTTGATACTGACTTACCGAATCTATCAAATCTCTGAACACCAGTAATTACATCTTTAGGATCAGGAGCATAATTGCCTGGATATGCTGAGTAATCTATGTTTACGAATTCTACTTTCTCATGTTTTCTTAGATCCTCTGCTTCCGCATCAGTCAACATGTAAGTTCCTCTAGTGTCACTATGAAGTTTCTCATCTGTGACAATAATAGATGGATCAGGGATGTTATCTTCTAATGAACCATCTTTCTTGAGTTCTTCATGAATAAAAACCCAATCCTCTTTGGTGTAACATTTGATAGAGTATGCTTTCTTTTCATCGGCTCCAGTTGGTTTAACAGCCAACCCTGCCCTATCAAGAGTATTTGTGCTAGTATGGATCATAAGCTCTCAATGTAAGTCTTGACGAATCGGTATGTGGATAATCCAGATATCCCTGCCTCTGGTGTGAATTTAACCACGACGTTATTACTACTCATAGTTGCTGCAATAGACACCTGTTGTTCTGGAGAGAACATGATGCCATATTCTTGTGAGAACGCTGTAGTTCCATCATGCATGATGAGAACTTTTTGTGATTGTCTATATGTTCCTAGACCAATCATAAACGTATACTCTGCACCAGAGTAACTAACCTTAGACCATGAATCAATTTGGGTTTCTACTCCAGCAGCTGCAGTGTATGTTCCGAATCCAGTTGTTGATACACCTCCACCACCACCAGCTGATGTAACTGTAATGGTCGCTCCAGCACCAGAGGCAGTTGCACTTATTGATCCTCCAACAAAATTGATTGTTGTTATACCAGATCCTACAGTGGTTCCTTCTTCTTGAATTGAAATACTTCCACTGCCATCAGCTGGAACCCATTGAGAACCACTCCATGTTAATACTTGATTAGTGCCTGGAGAATTACTAGAAACATTAGATAGATCACCTAAGTTTGAACCATTGATATTTGTAAGGTATCCAGCACTTGCATGATCGCCCCATGAATATGCTGTCTCATACTGTGTAATATCAAGTGCAGTAATCTGTGCAGCAGCACCTGTAAACGGAACTGCTCCTGCTAAGTTAACAGTCGCAATTCCACCACCATATGTTACTGTACATGCGGCACCAATAAAGTTAACTGTCTGTGCAGTACCAACGGTAGATCCTTCCTCTTGATATACCATACCAGAGATACCACCGCCTCCACCACCACCTGATGAGGTCACAGTCACTACACCAGCAGATGCTGGGGAAACACTTAAACCAGTTCCGAAGTCAACGGTTCCAATGGTTCCTACAAGGGTTCCACCTTCTTTAATTATAATACCTGTACCAGAAGCAGTAACACCAGTTAGTCCAGAACCATCACCAACAAAACTAGATGCAGTTACTATACCGACATTGATGTTTGGAGTTCCAGTTAGTCCTCTTGCTAAAGTTGCAATTCCAGCTACTGCCGTATATGTGACTCCTATTCCAGTTATACCAGAACCATCTCCAGAGAATGATGTTGCGGTCACAACACCAATTCTATAGTGTTCAGTTCCTGTTCCTACAGTGTTATCGGCATTTTTATTGACAAGTTCTCTCCACCCTAAAGCATTATTATTGAGTGCTAATCTATTTCCTTGACCTGTGTGGAAGTGACACCAATACCAAAGTGTGTTAGGTGCATCAGCTGGAGGTGTAAAGTGTACAGTCTTAGTAGTAGCAGTAGCAAAACCACTGGTGTACTCTGCCATAGTTTTGACGACACCATCTAGTCTGTAAACTGTAGTAGTAGGATCATAGTGAGCTCCACCTGGCACCAAGTCTCCATCTTCAGTTAGACTGAACATGAGTGGGTGAGCCTGATTATTATAGTTGGCATTTGAAGCCAGATTCTGATCGAACAGATAAGTCGCCCCTCTTGTTATGGGGAATTGGTCTGGTTTTTCTACACCATCAAAGTAGAATACACCTGTTGCTTGACCATTAACTGTGTCTGTACCGACTGAAACTTGAACTGTTATCTCTTCCTTATGACCATAGTATGCCTTTCCGAATTCATGAACGTGTGCGAATTGACCATGAACTATCCCTGCTGCTGGTAGAGATGAATAAGTTGACCATAAGTGAGGTAAAACATTATCTGTTGCAGTTCCGTCCAGTCTGCCTTGTAACTTGAAGTTACCTAGTACGTTAAGTTTATATCCCTCTGTGTTAGTAGTACCAATACCAATGTTAGTTAAAGTATGAATACCAGTAGAGTTTGATCTCCATATACTATCTGTTGATGGTAGGTTAGTAAGTTCAGAACCATCACCAGCAAACTTAGATGCAGTTACGACACCTACAGTAAAGTAGTTGCCATACATGTCTTGATGTAGAATCTTCCTCCAACCATTGTAACCACCCATTGTGGTTCCACTGGAAACATAAGCAGTCTTAGTATTGTTTGCCCATGCAAACATACCTCTCCAACTTGTACCAGTAGGTAGATCACCTGTTGCGTCAAAGTCAAAACGCATCTTACTACCTTGGCCTGGGAAGGTTACAATTCCAGTACCATTAACATTATCAACAACTATTGATGGAGTTCCTGTTAAATTCTGTGCGACTGAGGCAATACCAGCTGTGTGTGCATACCCTGCCATGGTTGAGAACCCTGCATTGGCAACGTATGTTGCAACACCAGCCACCTTTGCATACTCGGCTACTCCTGAGTTGGTTGATACACCAGATGATGATGCGTATGTTACGATACCAGCGACTGTGGCAAAGTTTGCAGTCAGTGCCAGTGTTGCTGTGTCAGCGAACCCAGCTGTTCCTGATGTGGTAGATACTCCAGCAACGTTTGCATACCCAGATGTAGTAGAAAATCCAGAAGTAAATGCAAATCCTACTGTGTCAGCAGCAGAAACTGTGACGTTACCACCAAATGCCTGTGTAACATCTAAATTTCTATCTAAATTAATACTTTGTGCAACACCAACTAGAACACCACTATCCTTAATGACAACACCAGAACCTGTTGCAGTAACACCAGTTAGACCAGATCCATCTCCAACAAATGTTCCAGTTGTGATACCTGTTAACTGAGCATTTCCTGATACATACAGAGCTGCTGTGGGGAGAGTTGTTCCTATACCTACGTTCTTACTTGTGTATATTCCTGTGTTCCCTGCCTTAGTCCAAGTACCAGCACTCCCTGCATTGGCACTAAGATTATCTCCGTCACCAAAGGTAGTATATATTTCCGTAAAGTTTGCGTTTACCTTACTAGCACCCAAGGCGAGGGAATCTCCCAGTCCATCGTTCGGTGTGAATCCAGTAAATATTCCCTGACGAGCCATTTAGCTAAAAATTATAGAGTCCCTGTCTTCTATTTATTGATATAATAAATACGTTATGATAGCTATAC
>Ga0310343_10002245_pt1 | contig 10142 bp, 10 predicted proteins | sample HC15DNA2025_MG_FD_203519 | JGI IMG/M metagenome (GOLD analysis project Ga0310343, IMG submission 203519) | Marine microbial communities from station ALOHA, North Pacific Subtropical Gyre - HC15-DNA-20-25_MG | ecosystem: Environmental > Aquatic > Marine > Oceanic | place: Pacific Ocean: North...
CGAATATTTTTGAATTTTGAATATAGAATGAAATTATGAAATACAAAAAAGAGTTAAGTGCTTTACTTATTTTTTTAGGTTTTGCTTGGCCAGTATCTGATATTCTTGACTCTAGTTACACTCCAACTCAAGTAATTTTAACTGTTGTATTTGCTTACCTTGGATTACGTTTAACTTATTTCGTTTATTTTAAAAATAACTAATCTGACCCACTTAGATTCATTTAACTTTATTATAAAAATTTCTTTATAATGTTTTTAATATTTTTTGGAATTAAAGACGTTATTTTATAATAAATTTTCTTTGAGTATTTTAATTTATAATACTTAAAATTAAATAACTTAATAATATTAAAAATAATTTTTTTTAGTTTTAATGAATTATTGTTAATTTTTTTAGTAAAAATATCATCAATTATTTTTAAAAAATATCTATCTAAATATCTTGGATAACCAAAATTTTCCATTTTACATCTATAAATTATAAGATTTTGATCAAGAATACCGTTTAAAATTTTTCCATCAACAAATAAGGTGTCGATTGGATGTTGTTCAAACAAGTTTTCGTGGGCTATTTTTCCTAATGCAACATCATCAATTAAAGAATGATCCCAATTAGTTTCGTGATCTAAAATAATCTGAACTGATTTTCTATTAAGTAAAATTCCAACCCCTTGTACATAGTTAAATTCATTATTGTAATTATTCATATGGCCAGCGTATATTGGTATTGAATTGTCTTGATTCGAGAAAAACTCGTCAAGTTTGTTAAGATTTACATAACATGAACTATTTGCTCTAAGAACAAAATCATACTCAAATTTTTCTTCTATCCATTTAAAAGCTTCAAGTGTTTTTACTCCAATATCTTTTATTTCATCACCAACAGGAAAAGATATATAGTTTTTGTTCTCTGAGAACTCTTCTCCCCCTTTATAAAAAAAGACTTCTGCATTAAAGTTTGACGCTCTTTGTACCCACGTCTCAAATTGAATTTGTTCATTTCTAGGTGAAGGATATTTATCAGAACTTAAAATCAAAATTATAATTTTTTTAACTTTTTGATTTTTCACAGTTTCATTTTAATGTTCAAAAGATTAAATGAAACAAAATGGTTTTATGATTATTAATATATCTTTATATGAACAATAAATATCTGAATTTAATTGAAGAGTTTACAGATATTTATATATCAAAACCTATTAAAAATAATCAAGGTGGAATGGGTTTCAATCATAGTTTTGCGTTATTTTGTATTTTACGAGAAAATAACCCTTCACTTGTTGTGGAAAGTGGAGTCTTTAAAGGTCAATCAACATTTATAATTGAAAATTCACTACCCAATACACAGATTATAAGCTTAGATGTAAATTTTGATAATTTAGAATATCGTTCTAAAAATGCAGAATATATTAATACCGACTTTAATTCAGTAAATTGGTCAAAATATAACACTAGAGATAGTGTATGTTTTTTTGACGATCATCAAAATTCTCTTGAGAGATTGAAAGAAATGAAATGGTGGGGTTTTAGAAGGTCCATCTTTGAAGATAACTATCCAGTAAATGAAGGAGATTTTTATTCTCTTAAACAAATTCAAAATAAAGTTGGACATGAAAATATACAATTAAGTCAAGACTTCAAACCAAAGAAAATAAAGCAGAAAATTAAGAGAAATATCGAAGAAAGAGTACTTAATAAATATTACTTTAGACAAAATATGATAAGAAAACCCAATTCTGTAGATGTAGCTAGTTTTGAAAAAAATATATCGAAGGTTTTAGAATTTTCACCTGTATTAACTAATGAAAAAAATATTTGGAATAAAAAATGGGAGGGTTACTATAAAAAACCCGACGAAATTTTAGATAAAGATAATTTAGAAACTTTTCCCATATTTAAAAAATTTTTTGACTCATTAGACAGTGAGACAAAAAAAAGAGAGTTTGAGTATGGGTTCATTACATATGTCGAGATTAAATAATTATTTAATATTTTGAACAATATTTTGGTATACACTAAAACAGTAAAACTTAAATGATTAAATTAAAAAAAAATTTTGAATATATTCTTATTTTTTTACTATTTTGTTGCTTGATTTTTATTTTAAGCTTTAATATTTTGCATTATGATCCGATATTTGGCTATGACGGTGAAGCTCATCATGAATACGTACAGAATTTTTTAAATTTATACCCTCCATGGGAAAATGATTTGTTGCCAGAAATCTATACTTATGAATTTTTTAGCCCACCTTTGCCATATGTTTTTCCTGCTTTTGTTAACGAGGTTTGTAAAAGATATATAACTTTCGAAAATGGAGACATTTATAACAACTGTAGAATATTGTATGGTTTTATAAATATGATTTTTAATTCAATCTTATTTATTACTTTGTTAATGATTTATCAAAAAATCACAAATCTTTTGTTTAAAAATAATAGTTACTTTAACCTTACGACAATCTTGGTAATGATCATATTTACAGCAAATTATAAAACTATCGTAATGCTACGGGGAGAAATGTATATATTATTACTAAATTCACTCATGCTGTATCAATTTATAAAAATTTATAAAAATAATTTTAAATTTGGTAACAAAGATTTACTTAAATTTGGATTAATTATAGGAGGATTGGCATTAAGTAGGCAGTGGGCTTTTTTACTTTTTCCAGCTTATTTTTTATTGACAATTTTTATTGATAATAAAGAAGAAAGATTGCGTTATATAAAATTTATTTCTAAATCTTTTGTTATTGGTTTTTTATTGTCTTCATGGTTCTATTTTGATCTTTATCTTAATTATGGAACTTTTACAGCATTCAATATGGATTCGATAAAATTTAGTTTTAATAATCAGTTATCTAATTTCTACAATCCTTTTAACAAAGAAGCATTAATTATGTTTTCTAAACCAATACGGGGAAACTTTGTAAATCAATTTCTACCAGTTCTTTATTCAGATCTTTGGGGAGATTATTGGGGGTATTTTTCATTTACAAGCCGAGATCTCAACTCTGGAAGAAATCAATTATTTATAGGAGACTATTTAGCTAGAGTAAATGTAATATCAATTATTCCAACATTTTTGTTAATTTATGGTTTTGTAAAAAGTTTTAAATTCTTCAAAAAAAGTAACGATCATGAAAACTCTCTATTTTTCAAATTATTAATCTTATGTACACTATCTTCTTTTTTTGGATACTTAATCTTTTTAATAAAGTACGCAGAACCTTCAGGTGATACAATAAAAGCGACCTACATTATTCAATTATTTCATTTATTAGGAATATTATTAATTAACTTTCTTGAAAATTTAAAAAAGAGCAAACCAAACTCTTATGTTTTATTTGTTTTTATTTATATTGTTATATTTATCAATAATTTTTCAGCTATGATGAGCCATTTCCCATATCAGAATATTTTTACTTTAAATAATTTGTAATTTTTTCTCCTATTTCGTTTTTCAAAAAATTGTTTTGATAATTATATGAATAATTAATCTGAAAAGAAAAAACTATATAGTTCTTTTGTTATATTGTCTCTTTTGAAAAGTAAGCTTGTCTCAAAAGCTTTTTGTTTCATGTTAGACTTTTCATTATCGTTCATATTCAAATATTTTTTAATTGATTGATACAAACTTTCGATATCCCCTGATTTAAATAATATTCCATTTACACCATCATGTATATGTTCAGAGTAACCCACACTATCACTGCAGATGCATATTTTTCTTTGTGACATCGCTTCGATTAGAGTAAGCGGCCCTCCTTCCATTGTGGTCTTTGTTTGCCTAGATGGTATAAAGACTACATTGCTCTCATTGTACGATTTTAATTTTTCATCATTGTTTTTCCATCCCTCAAATTTGATATTGTCCTGTAAATTGAGTTTTTTTACTTTTTGTTCAAGAAATTCTCTATCTATACCATCTCCCAATATTTGTAAACTAAAGTTTGTGAGCCCCTCTTTATTTAATATGTCTAAACTATCTATCAATAAATCAACTCCTTTATATTCAATAAGTCTTCCTATTGATAAAAATTTGTTTTCTTTAATTTTTTCTGAGTATGAAGTTTTCTGTTCATAAAAAAAGTCATCTATTGGTAAGGGTATTATTTTACTTTTATTTTGTTGTTTTAATTCTTTATTAAGAGAACTATTTATTTGGCTTAAGTTTAATGAACTTATAGCAGAGAACTTGTCAGTATTTCTGACAATATAATTTATAACTTTTTCTCCTAAATACCCTAGATTTTTGATAATTAATACATCCGCACCATACGTACTAAAGAATTTTTTAAAGTTTGATTTATTTTTAATAGTTGCTGTTATCAGTGCTTGTGGAATTAACCATTGAGAATAGATGAAATCGGGTTTTTCAAGTTTAATTAATTTTTTTAAAGAAAAAAACTGTGCAATAAATAGACACAAAATTTTAACTATATTAATTTTATTAAGATCATAAGCTGGTTTTAGTCCATATTTCCACAAAGTTTGCCCTTTAATATTCCAAAAATATCTATATGGAACAACCTTGTAGTTGTCTTCAAAATAAACATCTTCATTAAAGTCTTTCATTGGTCTTAAAACTACAATTTCAATTTGATCATATTTTTCATTTAAAGATTTAATCATTGAGTTTATAAAATCTGGCGTCGCTTCATCCAAACTTGATTTATAAGTGGATGTATTGATTATTATTTTTTTCATTTTTCTTTAACAAATAAAAAAGAGGACAAAAAAGATAATATATCAACGATAGTTATCAAGATTCTAGTTATGACAATAAAATTTAAAACCACATTTAAATTATTAATATTGCCTAATAAAAATATAAATACTGACTCTCGAACACCAATTCCAACGGGAGCAGTAAAAACAAACATTCCCACAATGGTTGAGATTATATAAATTGAAGCATATTTAATTTCAAATTGTCCAAAAATTTCGATAGAGATTAAGTACACACTAATCAGATAGCAATACTGACTTAGAAAGTAATAAACAAAAGCTGTAATCAAATTTGATTCAATCTTTTTTCTTAAGCCGTAAGTTCGTAGAGCAAGAATAATAAGCAAATAAACAATTGTAAAAGTACGTAAATCTTGAAAGAAATAACATATTGATATTACAAATGCTGATGAAAGTATCAGGACTTGTTCAAGAATATAATTTTTTGTAATTGTTTTTAGTGAAATGTCTGATTTTAATCTAATTTCATTTACTCTTTTTAAAATAACTCCTACTTTGAAGGGTATATACTTTGCAAGATTTGATCCTAACCAAACTTTAATTAAGTAATTTTCTTGATCTGTGTCAAAAAGCTTTGCCCATGCAACAGATTGGGAATAAAAAGATAAATAAAAAAGTAAAATTGATATTAAAATAATTTCGATATCTAAATTAAAAAGACTTTCATATTCCAATTTTTTTAATTTATTCCATAAGTAATAAAAAGAGATGAATAAAAGTAAATAGTTAGAAAATCTAATTAAATTACTATCTTTATATTTTTCGTAGATTAACTTTAAATATTCCAGCATTAATTTGGTAAATGCTTTGGTTGATATACTAATCTTTTTAACTCAGAGAATTTCTTAAAACTGTCAATTCTTATTAATAAGTAAATCAAAAATACAAACAATATTGTTATGTAACCAGTTCCAACAATCAATGATTGTATATTCCCAGGGTTTGAACCTAGCAGAAAGTATGGAAGGAAAAACCTAGATAATAATAAAAACCCGGGGGTAAAAAATAAAATTGAAATTACAACAAAAGCTGTGCGAATTTTATACAAAAATATAGACTTTATTATTATTGCAATCGATTTCTTTACATAGTCAAAATTACTTTTGAACAGTCTTGAATTTCTCGTCTTGTTAACTTCTCCTATTGATGAAAAATTAATTATAAAATGATCTGATACTCCCTGAAACAATGTTTCAATAGTGTAAGTAAAAGAATTGTTTGAGAATAATGAATTTGCCGCTCTCTTTGAATAAATCCTAAAACCAGAGGTTACATCTTTAATTTTAATTCTTAAAATTTTACTAACTACCGACGAACCAACTATTTGTAAAAAATTTTTTGTCTTTGAAAAATGGCTTGTCTTCTTAAAGTTTCTTGCTCCAATTTCGATATCTGATTTTTTTTCAATTGAATTCGTTAGCAACATAGAAATCTCATTTGAAGGGTATTGATTGTCGGCGTCAAAGACTACTACGTAATCAAAATTATTATTTGCAGTGAAATTCATTATGGTATTAAAAACTTCTGATAGACCACAATTAATAATTGAATTTAATACAATAATTTCTTCATTGAAAGTTTTCAATATATCATGTGTTGAGTCTGTGCTTCCATCATTAACAACTAGTATTTCAACCAGACAATCTTTAATATTATTTTTTTCATTAATTAGATTACTTAAGCATTTTGCTATTGTTTCTTCCTCATTAAAACAAGGAACAGCAATTAAAATTTTTTTCATTTAATAGTAATTCTAGTTTTGTTTGGTGCCGAAAAGAAAGCGTTGATTTATTAATTTTTGAGAAAAATAAAAAATCAAAATTAAATACACCAAAATTTCGATCAAAGACATATTATTTGAATAATTTATAAGCCTATTAACGTCATCATTTAAATAACCAAAATTATTTACAACCTCCAGAAGCGTGTCTAGGTCAATAATAAATAAAATAAGTTTTATAAAAATTACTGCGAGAAAAGATGTACCAAAAATTGTTAAGTAACTATTTAAATCAAATATTGAGTTTAATGTTCCTTGAATGTAGTATCTTGCAGAGTATCTAGTATCAACCCCAAATATGTTTATTTGTTCTCTCAAAGAATTTAATTCGTTTGTCTCAAACATTAGATATAAAAAAATACTAAAAATGTTTAAAATTGATAATACTTTAAACTCTGTTGTTGATAAATATTTATAAGACAAAATAATTGCAATAGGAATAAGGCTAAACATATATCTATACCCATAAGAGGAAGCAACAGATTGCCATAAAATTACAATCCCTAAAGGAATAGAAACAATCATTAAGAGCAATAAAAAGAGTTCATATTTTTTTGAAAAAAATATTTTAACAATTAAATAAAAAAGAATGAATAAAACTGGTGAAAACCAAGCAAGACCAAATTCTTGAGAAAAAAGTATTAAAACAAAATCTTTTAAAATACTTATGAGTGTTTCTAGTGAAACAAACCGTTCTAAATCACTAAGATTTAAAAAATTATCTATCAAATTGGTTGCTGGACCTGCATAGTTGCTTACTAAAGATGGATTTATTCCAACAAAATTATATAAAATTTTTGTATGGGTTAAAAATAGACCTAATCCTGATACAAAACCTAAGTAGTAGTATGGATTAGTCATAATATATTTATTTATATTTTGCCTTTTATTCATCAAACAAATTACAAATATAGGTAATAATATAAAATAATAATTTACCCATCTAATCATCAAAAAAAAGATTGAAAAAAATCCAACAAAAAAATAATTTTTTCTTTTTTCAATTGTTGAAAGATACATTATTAAAGATACTGCAAATGCCTCATATATTGGGGTCATACTGAATCTCTCAAAAGCATAATATCCTAATCCTGAACCAAGTAAAAGTGCAAAAATTGTTAAAGAGTCTATTTTTTCCACCTTCATTCCTACAAGTGTTTTCCTGATAAAGATTAGAGTCAAAAAGAAAAACACTATCGAAGCCATTGAATAGAAAAAATATGTTATATTGTTTTCCTCTTTTAAAGTTTTGTCAAATAAAGAATCAAGGACATTTCCTAGCGCAACAAATGGTGATGATAACAATCCTGAACCAAAAGGATGTGTTGGAACTGGATTGTTTGAATCATTTAGGATAGAAAAATTATTTTCTTTACTTACCTGATTTGAATAATCTAAATCAAAATCAATACCAAGTGTATATGCATGAAAGTAATAGCTCGCATCATCATGTGATGACCATGGATGAGGTTCTGAAGTACGATAATCTATCTTAGTAATAGTTAAAAATAAGAAAAATAAACTTAAGAAAATTGAAAACTTTTTAATTGATTTATTCTTCATTTTTAAAATTTATAAAATTAATCATAACTAATTTGTATCAATTTTTTTAAAATAAGAATAGAATTATACTTTATCTATGAAAATTTTCATTACAGGAATAGCAGGGTTCTTAGGCGGCCATATTGCCGAAAGACTTTTAGAAGATGGTCATGAAGTAAGTGGTTGTGACAATCTAATCGGTGGTTATGTTGAAAATGTTCCCGAAGATGCTGAATTTTACCAAGTTGATGCAATTTATCTGAATCAAATGAAAAAACTTACAAAAGGTTCTGACATTGTTATCCATACAGCATGTACTGCTTATGAGGGATTAAGCGTGTTCTCTCCCTATCTCGTTGGTCAAAACACGTATCAAATTTCAATGTCTGTTTTTACAGCAGTTGCAGAAAATAAAATACCTAAATTAATTAATTTTTCAAGCATGGCTAGATATGGTACTCAAGAAGTGGTACCTTTTACTGAAGATATGATTCCAAAACCCCAAGATCCTTATGGAATAGCAAAGTATGCTTCTGAAGAAACATTAAAGGTTTTGAGTTCAGTACATGGTTTTGATTTTGTTAACCTTGTCCCCCACAATATTATTGGACCAAAACAGAAATACGATGATCCATACAGAAATGTTGTTTCAATAATGATTAATAGAATATTAAATGGTAATGGACCAATTATTTATGGTGATGGTGAACAAAAAAGATGCTTTTCAGATATAAATGATGTAGTAAATCCATTTATCAAGTCATTAACTTCAGAAGACGCTGTAGGTGAAACAATTAATGTAGGACCTGATGAAGATGTTATATCTATAAAAGAACTGTCCTCAAGAGTTTTAAAAGTATTAAATTCTGACTTAGAACCTATATTTGTAGATCCAAGACCACAAGAAGTAGAATTTGCTCATTGCTCGGCGGATAAATCTAGAAAACTTTTAGATTATAAAACATCAACAACCCTTGATCAATCAATTGAAAATATTGCAAATTGGATAATCAAAATGGGGCCAAAAAAATTCAGATATCATCTTGATATTGAAGTTGTTAATGACAAAACTCCAAAAACTTGGAAAGAAAAACTTTTTTAAACTAACTTATTTTTTTACAATATACTTGATAGCCAAAACAAAGAAGTTCCGAACTGCCCTTATCAGACATTGATAAAGAACTTAACAAATTAAGAATTAAATATATACTAATTTTCCGAAATAGATTTAATTTTTTGTTTGAATAGTTATCTGACACAGATTTTATTCTTCTAATCTCTTGAGCTAAATATTCAAAATAGTTTCCATTTGGAACAATCTCAATAATTTCATAACCATACTCTTTTAAATTATGTTCGTAAAAATATTTATTGAAACCTGTTGAAAAATGAAATGGCGCATAATGTGTAAGACTATTAAAGGGGGCTGTCAAGATAAGGTGGCCTCCTTTTTTTGTAACTCTATTTATTTCTTTTATTGCTTTTATTGGATCGGGAACATGTTCAAGAACTTCGACGCATAATACTGAGTCAAAATATTCATCCTCTATTGGCATATTTGTAATATCAGATACAAAATCTAGATTATTGTAATCTCTAGTTTGAGTATGTAGACCTTTTCCATCCCCTTCACCATCATACTCAGCAATGTCTTGTGATTTATAATCAAGATGTGTACAAAACTTTTTATATTTTCCCTCTCCTGCTCCAGCATCAAGAATAGTTGTATTCTTTGGGAGTCTTGATAGAGTTTTTTCTAACCACTCTTCTCTACTAGATCCATTACTTGTACCAACCTGTTTTGTAATAAAATTATTAATTTTTTGTTTAATCATTATTTGAGTTTGTTTTTAGCAATAACTATATAATTATATGGCAGTAAAAATAATAGAATGATATCTAGTAAATTTAACTTTTTTAACCTTAAAGAAAATAATATAAGAAAATTATTATTTATTTTGCTTTTTGTTGTGGCATCTATTCCTTTAATTTTTAATCTTTTTACTTATAGCCTGATTAATGATTATGAAATTGATTTAGAAACCTACCAAATAACAATCCCTG
>Ga0310343_10002246_pt1 | contig 10141 bp, 8 predicted proteins | sample HC15DNA2025_MG_FD_203519 | JGI IMG/M metagenome (GOLD analysis project Ga0310343, IMG submission 203519) | Marine microbial communities from station ALOHA, North Pacific Subtropical Gyre - HC15-DNA-20-25_MG | ecosystem: Environmental > Aquatic > Marine > Oceanic | place: Pacific Ocean: North...
ACTTGAAATAAAGAATAGCAAAGTTGGCTCAGGTCAATCGATTCCAGCTGGTTTAGAGGCTTTATTAATATCAGGAGTTCTAATTTTTCCAGAAATTATTGAAATTAATATTGAGAATCTTGAATCCTTGATTATTGAGAATAAGTTTCTAAAGCAAATTAGAGATAAAATTATTGATAGTATAAGTCTTGAAGAGTCTTTTAATTTAGAAAATATAAAAAGAATAATTGAAGAAAATTATTCAGATAATTTGAAAAAAGAATTAAAATTTTCAAAGAAATACTGGTCTAACTATAAAAATTCAACTATAGAAACTATTTCATCAATTTGGCTTGAAATTTTTGAGGACGATCAACATATAAAATCTTTAGAGATCGAAATCAATAATTTTGATAAAAATATTAAAGATGATGAAAATGAAAAAAGATTAATCACTATTTTAGAAAAGAAAGATTTTGAACTGAGAAAAATAACTGAGAAATATGGCCAATAGAAAAAAAAGTAAAAAAAAGGATGAGCAGAATCAAGTCGCTGAGTCAGCTTTATTAGATCTGTCTAATAGAGAAGTAAAAAAAATGATAAAAACTGCTAAATCTCAAGGATTTGTTACTTACGAACAATTGAATAAAGTTACATCATCTGAAGATTTAAGTTCTGAACAAATTGAAGATGTTATGTCTATGCTCTCTGAAATGGGTATCAATGTTATTGAAAATGAGGAAGACGATAGTTCTAATGAGTCTCCAGGAACCGCTAAAAAAAATAAATCTGAAAGATCTGACAGAACAGATGACCCTGTTAGGATGTATTTGAGAGAAATGGGTTCAGTAGATCTCTTATCCCGCGAAGGTGAAATTGCAATTGCAAAAAGAATTGAGGCTGGAAAAGAAGCAATGATTGAAGGTTTGTGTGAAAGTCCATTAACATTCCAAGCAATAATTATTTGGAGAGATGAACTTAATGAGGGTCAAGTTCTTTTAAGGGATATAATAGATCTTGAAGCATCTTATGACGGTCCTGATGCAAAAAATAAAAAAATTGTTGTTGATAAAATGCAAGTAGAACGAGAAGAACAATCAGACAACGACATTAAAGATGAAAATGAAACATCTGATTCTGAAACTGTAGATTATGATAATAATCTCTCTTTGGCAGCTATGGAGGCAGAATTAAAGCCAGGTGTTTTTGAGATCTTTGACTCAATATCAGATAAGTATAAAAGATTAAGAAAGTTACAAGATAAAAGAAATGATTTAAAGAAACAAAAAAAAGATTTAACAACTCGTCAACTTACATCGTACATCGACTATTCCTCAGAATTAAAAGATTTAATGAAACAGTTATCTCTAAATCCTAATAGAATTGAAGCCCTTCTTGATCATTTATATGACATCAATAAAAGACTTGTGGATTTAGAAATCTCTTTATGGAAGTTAGCAAGCTCATCAGGGATAGATCGCAAGGATTTTTTGAAAGAATACCATGGTAATGAATTGGACTCAACTTGGATAAACCGAGTTGTAAGACTTAAGAGAGATGGATGGCAAAAATTTGTTAAAGAGAATAGAAAAAGTATAAAATCAATTTTTACAGATATACATGATCTTTCAGATGAAACTGGTTTAGAAATAGAGGAGTTTAGGAAAATTGTTCTTAAAGTTCAAAAAGGTGAGAGAGAAGCTGCTGTTGCGAAAAAGGAAATGGTAGAAGCAAATCTAAGATTAGTTATTTCAATAGCTAAAAAATATACCAATCGTGGTTTGCAGTTCCTTGACTTAATTCAAGAGGGTAATATTGGTTTAATGAAAGCAGTGGATAAATTTGAATATAGAAGGGGTTATAAATTTTCTACATACGCAACTTGGTGGATAAGACAAGCTATTACAAGGTCAATTGCTGATCAAGCTAGAACTATAAGAATACCGGTTCATATGATTGAAACAATCAATAAGTTGGTAAGAACATCCAGACAAATTCTTCATGAAATTGGAAGAGAACCTACTCCTGAAGAATTGTCTGAAAAACTTCAAATGCCTCTTGATAAGGTAAGAAAAGTTTTAAAAATTGCTAAGGAACCGATTTCTCTTGAAACTCCTGTTGGAGATGAAGAGGATAGCTATTTGGGTGATTTCATTGAAGATAAAAATGTTCTATTGCCTGTAGATGCGGCCATACAGGCTAATTTGAGAGAAACTACTACAAAAGTACTTGCTATGCTCACACCAAGAGAGGAGCGTGTTTTAAGAATGAGATTTGGTATTGGCATGAACACCGATCATACACTTGAAGAAGTTGGACAGCAATTTTCGGTCACTAGAGAGAGAATAAGACAAATAGAAGCAAAAGCTCTCAGAAAACTTAAGCATCCAACAAGATCCAAAAAATTACGTAGCTTTCTTGATAATTAAAATATAAAAGATTATTAGGGCCTGTAGCTCAGTTGGTTAGAGCAAACCGCTCATAACGGTTCGGTCGCAGGTTCGAATCCTGCCAGGCCCACCAATTAAGGATTTAATAATGTCATCTTACCAATATATTTTTTCTCTTGAAAATCTCTCTAAAACATGGCCGGGTGGCAAAACTCTTTTTGAAAATATAAATTTATCTTTTCTTCCAAACGCAAAAATTGGTGTTGTTGGATTAAATGGATCAGGAAAATCTACATTTCTTAAAATTCTATCAGGTATAGATAAAGAATTTAATGGTGAAATTATATCTGCAAAAGGAATAAAAATTGGTTATTTACCCCAAGAACCTGAATTAGACCCAGCCAAAAATGTTTATGATAATGTTTGTGAGGGGGCCAAAGACAAACTTTCACTTATTGAAAAGTATAATGATCTATCAATGAATTACTCAGACGAAATAGCAGACGATTTGGCAAAACTTCAAGATGAAATTGAGGCAAAGGAATTGTGGGATTTGGACTCAAAAATTGAGCTGGCAATGGACGCTTTAAGATGTCCAGATAAGGATAAAAATATCAATAATTTATCTGGGGGAGAGAAAAGAAGGATAGCAATTTGTAAGTTACTATTAGAAGAGCCAGATTTACTTTTGATGGATGAACCTACAAATCACCTTGATCCAGAGACAGTAGCTTGGCTAGAAAATTATCTTAAAAATTATAATGGAACAGTAATTCTTATTACACATGATAGATTTTTTCTTGATAACATAACAGAGTGGATACTTGAACTAGACAGAGGAAAGGCTATTCCTTATGAAGGAAATTATAGCAAATGGTTGACTCAAAAGCAGAAAAGAATTGAACTTGAAACTAAACACGAAAATGCAAGGTTAAGAAGACTTAAGAGCGAGGTAAATTGGATTTCATCTTCTCCTAAAGCCAGACAATCAAAATCCAAAGCAAGAATTAATAATTATGAAGCTCTTTTGAATACTGAAAATGTTCAATCCATAGATGATCCTCAGATTATTATTCCCACAGCTCCAAGACTTGGAGATCTTGTGATTGAATTAAATAATTTAAAAAAAGTTTTTGATGATAAAGTTTTATTTGAAAACTTATCTTTAAGAGTTCCGAAAGGAGCAATTGTTGGAATTATTGGTGCTAATGGTGCAGGTAAATCCACACTTTTTAATATAATATCTAGTAAAATAGACTCATCTGAGGGTTCAGTAAAACTTGGCGATACTGTTATTCTAAGTTATGTAGATCAATCAAGAGACTCTTTAGATCCCGCTAAAACAGTCTGGGAGGAAATCTCTGGTGGAAATGATGTTGTAGATATAAATTCAACAACAATTAATACTAGAGCTTTTACTAGTGCTTTTAATTTTAAGGGAACGGACCAACAAAAAAAAGTTGGTCAGTTATCTGGTGGAGAAAGAAATAGAGTTCACCTTGCTAAAGTTCTGAAATCTGGTGCGAATGTTCTTTTGCTTGATGAGCCAACAAATGATTTAGATGTTGAAACCTTATATGCACTTGAATACGCTTTAGAAAAATTCTCTGGTTGTGTACTAGTAATAAGTCATGATAGGTGGTTTTTGGATCGTATTTGTACCCATATTTTAGCTTTCGAGGGTGACAGCAATGTTGAATGGTTTGAGGGAAGTTTTTCAGACTATAATAATGAAAGAAAAATTAGGCTTGGTGAGGAAAGTGAAATTCCATCAAGAATAAAATATAAAAAATTCTCTAGATAATTAATTATTAAACTGTTCTTTTAGCTTGAACATTAGTTTATCAACATCACCATTATTTTTGCTTAAAAAAGAAGTGAATGTAGATCTTTGCTCTTGAGCCATCCACACCCCAATTACTCTTATATCAAATACTTTAAATTCATTATTTTGATTTTTAATAATTCTCCAATCAATTTTTGTTGGATTTTTATTGCCTTCAAATTGTATCAATGTTTTAACAATAATTCCCGATCTTCCATTATCTGTTGCGTTAACAATTGTAAAAGCACCATTTGGAAAAGAAGCCAATCTTATCGAGTAAATCTCTGATACAAATCTTTTTATTAGATTAATATATTCCTCAGTTTGATCAGTAGTTAAATTTCTTCTATATGGCCCCAAGACAAATAGAGAGATTTCTCTAACCGCTAAATTTGATAGAAAAATATTTGAAATATTATTTATTTTATCCTCAATATTTTGCTCTTTATTACCAAGTATATTGATGGTTTCTTGTGCAATTAAGGATACATAATCTTGTGCTGAAGATATTTTATAATCAGCTTGAGTTGAACTTGGTAAAGCCATAAAAAAAAATATAAATATAAGTTTCAATTTATTATTCATTTTTATTATCTTCATCTAAAGTTTCAAAAAAGTCATCGATAATCAGATTATCAGAGGAATTACCGATAGATGCATATCTATTTTGATAATAAATAGATTTCAAAGAACTGTAATAGTCGATTGATGTTTCGCGCAAATTATCAATTGTATCCATATTTCCTGATCGTGATGAAACGGCATATAAAATAGTTGGAGAAATCCTGATTGCATTATCTTCATCTTTTAAAAGATAATTAAGCGGGTTAATAGCTATATCAATTATGCTTCCAGCAAAGTGTCTAGATGACCTTGGTCCTATAAATGGTATTACCAAATAATTTCCTTCCTTTACGCCCCATTTTCTTAGCGTTATGTCAAAATCAGTATTATTTTCATTTAGGTTTATTTTTTCTGCTATATCAAAAAGACCGAATAAACCAAAAGATGAATTTATGATTAACCTTAACATACTTGAGAAGGCACTACCTATTTCACCTTGCAGTACATAATTGGTAAAATTTATTGGTTCACCATAATTTTGAAGAACATTAACTATACCTTTTTCCAAGGGATTAGGTAAATAACTATAACCAATGGAAATAGGCCTTAGGAAATAAATATCAATCTTATCATTAAATTCATGAATCCTTCTATTAGACTTTTCATATGGATCAGATATTTCGTCAATTCCATAAGAAGTTTGTACAGTTACTGTAAAAAAGACAAATAAAATAAAAATTTTAAAATAATTTAACACATAATTCCTCAATCAAATTTTACCTCTACAAATCTAAATCTTTAACTCTTTTTATTATTTTATCATGTAAACCCATACATGATCCAATAATTGATTTTTTTGATGTATCTTTTAAATTGTATATTAATTGATTCCCTTTATGGTCTGTAACTTTTCCACCTGCCTCTGTTATCAAAAGATCGCCTGCAGCAACATCCCAATCTGATTTTCTATTTAAAGCCATCATCGTGTCAAATATACCACTAGAGACAAGCGCCATTCTATAAGCAATTGAATTTTTATTCATAATTTGCATTTTTGGCCAAGACCTCCTCCATACAGGGTGAGAAAACATAGGTTTAAATGCACACATTTTACAGTTTTCAAGCACTTTAGTATTTGTTGTTGTTATTTTTTTTGAATTCAACCATGAACCTTTATTTTTTTCAGCTTCATATAATTCTTTATTAGCAGGATTATATATAAAAGCTGAAATAGGTTTACCTAAAACAGTTAAAGCAATTGAAATTGAAAAATCCTTTTTTCCATTAAGAAAAGATTTAGTTCCATCAATGGGATCAACAATTAAAGTTTTTTTGAAGTTTAGTCTTAAGTAATTATCTTTAGTTTCTTCTGAGAGCCATCCAGTTTCAGGTAATTTATTTTTTAACTCTTTATGAAGAAAATCATTAACCTCTATATCTGCTTCTGAAACTTTAGTCCCGTCTTCTTTTTTCCAAACTTTAGGTTTGTTATTAAACCATTTAATAGCAATTTTTCCACTTTCTATTATTATATCTTTTATCAATTTGTGGTCTTTAGAAAAATTTATTTTGTTTAGACTCATTTCTTAGGAAACTTAATGCACATATTTAAAAACATGTTTATAAACCTTCTTCATAAGACTTGGTAGCTCTAAGTCAAAAATATTTGATTTTTGTATCCAAATTCCTTTAACTTTTTTTTCTTCTACATTCTCACAAATATAAACTTTTAGCTTTAATTGAAAATGAGAAAAAGTATGATTTATTTGTCCTTTTACCGGTTGCCAATCACCTTTAAAAGGAAAAACAGGCTCCTCTTCTTTGTTTGAACTCTTCCCCTTCCATTCTGAGGAGGGAAATTCTAACATTCCAGGTAACAATCCTGATAAGGGTCTTCTTTTGAGATAAACTTTGTTTTTGTCTGAAATAATAAAAAAAATATTTGCTTCGCGAATTTTTTTGATTTTTTTTTGTTTTTTAATAGGTATTTCATCCACGATATTTTTATTAAAAGCATGACAGAACTTTTTTATTGGACAAACAAGACATAATGGTTTGGCTGGTTTACATACCATTGAACCCAAATCCATCATAGCTTGAACATAATCACCACTTCTTTTTTTAGGACAAAAATCTTCTGAGATTTTAATTAATTGTTTTTTAACCTTGTCTTTTGATTTTTTAATTCCAAGAACTCTAAGAAGTATTCTCTCAATATTTGCATCAATAACTGGAGCTTTTTTATCATAAGCAATAGCTAAAATTGCTCCCGCTGTATAAGGCCCAATACCAGGTAATCTAATCAATTCCTCATAGTTACTAGGTATCTTAGTGTCATATTCTTTACATAATATTTTAGCTGTTTTATGTAAATTTTTTGCTCTTGAGTAATAACCTAAACCTGACCAGGAGTCCATTATGTCCTCAAGCTCGCTGTCTGCTAATTTTTTTACAGAGGGCCATTTTGAAATAAATTTGTGATAGTATGGCTTAACAGCCTCAACGGTTGTTTGTTGTAACATAATTTCAGAAACCCATGTTTTATATGGGTTTGTCTCTTTGATATCCATTCGCCAAGGTAAATCTCTTTTATTTTTATCATACCAAATTAGGATTTTTTTTGATAAATTATGTTTAAATAATAATTTCATTTAGTGAGACCTTGAATAATTAAAAAAGTTAATGATAAAAATTTTTTCGCTACTAAGCAACTAGGTTGGTATATTTCTAAAATATCTAAACCCTTTTTTAATAGACAGGGTTTTATTAAAAGTTACATAATCGATAATTGGAAAGAAATTGTAGGTGAAACTTATTACCAACGATCAATACCTGAAAAATTGAAAATTCAAAAGGGTGGAGGAGTCTTGATTATTGCTGCAGATGGAGCAACATCCACTGAAATGGAGTATTATAAACTTAATATCATTAAAAAGATTAATGATTACTATGGTTATAGAGCGGTAAGTAGAATTAGATTTCGTAATACAATCCTTCAAAATCAGACCATAAATGTTAAAAATACAGAAAATACTGATAAAAATTATGAAATAAAGGATAAAAATTTAGATGTTGAAATCAGTAAATTTGAAGATGGAGAATTGAGAGAGACCCTAATTTCTCTAGGCAATAAAATATTAGGAAAATAAATAATACTAATAAGAGAGGAGATTGATGAGTAAAAAAAATATAATAGTTTTGTTTGGTTTAGTTGCATTTGGTTTAATTGTTGGGATATTATTTTTTTCTCCTGGTCAACAAACTCAAGCCATAAATGATAATATAAGCATGACAAGAGATACATCACTTAATGTTGGTCTAGTTAATAATGTTTCAGCTGCACTAGTTGGTGATCATTCAATGGGATCAGATGAGTTGAATATTACAATTGTAGAATATGCAAGTTTAACTTGCCCGCATTGCGCTACATTTCATGGAGAAGTTTTTCCTAGAATTAAATCAGATTTAATCGATACAGGTATAGTGAGATATATTTTTAGGGATTTTCCAATTGATCCAATTGCTATGGCAGGATCAATGATTGCGCATTGTTCTGGCGATGATAAATATTTTGGAGTTATTGATGTTCTTCTCAAAACACAAGATGAATGGTTGTTTGAAAATGAGAATCCCTATAATGGTTTGTTAAAGGTTGCACGTTTAGCTGGTCTTTCAGAGGAGGATGTTAAAATGTGTTTGAATGATACTGACTTATTCAATTTAATTGAGAACAATCAAAAAATTGCGACCACAAAATTTGGTGTAAGTGGAACGCCTTCAGTATTTGTAAACAATAAAAAAATATCCACTTTAGACTACGATACAATAATAGCTGAACTTAACAACATAAAGGAATGAAATAGATTTTAAGGAGTAAATATTGGATTTTAGTAAACTCAGGCTTTCAAGTTTTAAATCCTTTGTTGAGCCAATTGAAATAGATATCAAGGATGGCCTTACTGGTGTTGTCGGTCCAAATGGTTGTGGAAAATCCAATTTAGTTGAGGCTATTCGTTGGGTTATGGGTGAGGCTTCATATAAATCTATGCGAGCTTCTAATATGGAAGGTGTTATATTTCAAGGAACACAAAACAGACCATCAAGAAACTCTGCTGAGGTATCTCTTGTATTAAATAATAAAGATCGAGATGCACCATTGATTTGTAATGATGCTGAAACGATTGAAGTTACCAGAAGAATTGAACGTGAAGCTGGTTCTGTTTATAAATTAAATGGCAATGATATAAGAGCAAGAGATATCCAGATGCTTTTTGCTGATGCATCTACGGGAGCCAGATCCCCATCTTTGGTTAGACAAGGTCAAATTCAAGAATTAATTGATCAAAAACCAAACGAAAGAAGAAGAATTCTTGAGGATGCTGCAGGCATATCTGGTTTGCATGTTAGAAGACATGAAGCCGAGCTAAGAATAAAATCTGCTGAATTAAATATTGATAGACTTGATGATATTTTAAAAGAACTATCATCTCAAATAAGATCCCTCAACAAGCAATCTAGAGAAGCAAAAAGATACAAAAATTTGTCTCAAAAAATTAGAGAAAGTGAAATTTTACTTCTTGCAAAAAATTATATTACTTTTGAAATGGTGTGCAATGAGAATGAGGGTAAACTAAATTCACTTAATGTTGAATATCAGAATATTGTCAGAGATATAAGTACAAAAAAAACTGAGGAATTAAATGCTCAAAACACTTTGCCGAATTTAAAAGAGAATGCCAATTCTTCATCTGCCGAACTTCAAAGGCTGATTATACAAATGGAAAGATTTGATAATGATAAGGAACAATCTGAAAGAAGAAAACAAGAGTTAGAAGACTTAATAATGACTACAAATCAACAATTGATAAGGGAAGAACAGATTCTTGAAGATATCAATTATAGTACTTTTGATAATTCAAAAAATAATAATGATGAAGATGAATTAAAAATAAAAATTAATAAAAAAGAAAAATTAATTTTCAATATTGAAAAAGATATTAATCAATTGACAGAACTCTATGCAGATAAAAATGCCCTTGAAAGTTTAATAGGTGATAGTATTGAAACGAGTAATTCTTTGATAGAGGGTCTTGAAGTCACACCTGGTTACGAAAAAGCATTGGATGCCCTTCTAGGAGATGAGCTATATTATTCCCTAGATAGTGCTAATGATATTTATTGGAAAAAAAATAGCATCAAAGGTAAAGTCCAGAGTTTACCAAAAGACACCCAATCTCTATCAGATTTTGTAAATGGTTCTGATATTTTGAACCAAAGATTAAGCCAAACGGCTCTAGTAAGTAAAGAAAAAGGAGACATTCTATTTTCTGAACTTTCATATGGGCAAAGGATGGTAACTAAGGAAGGTGATCTTTGGCGTTGG
>Ga0310343_10002248_pt1 | contig 10141 bp, 9 predicted proteins | sample HC15DNA2025_MG_FD_203519 | JGI IMG/M metagenome (GOLD analysis project Ga0310343, IMG submission 203519) | Marine microbial communities from station ALOHA, North Pacific Subtropical Gyre - HC15-DNA-20-25_MG | ecosystem: Environmental > Aquatic > Marine > Oceanic | place: Pacific Ocean: North...
TTAGTAGTAAATTATCTGGAAAAAATAGGTTTACTGAAAATTGGAAAAAAATCGCGGAAAAATTATATGAATAAAAAATTACTTTACTTTAACCTTGCAGTTGATGAAAATGATACATCCTTAGGTTTCGCAATTAAATGGATTGAAAAAATTTCAGAAGAATATGAGCATGTTGACGTAATTACATTAAGAAAAGATTCTGAAGCCAACTTTTCAAATTCAGTAAATATTTTTGGTCCAAGAAAAAATAGTAGAAGATTGTACAAATATATATATTTTTATAAAAAATTAAAACACTTACTAAAAAATAATACTTACGAAGGGTGCTTCTCCCATATGTCGCCAATATCAATTGTGATAGGATATTATTTATTAAGTAAATATAAAATTAGAACTACTTTATGGTTCACGCATCCAAGTCCTAAATTTGGATTGAAAAAAATAATTTTATTCTTAAGTATGTTAGCTTCAGAAAATATAGTAACTGCCTCAAGAAATTCTTTTCCTTTTAATTCACACAAAGTCAATGTTATTGGACATGCTATTGATTTAAAAAATTTTACATACAAAAGGGAAAAGTTAAAATACGAAAATTTTTTAATTTTGTCAAGAATTTCTAGATCAAAAAACTTAGAAGTTGCTATAGAATCATTTCTTGATTCAAAATTTAAAGAATCTAAATTAGATATTGTCGGAGGTACATTAAATGAAAAAGATGAATATTATCTTAATGAATTAAAAAAAGCATACCCACAAGATAATATAAATTTTCTTGGAAAAGTTGAATATCGTAATTTACCAGAATTATTAAAAAATTATGATATCCATTTCAATTGTGCTCAAAACGGATTTTTTGATAAATCTGTTTTAGAGACTCTCTCCTCTCAAATAATTAATTTTTATAGAAATGAAGATTTTGATTTATTTTTTAATGATGATTTTTTTAAATTTCAAAATGTTGAAGATTTGACGTATAAGTTAAATAAGCTCAGTCAAATGTCTATTGAGGAAACATCCAAATACTTTGATAATCTAGAAACAAAACTTGAAAGGCACTCTTTGTCGACACTAAATCAAAGATTAAAAAATTATTTATAATTATTCTCAACCCAATTAATTGTAATCTTTAATCCTTCTTCCAATGAAAACTTTGGTTCGTAATTAAACTTATTTTTAATTTTTGTTAAATCAGGCTTTCTTTGTTTTGGATCATCCTTTGGTAAATCTTTAAAAATTATTTTGGAGTTGGAATTAGTTAGTTCGAGTATTTTTTCAGCTAAATATTTTATAGATATTTCATTATCATTTCCTACGTTAAAAACATCCGACGTAGAATTTGTCATTATTTTCAAAATTCCATCAACTGTATCTTCTATATATGAAAAAGAACGTGTTTGTTCACCTGTTCCATAGATTGTAATATCATTTCCATGTAAAGCCTGGTAGATAAAGTTTGTTACTACCCTGCCATCATTTATTTGCATATTGGGACCATAAGTATTGAAAATTCTTGCAATATTACCTGTAATACCATGAGTTTGGACATAAGCGTGTACTGCTGACTCAGCGAAACGTTTCGATTCATCATACATACTCCTAGGTCCTAATGTATTTACATTTCCCCAGTAGTTCTCACTTTGTGGGCTTACTTCTGGATCTCCGTAAATTTCAGAAGTTGATGCTAGGAAAAATTTTGCATTGTGTCGCTTACTTATACCTAGTGCATTTATAGTTCCAATACTGCCAGACTTTAAAGTGTTGATTGGATATTTAGAATAAGCTTTAGGGCTTGCACAGCTTGCAAGATGAACAACATAATCAATTTTTTCATCAAGATATATACTCTTTTGGATGTCATGTTCAATATATTTAAAATTTTCTTGTTTTTGGAATTTAGATATATTTTTTGTATCTCCTGTTATTAGATTGTCAACTACTATAACTTTGTCCGCTTTAGTGATGACTTTTTCAATTAGATTTGAACCAATAAAACCAGCGCCACCTGTTATTAAATAATTAATTTTTTACTCCCAAAACTTAATATATGTAAATTCATTTATAACATTCATTTCTTCCTCAACTTTTGCTTTAAGACTGCTTCCAATAGGATACATTTCAACAATCAAAGATCTTTCAAGAAAGTTTTGTTTAATTTCTGATTCATTATATTCAAAATTATCTAAATCAAATATATGAACTGATTGGTTTTTTGATTCAAGAATTTTATATATTGAAATTGTAGGTGAATGTCTTAAGTCGTCAGTGTTATCTTTAAATGCAAGTCCTATTAAAAATATATTTTCAAATATTTTTTCGTTTTTTAGATTTATCAAGTATTCTGCAAACCATTTTTGATGGTTTAAATTAGATTCCTTTATATTTGAAATTAAAGGTAAATTTAAATTATTAGACTTTATCATTGAATTAATTTCATCAACATCTTTTGGGAAACAAGAACCTCCCCAGCCTGGCGAAGGTCTAAAATAGTTTTGTCCGATTCTTGTATCCATCCCTATACCTTTCAGAGTTTCTTGTAGATTGCCACCCATTACACTTATTATTTGCGAAGCCTCATTTACAAAAGATAATCTTAACGGTAGATAAGCATTAGAAAGATACTTAATTAATTGCGAACTTACAGGATCAGTAAACAAGATTTCTGAATCTAAATCTTTATATAATGTACCGACTTTTTTCGCATTTTCTTTGTTATTGGAGCCAATGACTATTCTGTCAGGTTGAAAAAAGTCAGTGAAAGCCGATCCTTCTCTTAAAAATTCTGGATTAAAGACAATCCGACTTTCATCAAAACTTAAATCAGCAATAATCTTATCAAGAGCTTGTGGATGTATGGTTGACTTGATACAAACTAATGTGTTGTCATTTATAAAATTTTCTACAGACATAAAGACCTTACTGACAAAACTTGTATCTATTTGATTGTTTTCAAGTGATGGAGTCTGAACACAAACCATTACAATGTCTACATCATCCCAAGATATATTTTCATATTCGCTAGAAAAGTCGACATTGCTTAGAATTTCTTTGTTGTTTAAATAATCTGACAACTCGGGTTCAAAAAAAGGTGGTTGGTGTTTTTTTAAAGAATTTATTTTTGATTCATCAATGTCTAAAAATTGAATGTTATGTTTTAATTTTGCTAGACATAATCCTGAAACTAAACCTACATAACCAACACCAATTACAACAATGTTCATAATTTGATGATAACCTTTCAATAACTTTATAATAATGTTAGTGATTTATTTTATTGCTCACTCAGATTGGATACTGCAAAGATCAAGGGCAGACATGGTCAATTATTTGAAAGAGTACTTTAACATAACTTCTATTTGTCCCATTGGAGATAACAAATCTGAAATAAGTCAAACGTATCACAATTTTATTGATTGGCAAATAAATAACAAGAAGCTTCTAGACATAGTTGGAGTTTTAAACTTAAGAAAAATATTAAAAAATATTGAATCAAATTCTTTAATACATATATTTACCATTAAATCTTTATTTTTATTCATTTTTTCAACCCTTTTTTTTAAAAAAAAATTTGAAGTAATTGTCTCAATAACAGGCCTAGGTTATTTATTTGGAAATACTCTACTTGGAAATATATTAAGAGGTTTAATTAAACCAATTATAAAATATAAAATAAACAAGGAAGTTGATACGATAATTTTCCAGAATAAGACTAACTATTCAGATTTTTTAAAATATTCAAACTATAAAAATAATGTAAGAATTATTGAAGGTAGTGGTTTGAATACTGGAGTATTTAAACAAAAAGAAAATCAAATCAAAAAAAATAAAATTATTTTTGTTGGGAGGTTAATGAGGGAAAAAGGTATTTACGAATATTTAGCTATTGCCGATAATATGAAAGAAAATAATAATGTTAGTTTTCACATAGCTGGAAAACCAGATTTTGGTAATAAAAGTAGTCTTAATCTAAAAGAATTTGAAGAACTAAAAAATAACCCCAATATAAATTATCTTGGAGAGATAGATGTACAAAAAGATTTACACGATTTTGATATCTTAATTCAGCCCAGCTACCATGAAGGGTTTTCACGAGTATTGTTGGAAAGTATATATTCAGGTCTTTTTTGCATTGTAAACGATATCCCAGGAATGAATGAAATTATTAGTAAAACAAAGTTCGGTCTTTTGATTAAGGAAAACAATATTGATTTATACATTGATGAAATTAACAATTATTTAAATGGAGAATATACTCTAAACCATGAATATGCTGCTCAGGTTATTGAAGAAAACTATTCAGTAAAAGCAATATCAGACAAGTTCAAAGAATTATATTATGAATTTATCTAATGACTTTCAAGTATCTGTTTATGTAGCTTCTATTTCCTCTTTTTTAATTACAGCAATACTGTGTTTTTTATTAATTAAATATATGTCAAATTTTGCAAAATCTAAAAATACTCAAAAGCGTTTAAATAATTTCAATATAGTCCCACTTGGTGGCGTTGCAATGGCAATAAGCTTTTTTATTTCAGTAAGACTTTTAGGAGAAGCAGATCCTGAAATTGTAAATATATCATTTTTTGCATTGGCAATTTCATTATTAGGCGTGTTAGATGATTTCTTTAACATTAATTGGAAAATAAAATTATTTTTCCAATTAATTTTTGTGAGTTTACCAATTTATATTCTTGATCAAAAAATAAATTTAGAAATATTTCTAGGTATTGATTTTGGAGGTTTAGTTAATTTTATCTTTACAATTTTTTGGGTAATAACATTAATGAACTCAATAAATTTTATTGATAACATGGATGGATTTGCGGCTATAAATTGTAGCTTTATTTGTTTGGCAATTACTGTGCTTTCTTTTGTTTTTAATCAAAATTACCTAGCGGATATCAGTTTTGTTCTTTTTGCTTCAATATTTGGATTTATTTTATTTAATTATCCACCTGCAAAAATATATATGGGAGATTCTGGCAGTTTGTTCATTGGGTTTGTATTCGGTTTTATTAGCATACTATTTAATTGGAATCCAACTTCGGATTTACAACTTTACAACTCAATTGCACCAGTATTTTTATTTTTTACAATACCAATTTTAGATTTTCTAACAGTTTTTTATCATAGAATAAAAAACAATATTTCTCCAACAACAGGAGGTACAGACCATATTTCTCATAGATTATTAAAGAAAGGTTTACCAGTAAGAAGAATACTTAATTTGTTTATTGGTTTGAATATCACAGTATTTTTAATTATTGCGGCAACAATTATCTTTGATACCTTTGCTAATCTAGCTTTTTTATCTTATTTACTAATTTTTTCTTATTTATTTTTTTATTTCCAAAAATTAGAACCACTAAATTAGCTTTTGAGATAATTCTTCAATTCTCTCGGGCGTACCTGCATCAATCCACCAAGAATCAAATATACTGTAATTTACTTTACTTAGGTTTAAATACTTTTTATTTAATTCAGTAATCTCATACTCTCCCCTGTCAGACCTTTTGAGACTATCAATAATTTCAAAACACTCATATTCGTATTTATAAAAACCCAAAACTGCATATTTTGATATAAATTTTTTGGGTTTTTCAATTAAATCTACAATTTTTCTATTTTTAAGAACTGCAACACCAAAATCTTCAGGGTTATTTACTTTTTTTAAAACCAAAGCTGCTGAACTATCTGAGTAAATTGATTTGTTGTTTGCAAAAGGATTAACACCAAAAAAATTATCTCCTAAGATAAATGAAATTTGAGAACCCTTGTCAATAACTGGTTCAGCCTGCTTTAAGGCGTGAGCTATTCCTAATTGTTCATTCTGAATAACAAATTCAATATTTTCATTAGGGAAATTGCCTTTAACATCCTCTTTTATTAATTTATCGTACTCTGGATTGGTGACAATAACTATGTTTTCATATCCCCAATTTTTTAATTGCTTAATTTGCTGAGAAATCATGGATGTAAGCCCAATAGGTATTAAAACTTTAGTATATTCGTTATTTTTATAATTTTTTAAGCGTGTTCCTAATCCACCAGCAGCAATAATAGTGAAATTTTTTTTCATATCTTCCCATTTAAAAAACTACATCATTATAGTTTAAATTTGATTATGAAAATTAATAAATTACAAATATTTACAGGATTATCTTTAATAACCATTGCAATTATTAGTTATAATTTGATTCCAAATTTTGAAACACAAAATTTTAGTTCAGAAAACATTGAAAATATCTCAAAAGGTGAAACTACAACAACAACTATTTCTAAACCAGATGATGAAATTGACGAAGAGGAAAACCAAGAAATTTCAATAGAAGAAATAGAAATAGATAAACCCGACGTAATAAAATACAATATTTCTAGAAGAATTGATGAGTTATTTACTACATACCTTATTATTGGTTCCGACAAACGCTCAGAAAGTTCATCCCCATCAAGAGGAGATGTAGGTGGTGAGAGAGCTGACGTATTAATTTTAGGATTAATAGACAAAAATATGCAATTAAGCCTTGTATCACTTCCACGAGACTTATTGGTTGAGAACCCTTGTACTGGAAGTCTTGAGAGAATCAATAGTTCATATAAAAGTAATGAATGCGGTAATGCTCCTGAAAATTTATCTGCAGTAATACTCAACCTAACAGGATTGAAAGTTGAACATTTTGCAAAATTTAATTTTGAAGGATTCGAGGAGATTATTGATAGCTTAGATGGAATTGAAATATGTGTCGACAAAACACAGAGAGAGGGTTATTCATTTGAGCTTCAAAAAGGTTGCCAAACTGTTAATGGTGAAATTGCATTGAACTGGGTTGTTTCAAGAAATACTGAAGTTTTGGTCGGAGAAAAGATTATTGATGAAAATGGAAATGATAACTCAGAATGGCAAAAAATGGCTGGCGTTAGTGACTTAACAAGAATTAAAAAAGAACAGTATATTGTTTCAAGTCTTTTGAGCCAAGTTAAGGGTTTCGGTAATATAAATTCATTATTTAAATTTATTAATGCATTAGAAAATACTTTTATTGTTGATGAAAATTTTTCAACTAATCAAGCTGCTAGAATTCTTTGGAATTATCGCAATATAGATTTTGAAAATATTAAAAAACTTACAGTTCCAACTGAAAATTACATTACTCAAAACGGCGCACAAGTTTTAGTTTTAACTAATTATTTTTATGATTTTCTTGTTTCTGAAGCGTTAATTAACGAATAAGTATTCGCTAAACAAAAAATAAACAATAAATATATATCTGGAGAATAGATCATGTCGTTTGTAAGGTTCGTAATCATAAAAATTACTAAAGATAAAAACATGACTAAGTTTGATTGGCTTTGATCTATGTTTTGAAATATATAGATAATTGAAAATATCATAATTGCATAGAAAATGAGTGACCAAAATAATCCAAATTCGACTGAAAATGTCAAGTATCCATTGTGAGCAGTTGTTAACTGACTTAGGTTTGAGGGATCTACAATTGGAGAGTTTTTGTTTGTTAAAAATCCATTTTTTTGCGACAGTATTCCGCTTCTAAGACTTTTGTCACCTACAATATAATTGTCTTTCATTGCACCATCTTTGTCAGCCCATTGGAGGAAAAATCGACCATCATCTATATCAATTTTCCATGATTGATGTTCATTTTTAGCTGAAGATGTGTTTGAAATTAAAGTTTGTCGTTCCCATGGTACTTCAGGGAACACAAGTTCTATAATAATTTCAAAATTATCGTCGAAATCGTAAGTGTTTTCAATTGCTAACCAGTATTTATTTGGCCTAAATAATTTCAACCCATCATCTAGAAAGGTAATTTTTGAAGTGTACAATTCAAAAGAATTTGGTTTGAACACAAAATAGTCTCTATTTAAATTAGTTTCGTTAAATTTGACAGTTTTGGTTGAGTCTTTATCTTTAATTTTTATACTTATTATTTCAGCATCTAAAAAGGTATTTCCAAAAGATTGTCCATCCGAATGTCCTCCTATTTCAAGATAAGCGGTGTTTTTATTAAATTCTAGAATATTGCCTGTTGTTCTTTCAGAGCCAACAGTCTGCCAATTAACTCCATTTTCTGATGTTGAGAAAGTAAAAATACTCCTTGGCAAAAATCCTTGGATCTTATCGAATTCAAACTTGATAAATCCATATACATTTTTGTAAGAGCATTCATTACAATAAATTTCAAAGTTTTCAATTGGTAAAATTTCTTTTTCGTATACAATACTTTCTATCAACACAGCTAATTCACCTATAGCCATTTCCCTGTCAGGACAACCAAAAGTTGCAGTAAGCTCACATTCAGGAAACATGTAATTAAATTTAAGGAAACTTAAATCATTATTTATTTTGTCATCTTCTACATCGGTATATTCATAAACCTTAAAATCATAAGTAAATAAGGGGCTTTTGATAGATTTAACGAAGCAGCCAAATTCTCCTCTTGAGATAAAAGCTGAATCATCAAGACAATCAGAATTATCAATATAATTTTTAGAATTAACTAATGTTTCTTCCATTAAGACAGAGGTAAATTTAGCTAAAATGTCTTTAGTAATTCTTTGATATTGACATGTTTGTCTATCGTATTCACATTCGTTAACAATAAAACTATTTTGCAATATTTCATAACCAGACCCAGAAGTGCCAATATAAAAATCAATATTTGAATCACGAAATTTTTCAGGAGTAATTCCTAGTTCAACTTTATTAAGCTTTATATTCAATGATTCTTCCAATATTTCTGGATCTATAGAAAGTAAATAGTTCTTATAAATTTCACGAACATAATTCCCCCCTCCAAGTCCATTAAATACTTCGATATTTTCGAGAGCAATATTTGTTAGATACGTTCTATCACTCTCTTTCAAAATAATTTCAGAATTTCCAAAATAGATAAATCCTGTGCCTGAGACAACTACAAATAGAAAACTATAAACAAATTTTTTCCATGAAAAATCATTTAAAACAACGAACAAAATTAAAACACCTACTAAGGCGATATAAGAACCTCTTGAAAATGAAATAAATACTAAATATAAAGATAGTAATGAAAAAAACAAATAAAACTTTTTATTAGTTTTTAAAAAATACGATAAGTAAATTATTGCTAAAAAAGCAAACAAAGCTCCAGCTACGTTTGGTCCTGAACCTTGTAAACCCCCTAGTCTTCCCATTTGAAAAAAATTAGGTTCTTCATAAAAATAATTTATCCAGCCAAGCGTATTGTCAAAAAATGATATTTGAAGAATTGATAGAAGAAAGTTAACAACAACAATAAGCACTGATGGAAACAAAAAATATTCTGAATGTAATTCAGGAGAGAATTTAAAAATTAAATATATTGAATATCCAACAAATGTAAAGAAAATTAGTCTCAAAATGAATGAGTCACCACTAGTAATTAAAAATAATATGAATAAATATATAAAAAAAGACTTCCATAATATCTGCCCAGAAAAGGAAAAAATTTTATTTTTTGAGTTTTTATATAATAAAAATACAATGTTCACAATTAGACATGTAAAAATTAAAATTTCAGACAAATCAAATATTGAAAATTTGTAAAATCCCGGGGGAATTAAAAAAGATAAGAAAAATAAACTGCCGCTTATGTAAAAAAAATATTTAGTTTTCAAGTGGGCCTGGCAGGACTCGAACCTACGACCGACGGATTATGAGTCCGTTGCTCTAACCAACTGAGCTACAGGCCCAAAAAAGCAAAAAGTTAGTTACCTAAAAATGCTTGGGTTTTTAGAGCGATACTCATATCTCCAGCGACTTTTAATTTTCCAGTCATAAATGCTGCTTGACCAGAAGTCTCACCATTCATGATTGCCTGCATGGTTTCAGAGTCTATAGTCATTGTACAATCAGCATCGTCGTCACTTCCAGAGATATCCCCTTCAGGTGTTACAAATACAATCTGATCATCAACGACTAATTTAACAGTTCCACCTAAAACACTGAGATCTTTTCCTTCTGCATTTTGGGTAATTATTTCTACTAAATTATCCATATTCCTCCATTCAAGTTAATTATACTTTTATTTCTTATTTAAAAAAGCTCCGAGGGTGGGACTTGAACCCACAACCAACGGATTAACAGTCCGCTGCTCTGCCAATTGAG
>Ga0310343_10002250_pt1 | contig 10126 bp, 8 predicted proteins | sample HC15DNA2025_MG_FD_203519 | JGI IMG/M metagenome (GOLD analysis project Ga0310343, IMG submission 203519) | Marine microbial communities from station ALOHA, North Pacific Subtropical Gyre - HC15-DNA-20-25_MG | ecosystem: Environmental > Aquatic > Marine > Oceanic | place: Pacific Ocean: North...
AATATTAATTATTTTAAACTTTCTGTATTTAAATGTAATTTTTTCTCAAGAGGAAAATAGTAAATTTTACATCACAGATCTCAGAGGTGATATCTCTTTAGAGATTAAAATAAATAATCTTGAATCTAATAAAGGACCAATATATATTCGTATTCTTGATGAGAATGAAAATCCAGTAATAGTTGGAACATCAACAGTTATTAATTACTCTTCTGAAATTTCTTTTGATTCTATCTCCCCAGGAAAATATGCAATTCAGTTTTTTCATGATGAAAATGAAAATCAAAAGATGGATTTTAATCTAATTGGAATACCAAAAGAAAAATTTGGTAGTTCAAATAATGTGAAACCAGTATTAGGTCCACCAAAGTTTGAGAAAATGTTAATTAACTTAAATGAAAATAAGAAAATAATAATTATCCCAGTTAATTAGTAAATTTTAATGTTAGTATAACACATATTAGTATAAGAAAAAGTAATTTTGCTTATCTATGATAGAAATTAAAAATTTACATAAATCCTATGAGATAGGTTCTTCCTCTCTTCATGTATTAAAAGGAATTGACTTTTCTGTTGAAGATGGTGAATTAGTTGCAATAATGGGTTCCTCAGGATCTGGGAAGTCAACACTTCTAAATATTCTTGGGATGTTGGATACTTCTGATAATGGAACATATGATCTTGATAAAATTAGAATTGCAAACATGAATGAAAAAAAAGCAGCCAACTACAGAAATAAATTTTTAGGATTTGTTTTTCAGTCATTTAATTTAATTAATTATAAAAATGCTCTTGAAAATGTTGCATTGCCACTTTATTATCAGGGTATTTCCAGAAAAGATAGACAAAAAACCGCCTTAAATTATTTAGATAAAGTAGGTTTGAAAGATTGGGCTGAACACTTACCAAGTGAACTATCAGGCGGACAAAAACAACGAGTTGCAATTGCTAGAGCTTTAGCTTCAAATCCAAAGGTCCTTTTGGCTGATGAGCCTACTGGAGCTCTCGATTCAAAGACGTCAATGGAGGTAATGGCTCTTATTCAAAAAATTAACAATGAGGGTAAAACTATACTAGTGGTAACGCATGAACATGATATTGCTAAAATGTGTAAAAGAGTAGTCCACTTAAGAGATGGAGTAATTGTTGAGGATAAAAAAATAAAACAGAATATTATAAAGAATGTTTAATATAGAGCGTTGGAAAGAAATTTTTCAGTCTATTCAAAAGAATAAGCTTAGAACTGCACTCTCAGGTTTTACTGTCTCTTTGGGTATATTGATCTTCATCATTCTATTTGGACTTGGTGAAGGGCTTAAGAATTCCTATAGTGACCTATTTTTGAATGAAGCTAATAATGTAATTTTTATTTATCCAGGTAAAACTACTAAACCTTATGGAGGATTTAAAACTAATAGACAAATTGAGCTAAAAAATGAAGATGTTGATGCCATTATGGATGAATTTTCTGAGACGATAGAATACGTTAATCCTACAATTAGATATGGGGATGCAATAAGATATAAGTTAGAGTCTTATGACTTTACAATAATTGCTGTTGCTCCTTCAAATCAGCAGATAGAGAAGCATGTTTTAATGAAAGGAAGATATATTAATGAAAAAGATATAATTGAAAAAAATAAAGTTACAACAATCGGTAGGTTAGTTGCTAGAGATATATTTAAAGGAGAAGATCCTATAGGTAAATTTATTAATATTGGATCAAGAGCATTTAAAGTTGTTGGAGTTTTTCAAGATATAAGTGGAGATACAGAGGAGAACAAATTAATTGTACCATACACAACTAGACAACAAATTTTAAAAGGTACAGATATAATTGGAACATTGGCAATTACTTTTGATCAAAACATTGGTGGTTCGGGAGCAGTTAAACTTTCAAATAATGTAAAATCACTATTAAAGAAGAGAAAATCAATTGATCCATCTGATCCAAGTGGTATTAGAGTAAGAAATGTTGCTGACGAAATTGACAGATCACTTCAATTTGCAAATGCTCTACAAATAATTATAACATTTGTCGGGATAGGTACATTAATTGCTGGCATCATAGGTATATCTAATATTATGGTTTTTATTGTTAAAGAGAGAACAAAGGAACTTGGAATTAGAAAAGCATTAGGTGCTGAGCCTAACGAAATAATAAAAATGATATTGAGTGAATCAATTTTTATAACTACCCTTTCGGGATTTTTTGGAATGATTCTCGGGATTATTGTATTGAACTCACTTGACTCAGGAGCTTTACAGGATTACTTTATTACAAGAGCAGGTGTTGACTTTGGAATAGCATTTTTTGCAACTATAATACTTATCGTATTTGGTGTAGTTGCAGGATATGTTCCCGCTAAAAGAGCAGCAAGTATAAAACCAATTGTAGCATTACGAGATGAATAATCTAAAGAAAATATTTGATAGAGACACGTGGGATGAAATTTTTGAATCAATTTCAAAAAATAGGACGAGAACTATAATTACAACTATTGGTGTATTTTGGGGAATTTTTATTTATATAGCATTAGCCGGATCAGCTAAAGGACTTGAGAATGGCTTTGATGAAGCATTTAGTGGACTGAGTAAAAACTCAATGGGAATTTGGGTTCAATCTACTACTATTCCATATAAGGGATTCGAAGAGGGTAGGTTTCCAATCTTTGAACTTTCAGATGTTGACTATTTAAGAGATCGAATACCAGAGATCCAATTTATATCACCTGGACTACAGGCGGGTGCTTTTACTGGTTCACCCCCATTAGTGGTTCGAGGATTAAAATCGGATAATTTTAATTTATTTGGAAATTATCCAGATCAAGCAAAAATATCAGTTATAAAGATTTACGAAGGAGGAAGATATATTAATGATGATGATATTAGGTTTGAAAGAAAAGTTGCAGTTATTGGTGAAGGAACTCAAGAGAGGCTTTTTGATCAGGGTGAAGATCCAATCGGAAAGTATATAAGAATAAATGATATTAATTTCAAAGTAATAGGTGTTGAGAGGTTTACTGAAGGATCTGGATTTGGAACGGACTCTGATATTACAATTCCGTACTCAACATTTGCTAAAATTTATAATCGAGGAGACAAATTTGGATTTATGTTTATATCAGGATATGATTATGTTAATCCGAATTACTTAGAAGAAACAATAAAAGAAAATTTAAAAATTAGAAAAGTTGTTCACCCGGAGGATAATACTGCGTTTGGATCATTTAATATTGGTTCATTATTTGAAAGCATAATAAAATTTACCAGGGGAATGGTATTTCTCTCTCTTGTTGTTGGAATTGCTACTATATTTGCTGGAGTTATTGGCATAGGAAATATTATGCTAATTGCTGTTAAAGAAAGAACAAATGAGCTTGGAATTAGAAGAGCACTTGGAGCTACACCTGGAGAGGTAAAGGTTCAAATTGTCCTTGAATCTGTCTTTCTAACCATTATAGCCGGTATAATTGGAATAATTGTTGGAGCTTTTCTTTTATTTATAATTAATATTGGAACATCTGGTTTAGAGGATTTTCCATTTACAAACCCAACTGTTCCTATAACAATTGTTTCTGGAGCATTTATAACTATGATAACACTTGGAACATTAATTGGTTTAATACCAGCAGAAAGAGCTGTAAGTATCAAGCCAATTGAAGCTCTTAGAGAAGAATAAATAACTAAATAACTAATAATGAAACTAAAAAATATATTAATCATTTTACTAATCTTAGGATTTCTGTTTGCTATAGCCTATTTTGTCAGAACTAATAGCACATCATCCATTGAATATGATACTTCGTCTCCATTTATTTCAAGTATTCAGAAAACTTCTGTAGTAACAGGAACAGTTATACCTGAAGATGAAGTTGATATTAAACCTCAATTAAATGGAATAATTGATAATATCTTGGTTGAGGAGGGAGATATTGTTGAAGTTGGCCAATTAATCGCAATAATTAAGGTTGTTCCAGACGAAAGATCTGTTTATGGAGCAAGAGCTCAAGTCACTGCGGCAAGATTAACAGTACAAAATGCCGAAAGACAAATTAATAGAGCAAAAGAATTATTCGAAAAACAAATAATTTCTCAACAAGACTATGAAGACGCCGAACTTAACTATAATACTGCAAAAGAAAACTTAATAGCTGCACAAAATGACCTGGAAATTCTAAGGAAAGGGTCGGTAGCTGGATCTTCAACAGCTAATACTAATATTAGAGCTACAGTTTCAGGAACAATATTAGAAATTCCAGTCAAATTAGGAGATCAGGTTATCGCTGCTAATAATTTTAATGAAGGTACTTCTGTTGCAATTATTGCAGATCTAAATGAAATGATTTTTGAGGGTCAAGTTGACGAGGCAGAAGTTGGTAAGTTAGAATTAGGTCAATCTCTAAAAGTTAATATGGCTGCAATTCCAGGCAGGGAATTTGATGCAATCCTAAAATTTGTTGCTCCTAAAGGAACAGAGCAGGGAGGAGCTGTACAGTTCAAAATTGAGGCTGATCTAACTCTTGATGAAGATACATTTATAAGAGCTGGTTATAGCGCAAATGGATCTTTAGTTGTTGAGAATAAGCAAGAGATCATGGTAATTGCAGAGGCACTTTTACAGTTTGACAGAAGGACCCAACTACCTTATGTTGAAGTTGAAATTTCAGATCAAAATTTTGAAAGAAGAGATGTAACTACTGGACTATCTGATGGAATTAAAGTTGAAATATTATCTGGAGTTTCAATGGATGATAAAATAAAAATTTGGAATAAAACTGAACCTATAAAAATTGAACCAGAGGAATCTGCTTTTGATCAATTTAGAGAGGACTAAAAAAAAAATTATGATTAAAAAGAATATATTATTTGCATTTTTTATTTCAACTATTGCGTTTTCTCAAGTAGATAATAACATTATTTCTCTTCAAGATGCAATCGATATTGCATTAGAAAAAAATATTAATATTAAGCAATCAGAACTAAATCTTGACAATTCTGAATTGGGAAGATCTGATGCAATTGGAAATTTTCTCCCAACAATTGGGGCATCAGCAAACCATCAATGGAATGTTGGTAGAGGTATAAATGTTACTACAAATATTATAGAGGAAATAACTACTCAGTTTTCATCAGCTACTGCTTCCATAGGTCTTCCTATTTATAATGGATCTAGAAATGTGAATCAATTACATAGAGCTAATTTGGAAATTCTTGCTTCAAAATATCAGCTTGAAGATATCAAGGATGATGTAAAGTTATTTGTAGCCAATTCCTATTTACAAATTATGTTTAATAAAGAAATATTAAAAGTTCAAAACTCTCAACTTGAAATTACTAAAGTTGAATATGAAAGAACTCAAGATTTAATTAACTCAGGTATATTCTCACCAAGACAAATTTTTGAAATAGAGGCAAACCTTGCATCCCAAGAACAAAGTGTTGTTCAAGCAGAGAATAATTTAAGAGATGCTAAATTAAATCTCGCTCAGGTCCTTCTTCTTGAAGACTACGAAAATTTTGATATTGCAAATGAGGATTTTAGCATACCTTTTTCTGATATTCTTGAAAACTCACCAAAAGAAATTTTTGAAAAAGCCAAAACATTTAGAAATGATATAAAATTAGCGGAAACAAATATCTCTATAGCTGAAAAAGATATTCAGATTTCAAAATCTTTTAGGCTCCCTTCAATAACATCTTTTTATTCATGGAACACAAGAATTTCGTATGTAGAAAATTTACCTAGTTTTCAAGACCAATTTGATCTTAATAAAGGGCAGACATATGGTTTTGGAATTAACATACCAATCTTTCAGGGAAGAGCTATATCCAATAATATTCAAAGAACTAAAATAAATTTAGAGAGGTTAAAATTCCAATATGAGCAGGAAAAACTTAATCTTGAAAATACAGTTTATCAGGCATATAATGATTTGGTTGGTGCAATTAAATTGTATGATGCATCTAATAAAACTGTCAAATCACTTAGAAGTGCATTTGAAGACGCTACTGATAGATATTTACTTGGATCTTTGAATTCTTTTGACTTTATCCAATCAAAGCAAGCATATGAGGCATCTGTTTCAGAAAATATTAGAGCTAAATTTGATTATATTTTCAGATTAAAAGTCCTAGAATTTTATTTTGGATTACCATTATCTGTTCCGCAGTATTAAAAATATATTAAGATGTCATTAATTTTAAATATAGAGACATCAAGCAAAAACTGCTCTATTTCACTATCGTTAAAAGGAAAGTTATTATCAAACCTTGATATAGAGGATGATAAATTTAAACATAGTGAACTACTAACTACATCTATTAGAGATATTCTTAATCAAAATAAATACAATGTTAATGATCTTTCTGCTGTTGCGATAGGAACAGGTCCTGGATCTTTTACTGGATTAAGAATTGGTTTTTCGGTTGCTAAAGGATTATGTTACCCTCATAAAATTAGTTTAATTGGAATTCCATCATTAAAAATATTAGCTAATTCAGTTAACGAGGATAATAAATTTATTATTCCTATGATTAGAGATAAAGGTGAATTTTTTTATACAACTATTTACAATAATAAATTAAATGTGATGATCGAACCAAAGGTTGAAAAAATTAGCCATGGTTTCCTAGATAAATATTCTGATGAAAACTATTCTATATTAACAAATACAAATGAATCATTTGAATATATTAAATCCTTTAATAATTCTAACCTGGAATTAAGAAGAGAATCATTATCATCTCTAAATATGATTGAACTATCTTATGAATCATTCTTAGAGAAAAGATTTGAAGATTTAGCTTATTTTGAGCCTTATTATTTAAAAAAGCCTTACGTATTCTAATTTATAAAATTTAGAATCCTAGCTCTCTCTTAACATCTTCTATCAGATCTTTACCTTCTGCTAGTATAAGCCCTCCATTTGGACTAGAATCTATTACGTAGTTAAAACCTTGCTCTTTTCCTACTTTAGTTATGGCATTTCTTGCTTTCTCTAGAAGAGGAGTCATAAGATCCATTTGTTTTTTTTGTAATTCTTGAGCAGCAGAGTCTCTAAACTCTTGTAAATTAGTCTGCATACTTTCAAGTTCTTTTTGCCTTGCCTGATTTGTTACATCAGTTTGATTCGCAGCATCTGCAGAATAAGATTGAGCCTTTGTCTGAAATTCTTTAAAAGCATTATCAATTTGGGTTGTGTAATCTTTTTCAAGTTTTGCTAACTCATTTTGAGCAGCAACAACTTCAGGCATTTCACTTATTAATTGTTGAACATTTATATGAGCAACATTAGATTGAGTAAAAACAGTCAATGGTGCTAAAGTTAAAAAAGCAACCGTAATTAATTTTAATATTGATTTCATAATCTATAAAATATTTCGATTTGCAATATCGTAATTTTTCTTCAAATATTAGTTAAAATTGTTGACCTATTACAAAGTGAGTATGCCATCCAGAGGTTCCTCCAGTGTTTGAAATATTTGCACTATCAAATCCATAACCAAAATCAATTCCAAGAAGACCAAATGCAGGCATAAATATTCTTACTCCAACACCGGCAGATCTTTTTAAGTCGAAAGGACTATAATCTTTAAAATTATCAAATCCATTACCAGCCTCCAAGAAACTTAATGCAAATACCGAAGCAGAAGGTTTTAAGCTAATAGGATAACGGAGCTCAAGAGAGAATTTATTATAAATTATAGATCCATCCCTGCTCGATAAAGATTGGTTCTCGTAACCCCTTAAAGCAATTGTTTCTCTCCCATCCAAGGCATATTGCATCATTCCGTCACCTCCAAGGAAAAACCTTTCAAAAGGGATATTTCCCTTATTTTTATTATAAGTTCCTAAAAATCCAAAGTCAGTTTGAGCTTTTAAAACAAATTTTCCAAACAATCTTGTATACCAGCTTCCGTCAAATTTAATCTTATAGAATTCCAACCATCTAAATTTTGCCTGATCAATTTCTGACTGAATTGGATTGCCATTTCTATCTTGATATTCAGGTCTTTGTTCAACATCTGAAAAATCATCACCAGTTATTAATGAATATGGTGGAGATAATCTTGCAGTTAGACTGAAGTTTGATCCACCAACTGGAAAAATAGGATTAGTAAAAGTATTATTTCTGGATAGCGCAATGTTATACGCAATATTGTGTGACTCACCATTACCAAAAGTAAAAAGTCCAGTAAAATAATTTTTTAGATTATAATATTGGTATGATATTGATTGAGATAAAACAAAATAATCATCAGGAACTCTAAGTCTTTTAGCTATTCCGAGGTTAAACCCCTTTATTTGAAAAGATTGACTTTTGTCAGCTCTTCTTGTAAAATAATCATATCTGTACTGAGTGGTTGAGGATAGTGAAACAGAAAATTGTACAGGTTCTCTACCTCCAAACCAAGGTTCAACAAAACTAAAGCTGGTTGTACTATAGAATGAGCTTGTTTGAAGTCTTACAGCAAATGTTTGTCCATCACCACTTGGGAAGGGTCTCCAAGCTCTTCTATTCCTAATATTTTTGACTGAAAAGTTATTGAAAGCTACACCAAAAGTACCCATGAATCCACCACCACCGTATCCACCTTGAAGCTCTAGTTGACTAGCGCCAGATTCAACTAAACCAAGTTCAATATCAACAGTTCCAAGATTAGGATCAACATTCTTAAAATCTGGACTGATTTGTTCTGCATCAAAAAAACCAAGTTGCCCAACTTCACGAATTGTTCTTACTACTTTATCCTTGCTGTAAAGTTCACCGGGTTTAATCCTTAATTCCCTGTAAATTACGTTATCATTAGTTTTGGTATTTCCAACTACAGAAATTTTATTAAAACTAGCAAGTTTTCCCTCATTAATTCTAATTTCAAAATCAATAGTATCATTTTCAGCACTTACCTCAACTGCATTAATGGATGAAAATAAATATCCATTGTTTTGATATAGGTTAGATATATCATTAGCATCTGGATTATCATCTTGTATCCTTTCTTTAAGTAGTACACCATTATAAGTATCACCTTTTTGAATACCAAGAATTTGATCAAGTTGAAATTTTGCATATGAACTATTTCCAATATAATTTATGTCACCAAAATAATACTTGTTACCTTCTTCTACATTCAAATTAATATCTACTGTTTTCTCGTCATTTGAGATAACTGTATCAAAACGAATCAGAGCATCTCTGTATCCTTTCTCCTTATAAAATGCTACTATATTCTCCTTGTCTTCACTGTAGTCTGTATCAATAAGTTTGGATTTTTTCCAAAATCGAAGTGGAAATTTTCTCTTTGTCTTCTTTAACTTAGATCTTAACTTAGCATCACTATATATCTCATTACCTGAAAAGTTTATATTTCTTATTTTAATTCTCTCACCTTTATCAATATTTATATTAAGATTAACTTTATTAGAACCGATTGAATCCGGGACTGTAATAAGTTTAACTTCTGAGTTTAAAAATCCATCTTTTTTAAGCTCATCCCTGATATAATTTTTTGTATTAGTAAGAAAACTTTCGGATAACCTTTTACCTTCAGACAATTCAGTCTCTTCAATGTAAGTTTCAGCTTTACTATTCTTAACACCATTAACTTTAAAATTTAATAGTGTTGGTAATTCTTCCACACTAATCTCTAATTTGATAGCTCCATCTTTAATATCTGTAATATATAGGTCAACATTGCTAAATAGCTCTAGATTCCATAGCTTCTTTAAAATTGCGCTAATCTCTTCCCCTGGCATCTGTATAGACTGCCCCTCTCTTAAACCACTATATGTTACTACTGTTCTATCACTAAAATTTTCAAGTCCAACCACGGTTATTGTATCTATCACATAGGTCCCCCCCTTCCTGTAAACATCTTGAGAATATATCATTCCTGATGCTAAAAGGAGGACAATAATAGTTTTATAGATTATTGATCTAAAGTTGTTTACTAGTTTTTCCAAATCTTCTCTCTCTTTTTTGATATTCGATAATTGCATCTGTAAAATCTTCTTCGGAAAAGTCAGGCCAATATGTTTCAGTGAAATATAATTCAGCATATGCTATTTGCCATAATAAGAAATTACTAATTCGTTGTTCACCACTAGTTCTAATTAGCAAAT
>Ga0310343_10002251_pt1 | contig 10124 bp, 14 predicted proteins | sample HC15DNA2025_MG_FD_203519 | JGI IMG/M metagenome (GOLD analysis project Ga0310343, IMG submission 203519) | Marine microbial communities from station ALOHA, North Pacific Subtropical Gyre - HC15-DNA-20-25_MG | ecosystem: Environmental > Aquatic > Marine > Oceanic | place: Pacific Ocean: North...
TCGGCCCCAACGGCGCGGGTAAGACCACCCTGTTCCGTATGTTCGCCGGTGAGGAAACGCCGGACTCCGGCGACATCGAGGTGGGCGACACCGTGGACCTGGCCTACGTGGACCAGAGCCGCGAGGATCTGGACGCCAACAAGACCGTGTGGGAAGAGGTGTCCGACGGCAACGACATACTGCGCATCGGCAACTACGAGGTACCCAGCCGCGCCTACCTGGGCCGCTTCAACTTCAAGGGCGGCGACCAGCAGAAGCGGGTCGGCGACCTGTCCGGTGGCGAGCGCAACCGTCTGCACCTGGCCAAGCTGCTTAAGCAGGGCGCCAACGTGCTGCTGCTCGATGAGCCCACCAACGATCTGGACGTGGAAACCCTGCGGGCACTGGAGGAGGCACTGCTCACCTTCCCCGGCTGCGCCATCGTGATCTCCCACGACCGCTGGTTCCTGGACCGGGTGGCCACGCACATCCTGGCGTTTGAAGGCGACGCCCAGGTGGAGTGGTTCGAGGGCTCCTACACCGAGTTCGAGGAGTACCGCCGCAAGCAGCTCGGTGACGAGGCCTTGCAGCCCAAGCGCATGAAGTACAAGCGCATCGAGGTCTAACCAAGAACGGCGGAAAGCCCATGGCGAATGCGGATCTGGAAACCCCCGAGTTCATCGAACGCCTGCGGGCGGGTGACCGGGCCGCGTTCGCCCTGGTGGTGAAGCACTACCACCCACGCCTGATCGGCGCCGCGCGCACCCTGCTGCCACCGGCGGACGCGGAAGAGGCGGTCCAGGACGGCTGGATCGCCGCCCACCGGGCCCTGCCCAAATTCGAGGGCCGCAGTGCCCTGCTCACCTGGCTCACCCGCATCGTCATTAATCAGGCGCGCATGCAACTGCGCAAAGGCGGCCGGGAAGTTCAGTTCGACCCCACCGAAGAAGGCGCCACCGACGCCCTGGCGCATCGTTTCAACGCCAACGGCCACTGGCAGGAGCCGCCCCGGGCCTGGGCCCTGAGCGGCCCGGACGCCCTGCTCACCCGCGACGAACTTCAACACTGCCTGGAAAGCCACATCACGGCGATGCCGGACAATCAGCGCCTGGCGCTGCAACTGCGCGACATCCAGGGCCTGGATTTCAACGACATCTGTAACATCATGGACGTCAGTGCATCCAATGTCAGAGTCCTCGTGCACCGTGCCCGCGCCCGCTTGTTCGAGATGGTGGATCGTTTTCAGGAGACCGGTGAATGTTGAAATGCCAGGAAGTGGAGCAGCGCGCCGACGCCCTGGTGGACGGCACGCCGCTATCGCGCCGCGAACGCATGGCCCTGGGCATGCATTTATTTATGTGCCGACACTGCCGGCGCTACGTGCGCCAGTTACGCGCGCTTACCGCCCACCTGCGCCATCGCGAACCCACCGCCGCCCACGACGACCAAGTCCAGGCGGTCCTTGACGGCGTTTATCACAGCAAGCAAACCACCGACGGCGGCTGAAACGCACGGCACGCACTCGCTAACCGTCGATCTTTACAATCGCCTCGGCCACGCCTTCGAGGCTCGGATCGCACACATCGGGCCGGGGCGCGTGGGCTGGGAAGGCAGCGCCGCCGCGCGCCACGAAGGCTCCGCGGCACCCCGCCGCCATGGCACCGATGATGTCCCAGTCGTGCGCCGCCACCATACGCAGTTCCGGTATGCTCACCTGCATATGGTGGGCGGCCATGCGATACGGCGCCGGGGCCGGTTTGAAGCGGCGGGCCTCGTCCACCGACAGAATTGCCTCAAAAAACGTATCCAATCCGGCGTGCCGCAGCTGCGCTTGAGCCACGCTCGGGGCTGAGTTGGTCAGCGCCGCCAAGCGAAAACCGGCGGCCTTCAAGCGTTCCAAGGCCGGGCGGGCATCGCCGTGGGGAGCCAGCTGCTGCATACGCTGCAAGATGCGCTGAAGCTCATCGTCCGCCGGTCGCAATCGGTGCCGGGCGGCCACCTGATCCAATGCAGCGCGGGCCAACGATGAGAAATCGCGGTAGTCCTCTACGATGGTGGCGGTCATCGACAGGCTGAGCAATTGCGCGAACCATTGGCGTCTGGCCGCGGCATCACCAAAGGTTGACTGAAAAAGATCATCAAGGCCGCCCAGATCAAGCAGCGTTTCATTGACGTCGAAGACGATGACGCGTCGTGCCATCACAGCGCTCCCTTACAAGGTTCAAGTATCGCGGGGCGTCCCAACCACGGCTAAGAAACCGGCCAGCATGTCCTCGGCCAACGCCAGGCGTGCGGCTGGCCTGAGCCCCGGCCTCTGAAGAATGACCCGCAGCCCCATGATCTGACTTTGCAGATAGCGGGCCAGCCGAGGGCCATCGATGTCCGCGGGTATTTCCCCGCGCGCCGACGCGGCTTCAAGCAGCTCTTTGAATCCGGATTCCGCCTGGCTGAGAAAGGCCTCCGCCCGCTGAACAATCACCGGTTGGGTTTCAGCGGCCTCGAGCAGGGACCTTACGATCAGACAGGCCCTGCCCACGCCGATGGACGCCGTGCCTTTCGCCAGCGCCTGAAAATAGGCAGCAAGGCCCTCCGCCAAAGGCCGATCGCCCATCAAGGTGGCAATCTCTTCCTGCATCCCGGTCGCATACCATTCCAGGGCGTCCAGGAACAGCTGCTCTTTACTGCCAAAGGCGGCATAGATGCTCCCTGGCCGCATATCCAGACCCTCCTCCAGGTCCTTCATGGACGTACCCAGGTATCCGCGGGACCAGAACAGGTCCATGGCACGGTCCAGGGACTCGGCGCGGCTGTAACGGGAGCGACGTGACATACCTACTCGGGGTTGAGGAACATGCTTGCAATCTTAACTTGAATGATCGCTCAACAACAGGTAGCGTGATTGGCATCGCTTACTGGCGCGAGACCCGCGCCATGATCAAGGAGAGACGCATGACGGATTTCAAACTCCATGATGAGACCAGCGCCCCGGAAGCGGCTCGCCCCCTATTGGAAGGCTCAAAAAAATCATTCGGAATGATCCCCAATCTTCATGCCGTGATGGCCGAGGCACCCGGATTGCTGGAGGCGTATCAAACCCTCCACCGACTGTTCAGCGAATCGAGCTTCAATGCCGACGAGATCACCGTGGTCTGGCAAACGATCAACGTGGAAAACGAGTGCCACTATTGCGTGCCCGCCCACACAGGTATCGCTAAATCGATGAAGGTGTCCGATGAAGTCATCGATGCGCTGCGCGATGAAACCGCCCTGCCCGATGACAAGCTGGAGGCGCTCCGCACCTTCACGCTCAAGATGATGCGCCAGCATGGAAACCTGAGCGAAGAAGACGTAAAGACATTCTTGGATGCCGGCTATCAGCAGCGTCATGTACTGGAGGTAATTTTGGGCCTGGCTCAAAAGGTGATGAGCAACTACACCAACCATCTCGCTGAGACGCCGGTTGATAAACCCTTCGAAAAGTTTTCCTGGGAAAAGAAGCGCTGATCGACCTGGAATTCAATCCCCCTTATTGCCCCGCTTTCGCCATTTTGCGGGGCATTTTTTTATCGGACCATGGCGGCGAATTTCTGGCTATGGAAAACGGCCTTAGCGCTTGCACGCCAAGGCCGCTCGGGGCTGACCAGAGCAGGTTATGGGCCTACCGGCCGAGAAATTGGAGTAAATCCGCCGAGTTCCGCAAAGCGTAGCGTGCCGGGGCACCATCATCCGGGGACAGAATATACAGAGTGTCTTCGCCATCGAAGGCGATCCGGCTGACATCCCAGGAGCCCTGTTCCACCGTACTGGAAACATGACGCCCGTCGACCACCGCTTCATCAATTAACTGATAACACAGCTCCGCCGTGGACTTGTCCCGGTAAAGCACCAGGGACGAAGACGAGGGGCCGGCGGGTCCGTTTACGGCAAGGCGGTTAATCTCGGCATCGTCGGAAACACTACCGCTCGCGGCAACGGCACCGGATACAGAAAGAGCGGCAATCATGCTTAGGGTTAATGTTAGGGTTTTCATAATCCAACTCCTTTTTGAGTATTGCTAAATCCAATCCTTGGATGAAAGGAGCGCCACTTCGTTACATCTTTCGCCGATATAAACCCAAATACAAAAATAACAATATCAGTGTAACGCGACGCCTTATGATGCATCCGATCTGATCGGGACAACTGAACTAATGGAGTCGATCATGGAGAAAAAGCTTGGCGCATCATTACTTCTACTGAGACTGGGAATCTTCGTAGTGATGTTCATGTGGACTTTGGACAAGTTTCTTAACCCTGGCCATGCCGGCAAAATATTCTCCAACTTCTACGGCATAGAAGGATTGGGAAGTGGCCTTTTGAGTGTGGTAGCCGCACTGCAGATGGTCGTTATTATCGCCTTCCTTTTCGGTGCGCTACGTCGCTTGAGTTATGGCCTGGTTCTCGCCATGCATACCGTTTCCACACTGTCCTCCTGGCGGCAGTACCTGGATCCGTTCGACAACCTCCTGTTCTTCGCGTCCTGGCCGATGCTGGCCGCCTGTGTCGCCCTGTACCTCCTGCGTGACCACGACAACCTTTTGAGCATCAATAAAGGAAAACAACAATGAACCGCCTAGTGACCTTCACCAATCGCATTCACGACCTTCTCGATAGGACCAGGAAATGGGACTTCCTGGCGCCGCTCCTAATACGGCTTTTTCTCTCTGTCGTGTTTATTTCCGCAGGCTGAAACAAATTGGGCAGTTTCGATTCCACCGTCGCCTGGTTCGGCAACCCCGACTGGGGGCTGGGCTTGCCTTTCCCCGCTGTTATGGCATTCCTCGCCACCGCCGCGGAATTGGTGGGTGGATTCTTTCTACTCGCGGGCCTGGCCACTCGCTACTTCGCCGTTCCCTTGATGATCACCATGCTGGTAGCGGCCTTTTCCGTGCATTGGGACAATGGCTGGTTCGCGATAGCGCCCTCGAACCCGGAAACCAGCATGGCTCAGCCATTAGCTGCCGTGGGCATTCCCGCGGCCCAGCAAAGCCTGGAAAACAGTGAAGAAGTAGGAAAGCGGGTGACGGCAGCCAGAGGCCTGCTCCGTGAACACGATCAGTATGGGTGGCTTACCGAGAAAGGCAGTTTCGTCATTCTTAACAACGGCATCGAGTTCGCCGCCACCTACTTCATCATGTTGCTGGTGTTATTCTTTCACGGGGCCGGACGTTACCTGAGCCTGGATTACTGGATTGCCAAACGCTTGCGTCAGTGATTGTCGCCGGCGCCCGGGGTGGCCCGGTCGCCGGCCACCCACTTCACGCTGTCCAGCACATCGAACGCCAGGCTGATGCCATTGATCGCCAGCAGCAGCACCGCTAACGCAAGCTCCAGAACATCCGCTTCAGCACGGAAGCCGCTATCCGCCAGCAGCATCAACAGATAGATTTCCAGCGGCCCCCAGGCAATCAGGTGCGGGATCGACAGCACCTTGTTCATGCCCCTGTAGATCCACATCAAGGGCCCATTGGTGGCCACCACGAGCAGCGCGGCCAGTGCACCGGCCACCCCCACCCGGGTATCGAGCAGAAAGAACGGCAGCACATTCACCGGCACCAGAATGCCCGCCACCCAGATCTGCACCCACAGCGGCAGGCTGCGCAACGAACGCCAGATATCATTAAGACGATCCATACTTTTCCCCGATTACGAAGGTCTATAGGCTACACATGGCGCTAGCCCGCTTCGCCGGCGCAATACGCGGCCGTAATAGGATGACTGGGTTGCTCGAAGACCTGACGACAGTCGTTGGACTCCACCACGCAGCCGCAGCCCTCTTGCACCCAGCACACCGTCACGCTGTCGGCGATCCGCCGGGCTTGGGCCAGATTGTGGGTGACCATCAGCAGTGTGTAGCGCCCTTTCAGCGATACGATCAGCTCTTCCACCACCTTGGAGGACACCGGGTCAAGGGCCGAGCAAGGCTCGTCGAGCAAGAGCACCTGCGGCTTCAGCACCAACGCACGGGCAATACACAAACGCTGCTGTTGCCCCCCGGACAACCCCAACGCCGACTGCGATAGCCGGCCGCTTACTTCCTCCCACAGGCCCACGGCCCGCAGCGCTTGTTCGGCACGAATGTCGCGTTCACGACGCGGTACACCGTGCTCGGCCAGAGGGAAACGCAAATTGTCGATGATCGATAGCGGAAAGGGATTAGGCTGTTGGAATACCATGCCGATCCGTCGGCGCAGGGCCGTCGCATCACGGTTGGACGCGAGAGGCTCGCCGCCAAGCAAGACGGTGCCTTTAACGCTACACCCCGGTACCCCGTCGGTCATGCGATTGATGCTTGCCAGCAGGCTGCTTTTACCACAACCGCTGGGCCCTACCAGCGCCATTAGCTCACCCGCGCGCACATTCAGGCTGGCCTGTTCAATGGCGGCCTGCTTGCCGTAATACACCGACACCTGTTGCAGTTCCAGGGTGGGGGAGGTCATTGCCAGGCTCCTTGCGCGGGGCGTAGCAAACGCCGCACCGAGAGATTGAGTACTATCAAGATGGCCACCAGTACCAGCCCGGTGGCGGCGGCGCGCGGCATGCCGCCGGGCACATTCATGGCGAGATCATAAATATGCACACTAAGGGCACGACCGGAATCCAGCAGCGAATCCGGCTGCCGTAGCACATAGCCGGCAGTGAACAGCAGCACCGCGGTCTCTGCCAGCGCCCGGCCAATGCTGAGAATAATCCCCACCGCAATGCCTGGTGCTGCCTGGGGTATCAGGATTCGCCGAACCCAGCCCCAGCGGCTGATCGAAAGGGATTCGCCGGCCTGCCGGTAGGACAGCGGCACCGCCCGCAGGGCCTGCTCGGCGCTGCGAATCATCAGCGGCAACACCATCAGCGCCAACGCCAGACCGCCACTGAGGAGGGAAAAGCCCAGCCCCAGACTGATGGCGAAAAACTGGTAACCGAACAGGCCATAGACGATGGAGGGCACCGCCGCCAGCATATCCAGCGTCCCACCCAGCCACTGGGCACGACGGGTGCCGGCCGGAACCTGTTCACTGAGATAAAGCGCACAGCCCAAGCCCATCGGCACCGCCACCAACAGGCACACCGCCAGAATCCAGCCGGTGCTGACCAGTAGCGCGGCAATACCGCCGGCGCGACCCGCCTGGCGCGGGTCATCCAGCAAAAAGTCCACGGAAATCACACCAGCGCCCTGCTCCAGCAGGGACCACAGCATTAACCCCATGGGCACCAGCACCGCCAGCAACAGCAGCGCGCCAATCACGCCGGCGAGGCGGTCAGGCCATCTCATGCCGCTCTCCCCGTAAACGCCAGCTCAAGGCCAACAGCACCGCCGTGACCAGTAACAGCAAAAGACCGCTGGCAAACAGCGCCACCCGGTGATCGCCAGTGGCATAGGCCATTTCCAGGGCAATATTGGCGGTGAGGGTGCGCACCGGGTCGAACAGGGATGTGGGCCACCGCACCACATTGCCGGCCACCATCAACACCGCCATGGTCTCGCCCAGGGCGCGGCCGAACTGCAGTACCAGACCACTGACAATGGCCGGCCCCGCCTGGGGCAACAGCACCCGCCGCAGCATCCCTACCCGGGACAGGGACAGCGCCTGGCCGGCCTGCAAGTAGCGGCCCGGCAACTGGCCCAGGGCGGTATCGGTGACCAGCAGAGCCAGGGGCAGGATCATCAGCGCCAGCACCAGCGACGCCGCCAGCCAGGAAGCCCCCGGCGGTGCCCACTGGTTGATCCTGGGCACCAGGACCAGCATCCCCCATAGGCCATAGACCACCGAGGGAATGCCTGCCATCAGCTCCACCAGGGCCAGCACCGGCCGGCGGGCCAACGGCGCAAAGTAACGTAGCCAGGCCGCCAGCAAAACCGCCGCCGGGCCGGCGATCACCAGCGCCAGCACACTCACCATAATGGAGCCGGCAATCATGGCGGCCATCCCGTAGCGGGCCTGACCGGGCTGCCAGTCGTTGCGCCACAGGGCCAAGCTGTGCTCCAGCATAAAAGGCGCCGACTGGATCAGCAGCACCGCGATAATGCCGCCCAGCACCAGCACCGCCGCCGCGCCGGTGAGGCGCAACAGCCAGGTCAGCAGCGAATCAGCGTGAAACCGGGAGGAAATAGTAATCATGGTAAATCCCGGCCTGGGCCGGATCGGTAATAAAAGCCAGGAACTCGCTCGCCGCATCCGACAGCTCGCCCTGGCTGACCAGGTTCAGTTCCCGGCTTAGCGGGTAACGGCCCTGATCTACCTGTTCCAGCGTGGCCGGTACGCCGGAAAGGGGCAGCAACCGCAGCGGTGCGCCCGCATCCGCCTCATAGATGGCGGTGCCGATGGACACATAGCCGATAGCATTCACATCGCTCGCCACCGCTTTGATGCCCTGCTGGTTTTCACCAATGACCATATCCGGCGTTACCTGATCATTACTCAAGCCAAAGTGCTCCAAAAACAGCTCCTGAGTAGAGCGGCCATCCGCCTTGTGGACAACGTTAATGGCGGCATCATTACCGCCGAATGCGGACCAGCTTTGCTGTTCACCAGTGTAGATAGCAACGATTTGCGCATCATTGAGGCGGGTCACCGGATTCAACGCGTTAACAATCATGGCAATGCCATCGCGGCCGACCAGATGCGCTGTGAGATCGCCCTCTTCCGCTTTCAGGGCACGGCTGACCATACCGAAATCCGCCAGCCCCTGACAGGTATCGCTGATACCGCGCCCGGAGCCGCCACTCTGAACATCGACCTGCACACCCGTTGTTTCTTCGTAACGCTCGGCCAACTCGGTCATCAAAGGGGCGATGGTGCTGGAACCGGTGATCACCAACGACTCTTCACGTGTTCCACACCCGGCCAGAACCAGCAGCGCCATGACCACGACAGGCAGTTTCATCATTGTCGTTAATTCCCACAATCCAGATTGAATGTCTTTCGATGCGCCGCCTTCACTTTTGTTACAGATTCAATCCATGCAATCAAACGGCGATCCCGCACGTCTTAGCGGGAGGATCAAGGAACAAGACTGAAAAGAGAGTGATCAGTGCCGCCGGTGTAGTGACGCTGGGTGCGCTTCTTAGCGACCAGGCACTCGCTGTTCCGGACCAGCCTAAGGCTTGGGAGAAATGCGCCGGCATTGTACTGCGTGGGCATGTCGGTGGATTACATCCAAAACCGCCTGGACCGGCTCATACTGCTCGAGAATATAAGTTGTTATACGCTGGGAGAACAGCTGCTGGCGAGATCCCCTGGTCCCGCGTGGAGCAGATTCACGTGGCGGGATGCGCCGATCAAGGCGGCTGGCTGCTGGATACCCACCAAGGCACCCCACAGCCCCCCCGTGATGGACCTGTTGGCTCTATGGGCGCGGAAGGGAGTGCTGTTTGCGTTAACCGACCCTCGACACACAGGTCTGTAACATACTCGCGTTGGGTGCATCCAACTTGGAGTCAGGCCACACTTGGCACACGAAAGCGCTTATATCAAACCGAGTAATGAGGATACTTACGTGCGTGAAGAGGTTCAGGACTATTACGGTAAACAGCTCAGTGGCAGCGACGATCTGCAGACCAACGCCTGCTGCGACCAGGCGCCGCCGGAGCATCTGAAGCCGTTGCTGGCGCGCCTGCATGACGAGGTGGTGAGCCGCTACTACGGCTGCGGCCTGGTGGCGCCGGCGGCCCTGGAAGGGATGCGCATTCTCGACCTGGGCTGTGGCTCCGGCCGCGACGTCTATGTGCTGTCGGCGCTGGTGGGCGACAGCGGCGAGGTGGTCGGCGTGGACATGACCGACGAACAGCTGGCGGTGGCGGAGCGCCACCAGGACTACCACCGCCGGGAATTCGGCCACGCGCGCAGCAATGTGCGTTTCCTGAAGGGCTATATCGAGGAGCTGGACCAGCTCGATCTGGAGGACGGCTACTTCGACATCGTGGTGTCCAACTGCGTGATCAACCTGAGCACCGACAAGGCCAAAGTAATCCGTGATGTGAAACGCCTGCTCAAGCCCGGCGGCGAGTTCTACTTCTCCGACGTGTACGCCGACCGCCGGGTACCGGCGGCGCTGACCGCCGACCCGGTGCTCTACGGGGAATGCCTGTCCGGGGCCCTGTACTGGAACGA
>Ga0310343_10002252_pt1 | contig 10123 bp, 13 predicted proteins | sample HC15DNA2025_MG_FD_203519 | JGI IMG/M metagenome (GOLD analysis project Ga0310343, IMG submission 203519) | Marine microbial communities from station ALOHA, North Pacific Subtropical Gyre - HC15-DNA-20-25_MG | ecosystem: Environmental > Aquatic > Marine > Oceanic | place: Pacific Ocean: North...
CATCAATTTTGCTAAGTTTGTAAACAATTTATGTATAAGTTCTTATACAATAGCGAAATAATATTCGATTTTGTGATTTTAACATGGGTCAAAAAACAGCCTTAGGAAGTCTTTTAAAAGCAATTGGAAACTCAGGGCAAGGTAAAGTTGTTCCTGGTTGGGGAGCAGTTCCTGTGATGACAGTAATAGGACTACTACTTCTAGTATTTTTAGTGATTCTTTTGCAAATTTATAACCAATCCCTTCTTTTACAGGGCTTCTCTGTAGATTGGAACGGTAATTAAAATTCTGCAAATTTGCAAAAGTTTACTAATTTATCTTTATATTGCTAAAAACTTTCTAGGTATTTTTTATTTTAATTTACTAGGTTATTTTTGTTTGTATATTTATAATTCTCAATGTAACGAGATTTAGAAATACATCATGAATGATATATATTTAATAGGTCTAGGTAATCCTGGTAAAAAATACTTTAACAATAGACATAATATAGGTTTTTTGATACTTCAGAGTCTCTCTAAAAAACATAATTCAAATTTTTTATTAAAAGATAAACTAAAAAGTTCTTACTCAGAATTCAAAATAAACGATTCAACTTACAGGTTATTTTTACCAAATACGTTTATGAATAATAGTGGTGATGCTGTCAAAGCTATAGTTGATTGGTACAAAATTAATTTAAATCAAATTTTTATAATTGTCGATGATAAAGACCTGCCCCTCGGAAAAATAAGATTTAGAAAAAAAGGAAGCTCTGGTGGACATAATGGGCTTAAAAGTATAATTGAAAAATTGCAAACTAATAACTTTAATAGAATAAGGATTGGTATTGGTCCTCAAAAAACAAGCAAAGGAAATAATAATTTTAATACTATTTCTCATGTATTAGGCAACATTTCTCTTGAAGAAAAATCAATATTAGAAAAAGTATATGACAGGGTAATTGAATCCTTAGAACAATTAAATACAAAAAAGGAAGAACTTATAATAAACGAATTAAATTCTTTTGATAAATCCCAAATTTAAAAATGTGTCCAAAACCAGAAACAATAGCCAATGTAAGTGTTAGAGAATATTGTTTTTCAAAAAAGCAAATTAAAGGAGTTGTTGAAGCTAGCCAATTTAAATGGACTTTTACATGGTCTTTTGGTAAAGGTTTATTATTAGTAAAACCTCCATTAGGAAGAGCACTAATCGAGGATGCCTTATTAAAATTTTTATTGAAAAAAGATTACGAACTAGAAGCAGGTAATGAATATAAGTTCACTATTTCAGCCAAGTTTTAAACTCTATATTTTTATTCAAAGTAAATTTCATCTTGCAATAATCTTCTAAAATTATCAAAGCTGATATTGCATCTAAATTTTTTTTTAGAATAAAAACTTCCCTAGGAATTAAAAACTTAAATCCGCTAATTGGAAAAAGTTCAAAATATCTTGATTTAGCTCTATAAGTGGTATTTTTTTCTTCAAAAAAAATTATTTCTTTTTTAAAAAAATCTATTTTATTTCTTATCTCTCTACTAGTTGTGCCGTTACCAATAATAATTTTTGATATATCTTCAACGGTAGTTAAATTTCTAATATACTCCTGAAGTAGTTCACTTTTAATAATGATGGCTTTATAAACTTTTTTTTCACTTAATTCAGCTAAAACTAATCCACATTTATATTTACCAGGGTCTATAGATATTACTTTAGACATACAATTCTATAGTTTATTAATATTCAACTCAACTATTATTGGTTCTGCAGTTTTGCTATTTTTTAAAGATACAACCTCTAATAGATACTTATTTTTTTTATTTATCTTTAAAGAATCTCTAATTTTCTTAATAAAGTCCCCTCTTGTAGTAATTTCGTTAACTATAGATCCTCTAAACTTGATTTTATCTCTAGTTTTTCTCAACAAATTTTTTATTGTTGAGTTGATATTTTTATAATCAAGTTCTTTTTTTTCAAGAATTACACTCGTAATAACTTCACCTTTCTTTACGATAACTTTATTTGTTATCAATTCTGGATAGACAAAAACAAAATTATCACCTCTTAAAACATTAGTAGCTGATTTAATTAATATGATCCAATCCCCACCTTTTGCAGTAACCGTTTCAATTTTAGAAATATCACTAGGTCTCCACAAAAGAATATTTTTTATCTCTTTTTTACTAGGTATTACGATCTTTTGAACATACCTATCTGCACTATTATAAATCTTTCCAAGATCTGATTTTATATTTAAATTGGAAGTAACTTGTGCAATAAATAAAGTTTGCCCTCTTTTTATAACTACATTTCCACTTCTAAATTCTTTAATATTGCTTTTTAGTTTATTTAATTCCTTTTCTTTATCTTTGATCTTATCTTCAAGTTTTTGCCTCTCTTCCTGCAAAGGAAGAAGCGCCTTTCTACTCTCGTCCAAAGTTTTTTGTAAAAAAGGAATATCCACAAAAAGTCTTTGCCTAAACTCTTCACTAACTAAAATCAATAAACCTATAGATATTGAACTAATAAAACCTCCAGTTATTATCGTGACGATTGTCGCTGTTTTTTTTGGTCTTAATTTTAAAATGCTAAATCTTGCTTTACCAATCTTTGTACCAAGAAGATCACCAAATGGGGCAATTAGTCCTCCGAGAAATATTAAAAAAACAATTAAAATCCAGGCCACATTATTTCATGCACTCAATACGTCATTATTAATGATGAATCAATTAAATCTTTTTGCAAGAGCTATTGGGTCAAAAACTGTAATTTTTTTTCTTTCAATGGTAAGTAGGCCGGAATCCTTTAAATCTCCCAATAATCTTGTAATTGTTACTCTTGTTGAGCCAATAGCTTCAGCAATCGCTTGATGTGAAAGCCTCAAATCTATCGTAATACCTTTTTCACTGGCAACTCCGAAGTCTCTACAAAGAACCATTAAAAAACTCACAAGACGAGACGACATATCTCTATGTGTAAGAGTTTCTATCATGGTTTCTGTTTGTAGGATCCTACTTGAAAGGCCCTGTAATAATAATAGTCCAACTGATGCATCTTCCTCTATTGCTCTAAGAACGGAATTGGCCGGTGCTGTTATCATTTCAACTCTTGTAAATGCTATGGCATGATAAAAACGATCAGATCTATGGCCTGTTAGAAGGGATAAAACACCAAAAAGACTATTCTCTCTTAAAAGAGCAACAGTTATCTCTTCACCAGATTCATAAACTCTTGACAACCTCACCGCTCCTCTTCTTATAAGGTAAACCCTCTCTGCAGGATCTCCAGGGAAAAATATAGTTTTGGATCTCTCAACCATTTCTGTACTTGCACCCTCAAGACCTTTAATTACCTCCATTAAAGTTCTATTGATTGGAAAACGTTCTCCAACCGAGTTAATTTTACTTTGTCCAGACTGATGCGAACTTAAGCGGCTGAATCCTCTAGATGAAGGTATCATAAATAACTTTAATATTAAAAATTTAAGAAGACACCTTGAAATATCTTGTATCAACAGTAACAATTTTCAATTCTTATTAGTTTCTCTATGAACTTATCTGTGATACATTCAACTTTATCAAAGCTTTTTTAAGTAAAATTACACTATATGCAGTGTCATTAAATTCAAATTATACTGTATTTAGAAAAAAAGAATCTAAGATAGTGGTAATTAGTTCATCTAATAATTATTCCAAAAGTTCCCATGATGTCGTAAAAATACGTACAAACACTAAAAGCAATATAAAGAGATTTCCACAAAATGGGCAAATCCAAATCTATAAATCTGCATATAGAGGAAGCTATTCCTCTATCATCAGAGACTCTTTAAGAAATGCTGCTCTTGGTAGAAAGGTACTTTTAGTACAATTCATGAAAGGAGGAGTAAAACAAGGGGTTGCTCATGCACTAAATCTTTGTGGGAATTTAACATGGGTAAGATCATCAAATTCCCTTGATCAACATGATTTTGAAGAAATTGAAAAAAATAAAAATTTAAAAAAATCTATTCATGAATCTACGCATGAATTATGGGATTTTTGCAAAAAAGAATTATTATCTGGTGAAAATGATCAAATCATACTTGACGAAATTTTTCTTGCCACTGAGATGAAAATTATCGACAAGGATGATTTGATTTCAACACTTGAAAACCGAAATATACCAGGAGATGTAATCCTTACTGGTACAGACATCCCTAAAGATTTATTACTAATGGCTAACCAAATCACAGAACTTCGCTCATAAGAAAATGCTCAAAAATGATCTCTGGATAAATCAAAAGGCTTCTGAAGGGATGATAAACCCTTTCCAATCAAATTTAGTGCGACATCTTGAACCTGATAATAAACAAAAACCCGTTCTAAGTTATGGATGTTCCTCTTACGGATATGACTTGAGACTTTCAGCAAAAGAATTCCTGATTTTTAGGCATATCCCTGGTACTGTGATGAATCCTAAAAAGTTTAATCCTAATAATTTAGAAAAAACTATTCTTCACCATGATGATGATGGAGACTTTTTTATTTTGCCTGCTCACTCTTATGGTTTAGGAGTGGCTTTAGAAAAAATGAAAGTTCCAGAAAATATAACTGTAATTTGTATAGGGAAAAGCACTTACGCGAGGCTAGGGATAATAGTTAATACAACCCCTGCAGAAGCAGGCTGGGAAGGTCATTTAACTTTAGAGTTTAGTAACAGTTCAGGTGCGGATTGCAGAATTTATGCAAATGAAGGTATCTGCCAACTACTCTTTTTTGAAGGAGATCCTTGCTCTACAACATATGAAGACAGAAGAGGTAAGTATCAAAATCAACCAGAAAAAGTCACCTTAGCAAAGATCTAAAATGAGTAGAGTTGAACTAATTTCGCTAACTCCTGATGCAGAAAAAACGATGGCCTACATTGCAAGAGTAAGTAATCCAAACAATCAAAAAAATGAAGATTATTCAAAATTATTGAGTTATTGCATTAAACATGAACATTGGAGTGTCTTTGAACAATCATTTATGACCCTACAAATAGAGACCAATAGAGGGATTGCAGCTCAAATTCTGAGACATAGATCATTTACTTTCCAGGAATTTTCTCAGAGATATGCAGATAGTTCTCAATTAGGGAATATTCCTATACCAGAGCTAAGAAGACAAGATTTTAAAAATAGGCAAAACTCTATACCTGACCTTCCTGATGAGTTAAAAAAAAGATTCAATAAAAAAATTGATTCACATTTTAAAGCTGCATCAAAATTATATGAGGATTTACTCGCTGAAGGAATAGCTAAAGAATGTGCAAGATTTGTTTTACCACTAGCAACTCCAACTAGAATCTACATGTCTGGATCATGCAGATCATGGATACATTACATTCATTTAAGATCAGCTCATGGTACACAAGAAGAACATAAGTCTATTGCCCAAAATTGCAAATCAATCTTCAAAAAAAGTTTTCCAATCGTATCAAAATCTCTAGATTGGTAAAATTTATCCATGACTTCTAGTAATTACCTGATTATTTTTATTTTCTTTGATCACTGAAAATTCATTATTAAGCAAATTTTCTTGAGATTTTAATTCTCTTTTTAGTTTTTCTAAAGAATCTCTTATTGTTAATTCTTCTTGTTTACCAATAAAAGTAGACATCAAATTACCCTTCCTATCAAAAAGATTAACTTGAGGAATGCCATTTACATTAAATTTTCGAATGTAATTATCCCATTTTTGATTATCAACGTTTAAAAAAACAAAATTAATATCTTTTTCGTATTCTTCCTTTAAAGGGGATATTTTTGGAGCCATTTCTTTACAAACTTCGCACCACTCTGCATAAAATTCAAGGAAAGTAGGCTTATCATTTTGAAAGGCTATTTCAGGCTCAACAGATAATTCCCCAAAATTCTTAAGAATATAAGTTGATTGAAAAAAAAAGTTTCTAGATAAGATTAAAGAAATAATAACGAAACCGATCAGGAATATTAATATTACACTTAATTTTTCATTCAATAATGGTTCTTTACTTTCAGATTGCATATGGATGCTTACTAACTAGAAACATTTTAAATAAGTTAAACAAATAAAGAGAAAATGGATGTTTTAAATTTTAGTTAAATGCTTTTTTTTTTAGTTAACTGATAAAATATTATCTAAATAATATCTGTTTATAGATAATTTCTAAAATCTAATTATGCAATCAATATTCGGAACTGATGGAATAAGAGGGAAATTTAATGAAGAAATAACATACTCCTTAGCATATAAGGTAGGTTACGCTTTAGGTTTTAATTTAAAGAATGATAATCCAATATTAATTGGAAGAGATACAAGGATTAGTGGAGAAGTTCTCCTTCAGGCAATAACAACAGGTATAAAAGCCAGCGGCAAAAATTTTATTAATCTTGGTGTCTGCCCTACCCCTGCTATCCCATTTTTAATCAAAAAAAAGAACCTCAGTAGCGGGATTATGATATCAGCCAGTCATAATCCACCCGAATATAATGGCATAAAAATCTTTGATCATAATGGTCAAAAAATTACCAAAAATTTTGAAAATAAAATTCAAAAATTCATTGAAGACTCAAATCAAAATATCTCAGTACTCCCAAATGAGATTTCTTTAAAGACTGATAAAGCTCTTATGGAAATTTATATGCAAAGTCTAATCCAAACAATGGGAGGGGAAAATTTAAACGGAATAAGAATAATATTAGATACATGCTATGGATCAGCAACAACTTGCGCAAAAGAAATTTTTCAGAAACTAGGTGCTGATGTAAAAGTTATCAATAACTCTAAAAATGGGTTAAAAATTAATATGAATTGTGGTTCTACCAACCTCGAACCATTAAAAAAGGCTTTAAAAGAGAATCCAGCAGATATGGGATTTAGCTTCGATGGAGATGCTGATAGGGTAATTGGTGTAGATTCTAAAGGCAATATATTAGATGGAGATCATATTTTGTTTCTATGGGGTAGAGAACTTATGGAACAAAAAATCCTCACTAATAATTTACTGATATCAACTCAAATGGCAAATTTAGGTTTTGAAAAGGCCTGGAACGAAATTGGTGGAATTTTATATAGAACTGATGTAGGAGATAAATACGTTCATGACACAATTAAAGAAAAAAGAGCTATCTTGGGAGGTGAACAGTCAGGTCACATACTTTCAAAAATTAATAACTTTTCTGGAGATGGAATATTAACTGCACTTCAAATTTCTAAATACTGTAAAAAGAAAAACATCTCTTTAAATAATTGGCTTAAAAGTAGTTTCGTTCCTTTCCCTCAGAAACTAACCAACATCAATTTAGATTTTGATATTAATAAATTAAGTCAAAAAACTAATCACTTAATTATTCAAACCATAGAAAATTTCCAAAAAATTTACTCTGAAAATTGTAGAGTTTATATTAGACCTAGTGGGACAGAACCTCTAATTCGAGTTCTAGTAGAATCAAACAATGAAGATAAAGTGCATTTATTATCTAATGAAATCACAAGCAAACTAAGTTCTGAAATTGATAAGATAATTAATTAATATTAAGTCAGATTTTTACATATATACCCTCAAATATATCAATTTCATTATCGATAACATATTTTTCCCTACTCGTTTGAATTTTATTTGGATTAAAACTTTCAGGGTAATTAAAATCATTTTTATCTGTTTTTTCAAAAGATAAATTATTTAATATCGTATAATCCATATGATCAAACAAATCCTTTACATCAGTTTTAATAAAAATTACGGATCCTTTTTGCATTGAATTTGAGAGAATATTAATAAACTCTGGCTGGACTACACGCCTTTTATGATGTCTCTTCTTAAACCATGGATCTGGAAAATTAAAGGAAATACTTTTTAAATTCTTGTTCATCAATTTACTATGGAATTCATTAAAAATTTTATTAGCATTACCAAACACAAAATATAAATTTTTAATTTCTTTTTCTAATACTTTTAATTTAGCGGTTTTAACTAATCTCTCTCTAATTTCAATACCTAAGTAATTCCAATTATTATTTGATAAAGCTAAATCAAAAAGATACTCCCCAGCAGCACAACCTATATCCAAATGAAGAGGTAATTTATAATCATCGAACATTTCAATTAAAGGAGGGATTCTCTCAATTTCGTCAAAATGCTTACTAAGAGGGTTAACATGCTGTCTCATGAAATTAGTTATTAATTTCTAGGCGATAATACAAGGATGATAAATATTCATAACTATGACAATAGTAAGTTAATAAGTAACTGATTGATGTTTAATTATTATGTATTTAAAAAAGAAAAAGTTTTGAACGTTTTTAATCAACTTTCTATTTGGCTATCTTTTCAACTTTCAATAATTTTCCTCATTGGTGTTCCTTTTTCATTATTCTTTTGGTCAATTAAAAAAAGAAATAAAGCTGTTACCAAACTTCTATCCATTTATTGGAAAGTATCACTTTTATTTTTTATAAGTCTTTTACTTTTAATAGGTAATTTTAATTATGCATTAGTAATAACAAATATTTCAACAATATTAATTACAATTTCACTCTGGTTTTGGAACGATATTAATGATGAATTAAAAGAATATAATTTTTCTTACTCACTTGCTACAACTACAAAAGTATGGAGATGGTCACTAACGTTTATATCTCTAAATTTTTTAATTCAAAGTTTACAAAACTTCAGCTGCTTTTATTTTATTAATTCGGATTCTTGTGAAATATGGCTTGTACCTTCTTCAAATTTCTACATGATTATCAAAAGTTTATTTAACTTTTTTTTCGGAGCTAACTTTACTCAGCCCTTGGCAAAATTTTTAGGATTATTTTCATTATTAATTTATACTTTAGGCTTGATTCAATGGTCAATAATTAAATTACCTAAAAATGGAAGAAACTCTTGCTTCTCCGAAAATGATAGAAATTGATTTATTTAAAATCTAGAAAAAATAATTTCAAGGATACCTAATAGGTTTCTCAAACTTTAAGGTTATATTAAAAAAAGAAAATTTAGAAATAATTATTTTCAAAGGTTTCAGTAGCTCTACCAAACATCCGATTGAATAAATCTAGAAAAAAGAATATTTGCGTTTAATATAAAATCGCAACAAAATCTTTGCAAAGCCCCTCTAAAAAGAAACCAAGGAAAAATATAGAAGAGAAAATAAAAAAACTCGCTTTTCTTTTTAAATAAAAAAAACTCAATTTAGATTGATTCAAGATTAATAATATTTGAACATCTTTTGCATAATTTTGTGTTGTTTATCCCACAAAAAGTTTCTTTTTGATAATGCCAACATCTATCACACTTTTGACCATGAGCTTTCAAAATTTGAATCTTCCCCAGTTGATTTTTATCTATACTTAAAGAATTCTTAACCAATTCAGATACTACTTGAAAATTTGAAACTATAAGCCAGTCCCTGAATAAATCGACATCTTTATTACCGAATTTACTTAACCAGGTTAGTGAATCTTTTACAACTTTATCTTCAGGTAAATAATTCACTTCTGTTTCTAAAGCTGCTCCAATTATTTGATTATTTCTACATCCTTCAATAGCTTTATTAATTTCAACTCTCAAATTTCTTAAATTTGCAATGTGCGCATTAAGAGTTTCGTTTTTCCATGACTGAGAAAAAACAGGCCATCCTCTTTGAAATACTGATTTTTCTTTAGTCGAGTATGGAATATTTTGCCAAATATCTTCAGCCATATGACAAAGAACTGGAGAAATAAGGATTGCTAAATTTTCAACAACTTTAGACATGACAAACTGACATGATCTCCTCCGAATTTGTGATTTAGAACTGACATATAACCTATCCTTAGCAATATCCAAATAGAAATTGGATAAATCCACTACGCAAAAACTTTGTAATATTTGAAAAAATTTTGAAAATTCATAATTTTCATAAGCATTTGAAATCTGCTCTGAAACCTCAACTAATCTTCCCAACATCCATTGATCTAATAGAGGCAATTGATCAATTTCAAAACTATCAATAGTTGGGTCATAATCATGAATATTCCCAAGAAGATATCTTGCAGTATTACGAACTTTTCTATAAACATCTGAGAGTTGCTTGAGTATATTCGAACCTATTGGGACATCTACTGAATAATCTACAGAGCTTACCCATAGCCTTA
>Ga0310343_10002253_pt1 | contig 10122 bp, 9 predicted proteins | sample HC15DNA2025_MG_FD_203519 | JGI IMG/M metagenome (GOLD analysis project Ga0310343, IMG submission 203519) | Marine microbial communities from station ALOHA, North Pacific Subtropical Gyre - HC15-DNA-20-25_MG | ecosystem: Environmental > Aquatic > Marine > Oceanic | place: Pacific Ocean: North...
TGAAGAAAAACGTTTAAATATAGCATTTCAATATTCCAAAATTTGCAAAATCCTCTCTTCGCAAGGTTTCATAGTAATCATTGCCACAATATCAATGTTTAAAGAGATCTATAATTGGAATAGAGAAAATCTACCAGGATATTTTGAAGTTTATTTGAAGGTGCCTATTGAAGAATTAATAAGACGTGACTCTAAGCGAATCTATAGTAAATTTAGTCAGGGACAAATTAAAAATGTTGCTGGTTTAGATCTCAAAATTGATGAGCCAACCAACGCCGACATAGTATTTAATTTTAACCCTAGAAAATCTGTTGACGAGCTAGCCGAGGCATTAGTAGGAAAAGCGAATTTAAATTCACTCTGATTGTTTTATGCATCGCCACTTAAGTAATTGGATTTTAATTAAGCTCGATCGTGGTATTGTTGAAAACCGGCACTGTATACATGTTGCTAATTTGATTAGCATTTGAAAAAAATGCTTTAAGATTTTACTGAGCTACCTTTTAATGGAAATTAAATTCTATAGTAAGGCAAGAACACTAGCCGCTCTTGATGAGCAGATTAAGACGGCGAAAATAGCACCCTTGTACTATTTTTCAGTCGGAGATTGGGCGGAAAGAAGGTCGCAGATTATTTCCTTCGTTAAAGCCAAATTTAGTAATAAAAATTTAATTGTTCGCTCAAGTTGTTCGCAGGAAGATAAATTAGATGTCTCCAATGCTGGTAAATTTGATTCAATTTTAAACGTAAGCATAAACGAAGTTGGAAGTGCCGTTGATAAGGTAATTGAGTCGTACGGTGTTAAATCACCATTAGATGAAGTGTTGATCCAGCCAATGATCGACAATGTAATTATGTCTGGTGTTGTATTTTCGCATGACCCGAACACCTGCTCGCCTTATAGGGTTATTAATTATGCTAATGGCTCTGATACTTCGATTGTTACAAGTGGTAACGGGGGTAAATTAATATACAAGGCTGCTGAAGCTGCCGTTGAGGAGACGCAAAAATTTGCGCGAATTCTTAACCTCTTAGACGAATTATTAGAAATATTTAGTCATAAGCCTTTAGATCTTGAATTTGCTCTTAATGAAGATCAAGAGGGAAGCAACTTGTGGTTGCTGCAGGTTCGACCCTTAAAGTTATCGTCGGAATCTGAAACGATCGAGCAGCAAACAGCTCGACTGAATCTTACCCGGGATAAGATTGTTGAAGCGCAAAGAGTTAAACCGTTTCTGGTCGGTGATACTACTGTTTTGGGGGTAATGCCGGACTGGAATCCCGCTGAGATTATAGGAATTAGACCAAAACCTTTAGCTATGTCCTTGTACCGGGAACTCATTACGGATACAACTTGGGCTTATCAGAGGAACAACTACGGTTACCGAAATCTTCGTAGTCATCGATTAATGACAAGCCTTTTTGGTTTGCCATACATTGATGTTCGGGTGTCTTTTAATTCTTTTATACCCAGTGAATTAAACGAATCACTCAGCGGTCGATTGGTAGACTATTATATTCACAAACTTATTCAAAGGCCCGACCTTCATGACAAGGTTGAATTTGACATCATTTGGTCTTGTTTCACATTTGATTTGCCAGATAAATTAAATAGTTTACCAAAGGAGAAATTTTCTTGGTCTGACAAACAAGAATTATTGGAATGTCTTCGTAATGTAACGAACTCTGTATTACATCCGGTCAACGGATTATGGCTTAAAGATGCTGAAAAAATAAAAACACTAGCGCAGCGTCGTATGGAAATCAACGAGTCTGAATTGAGCCAAACTGATCGAGTATATTGGTTAATAGAAGATGTGAAGAGATACGGAACATTGCCTTTTGCTGGGTTAGCAAGGGCTTGTTTTATGGCAGTACAGATATTACGTTCACTTCAGGCTAGACACATTTTTACTAAAGATGATTATGAAAGATTTTTAAAAAGCACATCTACAATAAGTAAGGAGATGTACTTTGATCGACTTAATTTTAATAAGGGAGACTTCCTAAAAAAGTATGGGCATTTGCGTCCGGGGACTTACGATATCCTATCTTCCCGATATGACGAGACGCCAGACTTATATTTTAATTGGGATGAAAAATTTGAATTACCAACTGCTCGAGACACGTTCTCCTTGAAGAGAAAACAAGCTAACCAAGTCGATTCACTATTACGAAAGTATAAATTGGAAACGGATTCTCACGCGCTGTTTAACTTCATAAGGCGCACTATTGAACTTAGGGAGTTATCCAAGTTTGAATTTTCTCATAATCTTTCAGATGCACTTCAGATTATAGGTAAGGTTGGAGAGACAGAAAACATTGAACTTAAAGATATGGCTTTTTGCGATATCAAGGCGTTTCAAGACATCCATGTATCCGCTTGCGACACCGGTGAAGCATTGAGGGAAAGTATTAGTGCGGGCAAGAAAAGCTTTCAAGAAACATGCAGGATTTGTTTGCCTCCCGTTATAGCTTCTCCAGACGATGTTTTTAGATTTGAACTGCCAGAGTCAAGCCCCAGTTTTATTACTCATAAGCAAGTAGAGGCACGCGTGTCAGGTATAGATGAAGTCGAAAATCTAGAGAACGCAATTGTCTGTATTCATAGCGCTGACCCAGGTTTTGATTGGCTATTTTCCTATCCTATAGCGGGACTTATTACGGCTTGGGGTGGGGCAAATTCACACATGGCAATAAGAGCAAGTGAAAGGGGGCTGCCAGCAGTAATCGGTGCAGGAACTCTCTTATTCCAAAAGTGGTCAAATTCGGAGAGACTGTTGATAGACTGTGCAGGGCAAAGAGTCGTTATCCTATCATGAAAATAATTGCCGTCAGCCAAAGAATAGACACCATATTCTCTCGAAATGAAAAACGTGATGCATTAGATCAGAGACTTGTCTCTTTTTTGGGGCGCGCAGGTTTCATATGCATGCCTATATCGAACGCCTTTTTATTTGAAGGGCAGTCTTCAAGTAAAACGATTATTGGCAATTTGATGTTACAGATTTCTCCTTCGGCTCTTCTTCTTTCTGGCGGAAATGATCTAGGTGAATTTCAAGATAGGGATGAGACAGAGAGCATACTGTTAGACTATGCAGAGAGCGATAATATGCCAGTCTTAGGCATTTGTCGTGGCATGCAGATGATGGCTACCCGAAGTGGAGCAAAATTAAAACGTGTTTCAGGGCACACAAATTCTCGTCATAGAATTACAGGTAAAATTACCAGAGAGGTGAACAGTTATCATCAGTACGGCTTTTATGATTGTCCCTCCGATTATGATGTTTTATCCAAAAGTGCAGATGGTGTGATTAAAGCAATTCGTCATTTAAGCCTGCCTTGGGAGGGGTGGATGTGGCATCCTGAACGGGAGGAAGAATTTTCAACGGAAGATGTTGAACGATTACAGAAATTAGTTGAGGGACAGTCTTAACTTCATGGTGGGGAAGAAATGAAAGCTATAATTCTTGCTGCAGGACGAGGCAGTAGAATGGGTAATTTAACTGAAGAGAAACCTAAATGTTTGATAGATTTTAGAGGTAGACCGTTACTTAACTGGCAATTAGAAGCAATCACGCGTGCTGGGGTAAGCGATGTTGCTTTAGTAACCGGTTATAAGAGCGATCTCTTTGGAGATTATGATCTTACTAAATTCCATAATAATCTTTGGTCCGAGACTAATATGGTTTGGTCTCTTTCTTGTGCACAGTCGTGGTTGAAAGATCAACCTTGCATTGTTTCCTATTCCGATATTTTTTATCGAAGTAATGCTGTTCAAGCTCTCAAGGATTGTGAGGCGCCGATTGCAATAACCTATAATCGTAACTGGCTTGAACTCTGGTCAAAACGTTTTAGGAATCCTCTTTCAGATGCTGAAACCTTTCTAATAAATACTGAACAGATTGTTCTAGATATCGGAGGAATTCCTAAGGAAATAAACGAAATTCAAGGTCAATTTATGGGCTTAATGCGTGTCACTCCAGATGGTTGGTATGAAATTGAACGAATTCAAAAAGAAGACAAAGATATTTGGCCTAAACTAGACACGACTGCCTTGCTTCAACGCATAATTGGAGGAAACCGATTATCGGTAGTCGGTATTCCTTATGAGAGTGAATGGTTTGAGTTTGACTCTCAATCAGATTTAGATTGCATAGATTAGCTTGCATTTTGAGCGACAGCTACTACATCTTTGAGTATTATTTTACAGGGGGAGGGACGCAATAAGCTCAGATTAGGGAAGTTCGGCAAATTTGTGACTGGTATAGTCTCTAAAGTTTTGCTTTATTAGCGCCCCGAATTATGTAAATAGATGAGGTATTGTTGCTCGATGAAAACTAAAAGGCAGCCCTAATCGACTAAATAACTAGTTTCTAAGAAATATTCTTCAAAGTTTTGATTTTAAAAGGAGTCGGCGTTGTTTAAAGATCATATCCTCAATTTAGCTACGGCTAACTTCAAGGTCCTATGCGCAATATGCGTGATTCTGGTGTTTTTTTCAATCGACTCATTTCTGTTCGCGCAGGAACTTCAACTTTTTGAGGAGACAGAGATTGTCCAAAGGGAAATTAAAAACTCTACTGCTGGAGAAACTCGTAGGGATAGTGATGGCAATTTGATCACTGGCCCCGAGTTTACCTTAGTTGGGACTAGTAGAATCGGCAATAACAGGATGGTTGTCGTCGAGGACAGCTTGGGAGAAACCATATCGCTTAGTCTCACCGAAGGATCAACCAAAATTGTTCCTGGATATCCAAATTACCGTGTGCTTGAGGTAGGTTCGGGACAGGCTTCAATAGAGTATCCCGCTAATACGGCCTGTATAGAATTTCTTGAACAAGGGGTAGCTTGTGAATCTCAAAGAGTAGCCATTTTAAGCTTAAAAAATGCCTCGCCATTAGAGTCGCTTAATCGAGAGGGTAGCGGAAACAATTCAGGGTTAGTTAGTGTTTCAGAGGAAGGAGACATATCGGTTAATCCATTTGAAGCCATACTGAGCAGGGCTGCTAATCCAGACATAGAGATCGAAACTGATAATAGTTTCACTCCGAGGAGAATAAGTCCTGAAGAGGTTCCTCCGGGTATGCGGATTGTCTCTACTCCCTTTGGGGATCGTCTTGTGGAGATTGATCAATAAGCTTGCCTAACAATCTTAGCTAAATTCGGAATAGGTTTAATGGAATCGGATGGAAGAATGAAAACTCCGGAGGCGGTTTATTTTGGTAAAAAAATACTTAAAAGATAGAAGTATCAATTCTATTTCATGTGGAATTGTCTGTTATGAGACCCCTCTTGCTGAACTAGAGAACCTAATGCGGTCTCTGCTAGTTTCAATTCGCTGGCTCCGTACCATTCAACCAGAAATACCTTTTATAATCTGCGTGATTGATAATTCTGCACAGGAGAGTAATCTGCGCTCAGTTTGTGAAGAGTCGATCCAGATTGAAGAAGCCGAAAATGTGGAGATTCGGTACACTATAGGACATGGTAATATCGGTTATGGAGCTGCCCAAAATTTGGTAATTTCAAGTGTAAATAGCGACTTGCATTTGATACTAAACCCGGATGTGGAAGTCAAAGAGGACGCCTTAGTCGAAGGGGTGAAAGCCTTCCTCAGCTACCCCTCACTCGTTATGCTAAGCCCTCGCGCCGAAAATAAAAAAGGTGAGAAACAATTCCTTTGCAAGCGATCTCCAACTTTTCTAACTCTTTTTATTCGCGGTTTTCTCCCGCGGTCTTTTAGAGGGTTTTTCAGGGAAAGGCTTGATTTTTATGAGATGCGAGATTTGTCTGAGACCAAGTTAACAGAAGGAATCCCTCTAATCGGTGGCTGTTTTATGCTCTCTGATACACGCGTTTTAAAGTCGATTGGCGGTTTCGATGAGAGCTATTTCCTTTATTTTGAAGATTTCGATTTGAGCATTCGCATGAGTTCCCATGGAACTCTGGCATACTCTCCGAATGTGCAAATAACTCATGCTGGAGGATATGCTGCCAAGAAAAACCTTTTCCACATAATGCATTTCTTAAAATCAGGAATAAGGTTTTTTAATAAGCATGGGTGGCGCTATTGGTAGGATTATAAGAAGGTTTTAACTATGGAATCTGATACTGACCTTACAGTCCTAGTAACTGGTGCTAGTGGCTTTATTGGTGGACACACTCAAGCGTATTTGCTTGATATGGGTTTTACGGTCCGTGTTTTGTTAAGGTCAGAAAATACGCTAATAACAGAAAATCATTCAAGGCTGCAGAAATATTATGGAAACATTATGGATGCCGAAAGTCTGAATCAAGCGTGCGAAGAGGTCGACTGTATTGTGCATTTGGCTGGAATTGCGCATGTAAGCCATGACGAAGATTATGTTCATAAAATCAACGCGGGTGGAACAAAGTTGTTGCTTGATGCTGCGATTGACCGAAACGTAAAAAAATTCATATTAGTTAGCAGTTCTCTGGCAGTCGAAGCAATGGGCGACCCGGATGCATCTACAACTTATGGGGCAACAAAGTTGACGGCTGAGAAATTAATCATGGATGAACATATTAAGGGGAACATCGTGGGCGTAGTTCTGAGACCGGCTAATGTTTATGGGGTGGGAATGAGGGGTAATATTGCTCTCCTAATTAGATTGATTTCCAAAGGTTATGTTCCTGAGTTGCCGGTCCTTAAAAATAGGCTCTCGATGGTGGGTGTTAATGATCTCAGTCGTGCGATTTCTCTTTCAATCAATTCAGAGCGAGCCAACGGAAGAACCTACCTTATTACAGATGGGCAGCAGTACTCAATCAGTGCGGTTGAAAGAGAAATATATAAGGTGATGGGAAAAAAAATGAGGGGGTTGAAGTTCCCTCATATGCTACTATACCTTATGTTCTTAGCGGTCGATTTGCTGGGGCGGGTACTAAGAATTTTCAAACTCAATTTGCCAGCTCTCGAAAACTTAAACCTCAGAACATATAGAAGGTTGGTCAGCGACAATTTGTTCAATAATAATGAAATTTGCGATGAGCTTTCATTCAAACCGGAATCATCTTTCTACAGTGAGTTGCCAAAAATAATTAAACAGATTAATGATAAAAATTAGGCCATATCTTTTGTTGAGATGAAGGAATAAGTAGTATGACAAAAGGGATAATACTAGCGGGAGGTACAGGAAGTAGACTGCATCCAATGACTATCTCAGTCAGCAAACAGTTGATGCCGGTTTATGATAAACCAATGATTTACTATCCGCTCTCGACTCTTATGCAGGCCGGCATTAGAGAGATTCTTGTCATAACCACCCCATCAGACGAGAAATCCTACAAAGATCTCCTGAGTGACGGAGGGCAGTGGGGGCTTCAAATTTCTTACGCTCAGCAGGCAAAACCAGAGGGTCTAGCCCAGGCATTTATTATAGGAGAGGAATTCATCCAAGGCAGTCGCGTTTGCCTGATACTCGGAGATAATATTTTTTACGGTAATCGCATAGAGGAAACACTGAGAAATGCATCTGTCAGCTCAGGAGCTTGCATTTTTGCCCACTATGTCAATGATCCGGAAAGATATGGTGTGGTGGCCTTAGATAGTCAAAATAGGGCTATCGACCTAGAGGAGAAGCCGCGGAAACCTAAATCAAATTATGCGGTGACGGGCATTTATATGTACGACAGTGATGTTATTGAGATTGCTAAATCGATTCAGCCATCTCCGCGAGGGGAGCTGGAAATAACCGATTTAAATAAAGAATATATGTTGAATAATGCGCTACAAGTTGAACTTTTCGACCGGGGTACAGCGTGGTTAGACACAGGAACCATTCAATCTCTCCTCGATGCGGCTAATTTTATTCGAGTGCTCGAAGAAAGACAGGGTCTGAAGATTGGTTGCCCAGAAGAAATAGCATTTAGACAAAACTTTATTACCGCTACAGAGCTTGCAAATTTAGCCCGAGATTTGGACAAGAGTGGATACGGACAGTATTTATCCGCTCTGCTTGATGCCCAATCAATATGAAGGTGATAGCGTAATGAAAATTTCTCCTTCAAAAATTTCGGAAGTGCTCGTGCTTGAGCCAGAAGTACATGCTGATGAGCGTGGTTACTTTATGGAGACATTCCGTTCTTCATATCTCACCAAACATGGCGTCGAATTGAATTTTGTTCAAGATAATCAGAGTCAATCTCGTATCGGAACTCTTCGCGGTCTTCACTATCAGTTGGAGTTTCCTCAAGGGAAATTAGTGCGTGTTATAAGTGGCACTGTCTTTGATGTTGCCGTGGATATTAGAAAGAACTCAAGTACTTTCGGGAAGTGGATTGGCGAAACGCTGTCAGCCGAAAACAAAAAGCAATTGTGGATACCTCCAGGATTCGCGCATGGGTTTTTGGTTTTGAGTAAGTCAGCAGAGTTGTTTTATAAGTGCACTGAGTACTATCACGCCGAGGATGATTATAGCTTGCTTTGGAATGATCCAGCTGTGGGGATAGAATGGCCGATCCAAAATAGAGAGCCGATCTTATCTGAAAAAGATCGTATCGCTCAGTGCCTCTCGCAGATACCGGTGTATAGTGACTAAAAAGAAGCTACTATTGACAGGCTCCATAGGACAGCTGGGTTTGACGTTTTCACTGCTGTTTAAAAGCTCCCCACTAGTGCACAAGTTTGATCTGCATGAAGTCGATATTGATGATTTTGATCTTTCGGATCAGCAAGCAATACCTTCGAAGTTAACCTCTTATTCGCCATCCATAATCTTAAACTGTGGGGCTTACACGGCGGTCGACGAAGCAGAGGACAAAAGTGAACTGGCGGAGAGGATCAACGCTGACAGTGTTGGGTTGATATCAAATTGGTGCGCTGAAAACAGTTGTCGGTTAATCCACATATCTACAGACTTCGTGTTTAATGGTGAAAAGAAAACACCTTATCTACCGAGTGACAAGACCAACCCTTTGGGAGTTTATGGGCGAACTAAGCTGGAAGGAGAGAAACATATTTTGAGAAAATTACCTAACAGCGGGGCTATAGTGAGGACATCTTGGTTGTATTCGGAATTTAGGAATAATTTCGTTAAGACTATGCTTGATCTAATGAGTAAGAAGGCGGAGCTAAATGTTGTAGACGACCAAATTGGCTCGCCCACCTCTACCTATTCCCTGTCCAGAGTTTTGATGGGTTTGATACAGAAAGAGGACCTGTCAGGGGTATACCATTGGTGCGATGGAGCCTCCATTAGTTGGTACGAGTTTGCGGAACAAATAAAAAGCTACGCTATGAGGCAAGGAAAACTGAATTTACATTGTAGGTTACGACCAGTCCTGACTTCTGATTATCCGACGAAAGCGCAGAGACCTAAATACAGTGTGCTTGATAGAAGCGCGATTATGAATCATTTAAATATCGATAAATCAGAATGGCAATCTGAACTATATGAAGTAATATCCAAGATTGAGAGTGTAGGTCGAGTTTCTTAGGATGAATAAACTATTAATAACTGGTGCGGCAGGATTTATTGGGTCTAACTTTGTTCGGTATTGGTTTCAGAAATACCCAAAAGACAATATTATTGCGCTAGATGCTCTCACGTATGCTGGCAATAAGAGTAATCTGAAAGCTCACATGGGGCGATCAAATTTTAAACTTATTCAAGGTTCGATTTGCGACCAAAATTTGCTTGATAAGTTATTTACAGAATTTAACTTTGATTGTTTAGTGAATTTTGCTGCGGAGAGTCACGTTGATCGATCCATCGATAATCCTGATGCTTTTATAGCAACTAATGTTGCTGGAACCCATCATCTACTTGAGTCCGCTAAGAAACATTGGTTGGATGAGGGTGTTGATGACTATCTGTTTCATCATGTTTCTACCGATGAAGTTTATGGCTCTTTGGAACCCACAGATCCAGCCTTTACAGAGACCTCCCCTTATGCTCCAAACTCACCGTATGCTGCCAGCAAGGCAGCTTCTGACCATCTTGTTAGAGCTTACCATAGAACTTATGGGTTGAAAGTTACAACAAGCAACTGCTCTAACAATTACGGCCCTTTTCAATTCCCTGAGAAGTTAATCCCTTTGTGCTTACTGAATATATTGAATGGTGAGTCAGTTCCAATTTATGGAAAGGGAACGCA
>Ga0310343_10002256_pt1 | contig 10118 bp, 11 predicted proteins | sample HC15DNA2025_MG_FD_203519 | JGI IMG/M metagenome (GOLD analysis project Ga0310343, IMG submission 203519) | Marine microbial communities from station ALOHA, North Pacific Subtropical Gyre - HC15-DNA-20-25_MG | ecosystem: Environmental > Aquatic > Marine > Oceanic | place: Pacific Ocean: North...
GAAGCGATTTATCAAAAATTTGTAAACCCGGAAGTGTCAAAATACTCAAAAAAAAATATGTAGAGGAATACAAGCACCTTTTTCATTATGTGACTTCAATTGGTGGAATATTAAACAAAAATACAAAAATTATCGAAATTATTAAAGCTATGATGCCCGGAGGATCTGTAATTGGCTGTCCTAAGATAAGAACATTAGAACTTTTAAATAATCAGGAAAAAGAAAGTAGAAATATTTTTACAGGAAGTTTTGGACTTATTAAATTTAATCAAGATATGAAGTTTAATATTATAATTAGATCTATATTAAATTATAAAAATCAATCAGAGATCTCTGCTGCATCTGGAGTAGTATTAGATAGTTCCCCTAAGAAAGAATTTAATGAAAATTATATTAAAGCAAAATCTTTATTGGAGTTATTCAAATGATTTACATTATAGATCATCAAGATTCTTTTACTTGGAATGTTGTTCATCAATTTGCAAAATTTGATAAAGTTTTTTGTTCAAATTATTATGAAGTAAATGATAAATTACTTGATAAAAGTGATGTGATCGTTTTATCACCAGGACCTGGAGCACCAAAGGATTATCCTACTACTTCAAATATTTATAAAAAATACAAAGGTAAAAAAAAAATTATTGGCATTTGTCTTGGTTATCAAATGATTTTATATAATGAAGGAGGCAAAATAATACAGCAAAAAAAAATTTATCATGGATTTCAATCTAAAATAAAAACTAATAATCAAAGTAAAATCTTTAAAAGCAATCAACAGTTTAAAGTTGGAAGATATCATTCATTAAAATTAATGGAACCATTCAAATCGAATTCAATTAAAATAACTATGAGATGTAGTAAAACAAAAATACCTATGGGCCTTGAGGATAATGAAAACAAAATATATGGATTTCAATTTCATCCAGAATCTTTTTTAACAGAAAATGGCAACACTCTTATTAAAAAAATCTTATCAGCTTAGTAATCTTAAAGAAGTTACTTTCAAAGACCTTTGGGGGTCTAGAGGTGTATTCACTACAATGCGTATGGTCGGAAAACCTCCTAAGTTAATACTTTTAAAACCGCATATAGAGAACTTAATAAAATCTACAAAAAAATATGGAATAAGAAAAAAAAATTTAAAAAATACTATTAAAGATTTAATTAACAAAAACACTCTATACAAAGGTCCTGATAATTTATTTCGTATAGCGTTAAATAAAAAACTAATATCAGTTTCAATTAGAAAAAGACCAAAACCAAAAAGTAATTTTAATCTTTTATTGTTTAAATATAAACGTGTAGAACCAAATTATAAAAATCTATATTATAAAAAAATTATAGCAAAATTGAGTAAAGTTGACTCAACAAAATTTGATATTGCTCTTGTTGCAAATAACAAGATTTTAGAAACTGGTACCTCAAACTTAGTATTTGTGAAAAACGGAAAGCTTTTTTCACCTAAAAAAAATTGTTATTTAGGAAATACAATTAAATTTATTAATCAGAAAGTTAAAATTTTTTTTAAAGATATTTCAATTAACAATATTAAACAATATGATGAAATAATTCTTATTGGATCAGGTAAAGGAGTAACGCCAGTATCAAAAATTGAGGAGCTTAATTGGAAGCGAAGAAAAAAAGATTGTTTTACAAAATTAAATAAAATATATAACGCTCTTTCGCGAAGATGAAAGATCCTAATAATTCTTGTATATTTTGCAATATTAAAAAAGAAGAACTTATATTTGAAAATAAATTAGCTTATGCATCTTCAGATAGTTATCCAGTTTCAAAATTTCATAGTCTCATTGTTCCCAAAAGGCATGTTGAAAATTATTTTCAATTGAGCACTGAGGAAATTAATGCATGTAATGAATTAGTTTTAAAAACAAAAGAGAACATTTTAAAAAATGACTCATCAGTTAAAGGCTTTAATATAGGTACAAATGCAGGAAAAGTTGCGGGTCAATCAATAATGCATTGCCACATTCATTTAATACCTAGAAGAGAAGGGGATGTAGAGAATCCTCAAGGTGGTGTAAGATCAGTAATCCCTAACAAACAACACTACAAGCGCAAAACTTGAGTTGTTATTAAAGACAAATTGACCAATACTTTTGGTTGAAGTCTTTTGATAACTAGATTAGAAAACTTTTAACTTATTCAAATTTATTTTAAGGGTATTAAGATGTTCACTACCAATCCTTTTTCAGTTTTAGCAGAAATAGTTCCATCTTTTGTTATGCAAGGCTTTGTGGTGTTAATGATTTTATTAATTGTTACTGGTACTCTTTTAGATATAATTCATAAAAAGAACGTTAAGTATTTTTTTGAAAATGCAAAAAAGGCAAAAAAAAACGCAACTAAAGAATTATCAACTGGTGAAAGAATAGCAGTAGTTTCAAAAACAATTGCATACGACATTGGAACTACATCGGAACTTGGTGCAGGAAAAAGGAGAGTAGCACATGTTCTCGGTATGTATGGAACTATTCTTTTTTGGGTAGGATCTGTAGTAATGATATTTGGGTATTCTTCAGCAAATGCTGAAACTCCAACAATATGGCCTATGATTTGGCACATAGGTGCTTTAATGACTGTCTTAGGTGGATCATGGTTTTGGTTCTTCTTAAGAGTTGATGTTTATTCTGAAGCGCAACCTTGGTACAGAATTATTAAAGCAGATTTATTTGTATTAGCATTGATTGCAACATCTTTAACTGGATTTATCTGGTCATATCTTCAAAGTTTAAATCTAGATGGTAGATGGGATGCTAATTTATTTCTAGTTTTATTTGTAATTTCAAACCTTGTTTTGTTTGGAGGAGTATATTGGTCAAAGTTTGCACATATGTTTTATAAGCCTGGAGCAGCAATTCAAAAAAATTTAGCAGAAGCAGATGGTTCAAGAGACAATTTGCCTCCTCCTGCAGATGCGCCTGAACAATTTGGTTTAGGTATAAAAAGAGAGAAACCTAAACACTATTAATTAGAATTAATTATGATAAAAACTACTAAGGAGAAAAAATAATTATGTCAACTTTTGTTTATATGACAAGATGTGATGGATGTGGTCATTGCGTAGACATTTGTCCGTCAGATATTATGCACATTGATGAAAATATAAGACGTGCGAAAAACATTGAACCAAATTTTTGTTGGGAATGTTACTCTTGTGTTAAAGCATGTCCTAATCATGCTATTGATGTAAGAGGGTATGCTGATTTTGCTCCAATGGGTCATAGTGTTAGAGTAAGAAGAGAGGAAGAAAAAGGAACTATTTCTTGGAAAATTAAATTTAGAAATGGAACTGAAAAAAATTTTGTATCTCCAATTACCACTAAACCTTGGGGAAAATTTATTCCAAAACTCGCAGACGGTGAAAAAATTAAGCAAGGAGAATTAAATTCTCAAAGATTGTATACTGAGCCTGAGGGTCTAAATATTGATGGAGAACTTCCATCTGTACCAAAAGAGTCATTTAAAAAAGGAGTTTATTATTAGTGGCTAAACATAAAACACATTACGAAGATTGCGACGTACTAGTAGTTGGTGGGGGTATGGCTGGCACTGGTGCTACCTTTGAAGCAAGACACTGGGGTAGGGATATGAAAATCATTTGTGTTGAAAAAGCAAATATCGACCGAAGTGGTGCAGTTGCCCAAGGACTTTACGCAATTAACTGTTACATGGGTATGCAATGGGGTGAAAACCAACCAGAAGACCATGTTAGATATGCAAGAAATGATTTGATGGGTATGGTTAGAGAAGATTTGGGTTATGACATGGCTCGTCATGTAGACTCTACAGTTCATATGTTTGATGAATGGGGTTTACCTATGATGAAGAATGAAGAAACTGGAAGATATTTAAGAGAAGGTAAATGGCAGATAATGATTCACGGTGAAAGTTATAAGCCGATTGTTGCTGAAGCAGCAAAAAAATCTGCAGATAAAATTTACAATAGAATAATGGTTACTCATCTTTTAATGGATGAGTCTCAAGAAAATAGAATTGGAGGAGCAGTTGGCTTCAATATGAGAACAGGTGATTTCCATGTTTTTAGAGCAAAAGCAGTAATTGTTGCTGCTGGTGGAGCATCACATATTTTTAAACCAAGAGCAGTTGGTGAAGGAATGGGAAGAACTTGGTATGCACCATGGAGTAATGGATCTGCATATGCTCTGCCAATTGCTGCAGGTGCAAAAATGACTCAAATGGAAAATAGAATTGTATTATGCAGATTTAAAGATGGTTATGGACCTGTTGGAGCGTATTTTCTTCATTTAAAAACATACACACAAAATGCTAATGGCGAAAATTATGAGAAAAAATGGTATGATCAAACTAAGCAGTTAGTTGGAGAATATATTGATCACCATCCAACACCAACTTGTCTCAGAAATCACGCGTTTATTCAAGAAGTAGCTGCAGGTGGTGGACCTATTCACATGGTTACAACTGAAGCATTCCAAGATCCGCATTTAGAAACAGTAGGCTGGGAAAATTTCTTAGGAATGACAGTTGGCCAAGCTGTCGTTTGGGCATCTCAAAATATTGATCCAAAATATACAAATCCTGAATTAACTACATCTGAGCCTTACGTAATGGGTTCTCATGCTACTTGTTCTGGTGCATGGGTTAGTGGCCCAGAGGATTTATCTCCACCAGAATATTTCTGGGGTTATAATAGAATGTTAACTATTGATGGTTTATTTGGTGCAGGGGATACAGTAGGTGGAAGTGCACATAAATTTTCATCAGGATCTTTTACTGAAGGGAGATTGGCAGCAAAAGCTGCAGTAAAATATATTGAAGATAAAAAAGCAGAAGGCGTTAAAGTTTCAGACAAACAATGTGAAGATTTCAAAGCCATGGTTTATAAACCATTAGAAAACTATACAGTGGCAAGAAATGAAATTACTGGAGGAACAGTTTCTCCTAGCTATATATCACCAATTCAAGGCCTTCAAAGATTGCAAAAAATTATGGACGAATATGTGGGTGGTATAACTTCTAATTATATGACTAACGGCAATATGCTAAAAAGAGGTCTGGAACTTTTACAGTGGCTTCAAGAGGATTTAGAGCATGTTGGGGCTGAGGATTATCACCAACTTATGAGAGCTTGGGAATTGAAACACAGAGCTTTAACATCTCAATGTGTGACTGAACACACATTGTTTAGAGAAGAAACAAGATGGCCAGGCTATTATTATAGAGGAGATCATATGAAACTTGATGATGAGAATTGGCATTGTTTAACAGTTTCAAGAAGAGACCCTAAAACTGGCAAGTTTAGTATGGAGAAAGTTCCTGTCTACCATATAGTGGATGAAAAAGAGAAGAAAAAAGCTTCATAATTAATCCTAAAAATATTTTATGAATATTTTATCTAAAACAGACGATGAAATATATAAAGTAGCTAAACCTATCTGGGATAACCTTGTTAAGTCGTCAAATCTTAAAGACTATGGAGGGTTTACAAGAGATTTTTCAACTCAAATGCTCTTTGGTGCTAATGAAGTAGAGCTAGGTAAACAATGGGCAAATAACAAGCTAATTACCAATCTTAAAGAGACTTTTGAACCCTTTGGTTGTTTAAGAAGAGGAGATCATGTAACTGTCTTAATAAAACAAACTCATAAAGAGATGCCAGGAGAGTTTTTAGGAAGGTTAGTTCTTGGTGTTGAGGATGAGGCGGTAAAAGTTTTCGGTGCTACTATCTACTGATAAAAATATTACTTTATTGTAAATATTCGTTTGACAATTTTTGTTGTGGGTGTATTGACAAAATAAATGTTACTTTCTAACGTAAAAATTATAAACAAACTCTCAAATTTTAAGACTACAATTATTAAAGCTGGAATTATAGTAAGCTTAACAGCTTATTGGGGAGTAATTTTGGTTGGAACGTTTATTACTTTTAACTAAGTTGATATTAAACAACTTTAAGATTATTTATGGAAGTATTTTTACCCATAGCTCAAGTATTTGTTAATCCTATAGAGATACTTTTGTTGAGTGCTATTGTTGGAGTACTGTCAGGTTTATTTGGCGTTGGTGGTGGTTTTTTAATGACACCTTTTCTAATTTTTTTAGGAATACCTCCCGCATACGCAGTTGCCAATGAAGCAAATAATATTTTAGCTACATCCGTTTCTGGATCTACGACGCATTATTTAAAAAATACTTTAGATTATAAAATGGGTTCTATGATTGTTGTGGGAGGTGTGATTGGGACCTCAATCGGTATTTATACCTTTACATATTTTAAAGATATTGGAAAAATTGATACAGTTATCTCTCTAGCTTATATGTATATTTTAGCAATCATTGGTACTTTAATGTTGGTTGAAAGTTTAGGTGAAATAGATAAAGCCAAAAGAAATATAACTGTTAAAAAGAAATTACATGTTCATTATTGGATACACGGCCTTCCATTAAGAATGAGATTTCCTAAATCTAAATTATATGAAAGTATATTTACTCCAATAATAATTGGATTATTAGTAGGATTTATTGCTGCAATTATGGGAATAGGAGGCGCCTTCATTTTAGTTCCTGCTATGATTTATATTATTAAAATGCCAACTAAGTTAGTTCCAGGAACATCTTTGTTTGTAACTATTTTCGTAAGTGTAATTGTTACTTTTCTTCATTCATTTAATTATGGTTCTATAGATTTATTTTTAGTTCTAATGCTAGTTGTAGGATCAATTATAGGAGTTCAGATCGGTCAAAAACTTGGAGAGAGTATTGATAGTTCTGGTTTGAGGGCTTTGCTGGCAATATTATTATTAATAGTGGGAATTGCCATTGCCTATGACACTTTCTTTGCTGATCACATTACAAATGGAAATACATTAACTCCATCAAGTTTAGATTTAAATATATTTTCAACATTCATAATTGATTTTTCAAATGAAATGCCTTTCTTTTATGGGTTATTTACAATTATGTTTGCTATTATTTTAGGAGTTGGAGCAGCATTTATAAGAAGATTTATATCAAATTTTAGAAAAAAATTAGTTGTTAAACCTTAATTAAAATAATTTATATATAATTCTATAGTTGCAATACAAACTAATCCCACAGTTGCCATTCCTATAAAACCAACAATAAAAGGTTTATAACCCATTTTTTTTATTTCTTTAAAGTTGGTTAAAAGCCCAATAGCTGCCATGGCCATTGTTAAAAATATTTTTGAGGATAATTGAATGCTATCAACAGCAACTGACCATTCATTATAATTTAAGAACAATAGATCACCTAAATTTCTAATTATTATCATGGCCACAAAGCCCAGTACAAAGTAAGGAAAAATACTAATTATGGAGTATTTTTTCTCTACAGCTCTACCTCTATTATAAAGAAAAGCAAATAATGGTATCATTATTATTAAAAAAGTATTCCTGATTAGTTTTGTAACTGTAGCAATATTTAATGTTTCAGGACTATTAAATTGTTGATCATAAATAAGCCCAGCTGCAGCAACTTGAGAAGTTTCATGAATAGAAGTTCCTAAAAACAATCCAACTAATAAAGGTTCACTGTCGAAGTAAAAATTGGCAAAATATGGGTAGATTAGCATTGAAAGAATTCCAAATAACGTAATATTAGCAATTGCATAGGAAACCTCGTTTTTCTTTGCACTAATAACTGGTGCTGTAGCCACTATTGCTGTAGTTCCACAAACTGTACTCCCAATTGATATTAAATAAGCCATTCTTGTAGGAATTTTTAATTTTTTAATAAGAAGTTTGATTACAATTAATACACTAACTATGCAGATTATAATTAATGGAATTGCTATTGCACCAAACTCTAAAAACTCAAACGGTTTCAATTGAATACCTAAGCAAATAATACCAAGTTTTAGTATATATTTTTGTGTAAAATCTAATCCTCTTAAAAAACTTTCTCTAATTTTAAAAATATTTCCAAATACCATTCCTAATAAAATAGCAATCATTGCTGTAGATATCGGGCTTTTTTCATATCCTAATAGCTCAGTTCCAAGAATATTATTAAAACCTTGTGATAAAGTATAAAGAACGAACGATAATATTATACCTGGTACTACAACCAGATATTTATTAAATTTCATATTATTCTGAATTTAATTAAGCACTTCTATAAAGTTTAGTCATAACAAATTCTTTATGACCCAAAGCTTCTGCACAAGTAAGTCTACCGTTGGCTACTCTTAGTGTAGTTTTAATTAATTCATCACCCGCTTCTGATAAATTCATTTCTCTTGAAAGAATTTTTGAAACATCGCAATCAATATGCTCTCCCATGCCTTTAACAGTTAATGGGTTAGCAGTTAATTTAACAACAGGTTCAATTGGGTTCCCAACGATATTACCTTGTCCAGTTGGAAATAAATGAATATTAAAACCTGCAGCGGCCTGAAGTGTTACACATTCTGCGGCAGCAGAAGATGTATCCATAAAATACAAACCTTTTCCTTTAGTTGGTTCTTCTGCTGGTTCAAGAACATCAATAAACTTACAATTTCCAATTTTTTGAAAATTACCAAAAGCTTTTTCTTCAATAGTTGTAAGTCCACCTGCTATATTTCCAGCAGTTGGTTGGCTTTCAGAAAGATCATCTGTAGCTTCTTTTAAAATAAAATCATTATATGAACTCCAGGTTTTCATAAATTTTTCAGAAGCTTCCTTTGTGGCCCCTCTAGTTGCACAAACTTGCTCCGCTCCAGTTAATTCAGATGTTTCACCAAAACATAAGTGAACACCTAATGGTTCAAGTTTATCCATTAAGTTTCCAACAGTTGGGTTTGCAGCTAGTCCTGAAGTAGTATCAGACTCTCCACACTTAACTGAAATCCATAAATCACTTAAAGGACACTCTTCTCTTTGTTTTTCTGAAGCCCACATCACAAATTCTTGAGCTTTTTTTGATGCTTTCATTGTCGTACCAATATCTCCTGTACGCTCAATATGAAAACCTTCTACTGGTTTTCCAGTTTTAGAAATTCCATCCACAATTTTTTTTGTCCATTTCGGTTCAATACCAATGACAATTACTGCTGCAACGTTTGGATTACAACCAGTTCCTATCATTGTTCTAAAATGAAGCTCTAAATCTGCGCCAAACTGAAGTCTTCCATAAGAATGAGGAAGAGCAATTGTGCCTTTAATATTATTAGCAACTGCCTCTGCACATGCATTTGAAATATCATCTACAGGCAGAATAATTACATGATTTCTAGTTCCTGCTCTACCATTCTCTCTTTTATAACCTAAAAAACTTTTTGGAATTTCCATATTCTTACCACTTCTTGGTTTTTACATTGTGAACATGTACGTGTTCACCTTTTTTAATTGATTTAACCACTTTACCAATATCGTGACCATACTTTAAAATAGTATCACCCTCTTTAAGGTCGACCATAGCAATTTTATGGCCTAATTGTATTTCATCTAAGGATTGAATATTTGTTGAACTGTCATCTTCCATTATCCAGCAAGCACAGTCTTGTTTAGGAGTGATTTTTTCAATAACAACCACTCCAACGTTGTCTTTTTTATCATGAATGATTATATCTGTTGCCATATCGTGTCGATTTGTTTGTTTGAAATTCGTAAAATCTTATATATTAATCGCACAAATTAACAAATGAATTTTATAAATAGTTTAATTTCACTTTAGAGAGGTTCTAGTTTTATGACAAAAATGACAACAGAAGAAGCTTTTGTAAAAGTTTTACAAATGCATGGTATTGAACATGCGTTTGGAATTATTGGTTCAGCCTTTATGCCAATTTCAGATATTTTTCCAGATGCAGGTATTACTTTCTGGGATGTTGCTCATGAAACAAACGGTGGATTAATTGCGGATGGTTACACAAGAGCTACAGGTAAAATGTCAATGGTTATTGCACAGAACGGACCTGGAATTACTGGATTAGTTACACCAATTAAAACAGCTTATTGGAATCACACCCCCCTCTTATTAGTTACACCTCAAGCAGCAAACAAAACAATGGGACAAGGTGGATTTCAAGAAGTAGAGCAAATGAATTTATTTAAAGATATGGTTTGTTATCAAGAAGAAGTAAGAGATCCGTCAAGAATGGCAGAAGTACT
>Ga0310343_10002259_pt1 | contig 10112 bp, 8 predicted proteins | sample HC15DNA2025_MG_FD_203519 | JGI IMG/M metagenome (GOLD analysis project Ga0310343, IMG submission 203519) | Marine microbial communities from station ALOHA, North Pacific Subtropical Gyre - HC15-DNA-20-25_MG | ecosystem: Environmental > Aquatic > Marine > Oceanic | place: Pacific Ocean: North...
AAACTTGTAAAAGTAAATCAAAATTTCCAAGAATTGCAGGAATAGTTTCTTCTATATCATGAGCTAATGAAACATTTTTTTCTGTAGCATTAAGTCTGTAATTTCTTAGAGTTTGCTCAATTGCTGGCTTTATATCCATTTCCTCTAGTTGAATTATTTTTCCTGATTCCAATCTTGATAAATCTAGAACATCGTTCACAAGTCTTGTTAGCCTATCAGTCTCTGAATTAGCTATTCCTAGAAATTCAAGTTGTTCTTCATTAGAAAGCTGATCTTTTAAATCATGTAAAGTCTCTACATAACTTTTAATGTTAAAAAGTGGTGTTCTTAATTCATGAGAAACGTTACTAATAAATCTGTTTTGTGCAGCATTCAGTTCTACCTCTCTTGTGAGATCTTGAATTGTTACGGCAATTCCTTTTAATTCAACTTTGTTTGTATCTAATACTGATTGTAAGACAATTCTTAAGGTTCTAGCAGGCTCTCCTAAGCTGAATCTCAAATCATCCTTCTCTTTTTCTCTATTAAGAATTGATTCTATATTTGTATGTAAATCATTAGATAAAATTTCTGGGATCTCATTTAAAAAATATTTTCCTTCTAAGAACCTGCCTTCCCAACGAAATAATCTTTTTGCTGTCGGATTAGTAAGTACAATCTTTCCCTCAGAATCTAATAATATTGCACCGTCAGCCATAGTAGCTATAAGTGATTGTTGCTTTATTTGAGCAGCTTTAAGTTCTTCAATATTTGCCTCGTCATAATTTTCTAATTGACTGGCCATTCGGTTAAATCCATTTAGGAGTTCTCCAAGATCACCAGTCATGGGTAAAGAAATTCTAGATTTAAAATTACCTTTTGAGATTTCCCTAACACCTCTTACTAACTCCCTAACAGGTCTAGTAATTGTTAGTGCATTGAATACAGCTCCAAGTATTACTAAAACCCAAATAGATATAAAAACTGCTATCGTCACTTCTCTTGTTAACGCGGCACTTGCCAAAGCTTTTTTATTAGGTGTAACCCCTAAAGCTAAAGTTCCAAGATATTTGCCTTTCCACAGCATTGGGACAAATACATCTGTTACTTGCCCCTGAGGTGTAACATGCTGCCTGACTAGTGGGAATTGTGGTCTTTTCTTTAATTCTGATGGCAATTTTAATCTTCTAGTGAGTTGAAATTGGCTATCTGAACTAGAAGGAGTTGCACTAATAGGTATTCCAAGTTGAACTATATCTTCTGAATCAGTAAAAAATATGTAGCGTAAATTTCGACTTGATCTCCAAAATTTTTCAGCTACATTAGAGATCTCTTTTTTTTGATTATTAGCAACTAATTCTGTGACATTTCCTGAAAGCAATAATCCAAGATCTCGAGCATATCTAGTATCATTCATACCTGCATCTCTTTGTATACTATTGAGCGCAAAAAAAGTTATTCCTGTCATTAGGAGACTTACAACGAGAGTAGCTATTGCTAATAGTTTTGTTCTTAAACTAAATCCACTCCACCAAGCGAGGAGTCTATTAATCCAATAGTTATTATTGTTGTTTTCATTATCAACAATATTATATTTTCTACTTTCTCGATTATTGCTGTCTAACATGCCTATTTACCCTTGGAAAAGTTTTTCCTCACTTGATGACCAATATCATTTCTAAAGTAAATTCCATTAAAGTAAATTTCTTTTAAATTTTTATATGCTTTATCAAAAGCCATATCGAAGTCTTTATCTTGACAAACAACACTCAATACTCTGCCGCCATTTGTTAATAATTCCCCATTTTTACTTAAAGAAGTACCAGAGTCGAAAATTTGGCAGTCACTTGAATCAATTTTCCCTATATTTATCGGGAAACCAGTTTTGTAATCGTCAGGATAACCTTTAGAAGTAGCTATTACACAACCACTAACCTTATCAAAAGTATTAATTCTTTCATCTCCAGTTAAGTTCCCCATTGAGCATTTTTCTAAAAGAAATACAAAGTTTTGATCCATCAGTGGCATTATTGTTTGGCATTCTGGATCTCCAAATCTGCAGTTATATTCTATAACTTTTGGCCCTGATTTTGTGATCATTAATCCAAAATAAATCACCCCTTTATAATCAATATTTTTTCTATTTAGTTCAAATATTGTAGGTTCAATTATCTCCTTGATTATTCTATCAAGGTGATCCTTTGATAATAGTGGAGCGGGAGAATAAGCTCCCATCCCCCCTGTATTTGGACCTTTATCATTCTCATTGAGACGTTTGTGATCTTGTGCCGTTGGAAGTAATATATATTTCTCTCCATCACATAGAGCAAAAACTGAAACTTCTGGACCTTGAATTTTTTCTTCTAAAACAACCACATTCCCAGAGTTGCCAAATTTACCATTGAAGATTGATTGTGCTGCTTTATAACATTCATCTTTTGAATCAGGAATAAAAACGCCTTTGCCTGATGCCAGGCCATCAGCTTTAACTACCAGTGGAAGCAATGATGAATCGATAATTTTTTTAGCTTCTTCTAAAGAATTTACTTTCCAAAAGTTTGCAGTTGGGATATTGGCTTCTTTCATAAACTTCTTTGCCCAAGATTTACTGTATTCCAATTTTGCTCCATCTTTACCAGGGCCGAAAACTTTGAAGCCTTTTTCCCTAAGAAAATCAGCTAATCCGTTTGCCAAGGGTATTTCTGGTCCTATTACAATTAAATTTATTTTTAAAAAATCAAGCTTTTCGACTAATTTATTTTTATCATTAATATCAATTATTAATCTTTCACATTTATTTATTCTTTCGGATCCAGCGTTACCAGGTGTTAAATATACTTTTTTGACTAAATCATTTTTTTGAATAGCCCAAGCCAATGAATTTTCTCTCCCGCCATTTCCAATTATTAAGATGTTTTTTATCATGATTAAATTCTTAGAATTTATAGAGTTATTACTCATAAAATTTTCTTTCGAGTTATGGGTTTAGATGATTAATCAGGTAAAATGGAATAAAATATTCCGAAAAGTTGACTTCTTAATAAATATGTTAATTACAAATTGTACTTTTAGTAATCAATTGAGGTCATTAGTTAATGAATAATAAACATGATTTAATTTATGAAGGTAAAGCGAAAAAAGTTTTTTCTCATGATGATGCAGATAAAGTAATAATTGAATTCAAAGACGATGCTACAGCTTTTAATGCACTGAAAAAAGCTAAATTTGAAGGGAAGGGAAAACTTAATTGTCTTATAAGTTCAAAAATTTTCAAATTTTTAATGAATAAGAATATTCCTACACATTTTGTTGAACTTAAAAATGAAAATACGATGATTGCACGAAAAATAAAAGTTATTCCCTTAGAAATTGTTCTGAGAAATACTGCTTATGGTTCTTTGTGCAAACAAACTACTATAAAGCCTGGTACTGTCTTGGCAAAACCATTAATAGATATTTATCTTAAAAATGATGAACTTAACGATCCACTTATTACAAAAGATAGAATTAAGTTAATGAACATAATAAGTACTAAGGATTTAGATTCAATAATAGATTTAACTTTAAAAATTAATGTAATTCTGAAAATTTTTTTTAAAAATATTCAGCTCCAGCTTGTAGATTTTAAGTTGGAGTTTGGATATGACTTTAGAAATAATTTGCTTCTAGGGGATGAAATAAGTCCAGATAACTGTAGATTGTGGGATCTCAGTCAAAAAAATGATACAATTGTAAGTCTAGATAAAGATAGATTTAGAAATGATTTAGGTGGTTTAATTGAAGCTTATAGTGAAATTAATCGAAGGATTAAAGAATCGGTTTAACTTATTCAATTAACAATGTTTTAATTATCATAATTTAAAAAACAATGCAGAAACATTTTTTAAAATTTAGTAAGTTTTTCACAAATATTGCTTGTCCACCCTTGATTTTGATATCAAATAATGCAGAACTGACTGCTAAGTACTTGCAAGATGATAACAATCAATCAATCAAAACTTTTGAAATAAACAACAATAACAAGATTTTAATTCAAGGTTTTGATACTAAACAAGAAAGAAATTTTTTAATCGCAGAAAACGAAGAAAAAATAAAGCAAGAAAGTACTCTTATTTCAGAAATAATCATCGAAGGCTGGGAAAATCATCCTGAAGGAAGAAAACTTGAATTAGCGGCATATGATTCTATGACTATAAAGCCAGGAAGTACTGTTAATAATCAAATCTTAAATCAAGATTTAAATGCAATTTACGCTAGTGGTTGGTTTTCATCAGTTAAAATTAAATCTCAAGATGGGCCATTAGGAGTCAAGCTTATTGTAAATGTAGTACCTAATCCAATTTTGAGAAAAGTCGAGCTAAAAACAAAAAATTCTATAATCTCTAATACATATGTAGATAATATTTTCAAGAATTTTTATGGTACAACTCTTAACCTAAATGAATTGCAAAATAAGATAGAAAAAATAAAAAAGCGTTATGAAAGTGAAGGTTATTCTTTAGCGAGAATTGATGGCCCAGATAGAATCCTAGAAGATGGGATAATTATATTAAATGTGTCTGAAGGAATAATATCTGATGTAAAGTTTAGATTTTTAGGATCTGATGGTGAATCTGTTGTTGATGGGAAGCCAAGAAAAGGGAAAACAAAAGACTGGGTTATAAAAAGAGAGTTAAAAACACAACCTGGTACCATATTCAATAGAAAAATTTTAGAAGCTGATATAAACCGACTATATGCCACATCATTATTTGACGATGTCAAGGTTTCTTTAGGTCCTGATAATTTAAATCCTGGCCAAGTAATAATTTTTCTAGATTTGAGTGAGCAAAGAACAGGATCGTTAACAGGTGGCATTGGTTATAGTAATGGCTCAGGGATCTTTGCCTCACTTGGTTTGCAGGAAACGAACGCACTTGGCCGAGCTTGGTCTACAAAATTCAACCTAAATTTTGGAGAGTATTCAACAACCTATAAATTTTCTTTATCTGATCCTTGGATTAAAGGAGATAAACATAAAACATCTTTTAGAACAAATATCTTTCTGAGTAGAGATTATCCACAAGAATTTAAAAGTGAAAATAATGGTCGTATATATGCTGTAGATGATACAAATACTTCAACGGCTGATACTTTTTCATCAATAGTTCTAGAAAAATCAGGAGGTGGATTTTCTTTCTCAAGGCCTCTTAATGGAGGAGATCCATTTAAGGCATCTAAGTGGAGAGTTCTTGCAGGTATGAATTTTAAGAAAGTGAAGATGATTGATGGTGATGGGAACAAAAAACCTTATGGTGATTTGACCCCAACTACAGGTAATCTAAGCGATATTATCTGTATTGGTTATACACCAAATGATGGTTCATGCCCTGAAGAAAATATATTGGTGAGTGTTATTGCAAGTACATCTAGAAATAATTTGAATAATTCTGTAAACCCAACTACAGGAAATAAATTTACCTTTGGTACTGAACAGTTTGTTTCAGTGGGGCAAAAATCTCCAACTTTCAATAGAATGAAAGCCTCCTATTCATTTTTTATTCCAACAAAATGGATAAATTTAACCAAAGGATGTAGGTCTAATAATTCTGCAAGCGAAGATTGTCCTCAAGCTATTGGTTTTCAACTAAAGGGTGGAAGTATTATTGGGGAATTGCCTCCTTATGAAGCATTTTGTATGGGAGGTACATCATCTGTTAGAGGTTGGGGATCTTGTGACTTGGGTGTAAGTAAAAGTTTTGTTGAGAGTACCATAGAGTATAGATTCCCTGTCTGGAAAATGATATCTGGAGCGTTATTTGTTGATGGAGGAAGTGATTTAGGCACTCAAAAGGATGTCCCAGGCAAACCAGGTAAACTTTTGCAGAAATCAGGTACTGGTTTTTCGCTTGGAGGGTCAGTTGGAGTAAAAACCCCAATTGGTCCATTAAGATTAGACGTTGCTAGTAAGGATCTTAGTGGAGATTGGAGATATACACTTGGCGTTGGATGGAAGTTTTAAGTGTTTTCTTGGCCTACTAATTATGATTATTGTTACACACTGGCTGGAGTTGTCTCTAGAGAGGGTATAGGTCTTCATAGCGGAGAAACAACAAGAGTAAGAATATCTTCTTATGAAAAAGAGGGCTACTATATTTCTTTTAGGGACAAACCCAACGAAATTTTTCAGTTAACTCAAGATTTAATAGGAAGTTCGATGCTTTGCACGGCGGTTAAATTAGGAGGAAGAAATCTATATACTATTGAACATTTATTATCTTCATTGGCTGGGTGTGGGCTAAGTTATATTCATATTGAGGTTGATGGGAAAGAGATACCCCTTTTAGATGGATCGGCAATTCAGTGGGTTAAAGATTTTGAAGAAGTAGGTATTAAAAAGGCACCTAAACCAGATAATTTTTTTCGAGAGATTAATAAATCAATAATTTTAAATAAAAATACCTCGACCATAGCAGCCACTCCTTCTGAAAAAACTACAATCATATCAACAATAAGTTTTTCCTATAAAGCAATTGGAAATCAAACTTTTGTGATTGATTTAAATCCAAAAAGTTTTGTTGAAATGATTGCTCCAGCAAGAACATTTGGCTTTAAGGACCAATTTCAAGAGTTAAGTGAACTTGGATTAATAAAAGGAGGTAGTTTGGAAAATGCGCTTGTTTGTGATGGTGATGGATGGGTTAATCCTCCATTAAGATTTGATGATGAACCAATAAGACATAAAATTTTAGACCTGATTGGGGACTTGGCTTTGGTAGGGTTACCTAAGGCACAAATTTTAGTTTATAAAGGATCACATTCTTTAAACGCTTTGTTGGCCTCATCTCTTAAAAATTAACTTTACCTTTAATTGTTTTGGAAAAAAATTTACCCAGTGAAAATAATCAACTCTCATCTGAGAAAATACTAGGTTTGTTACCTCATAGATATCCTTTCGCACTTGTAGATAAAGTCGTAGAGTACATTCCTGGGGAGAGGGCGGTCGCAGTAAAAAATGTCACTATTAATGAGCCACAATTTCAAGGACATTTCCCTGACAGACCCTTAATGCCTGGAGTCCTTATTGTTGAGTCAATGGCTCAAGTTGGAGGAATAATAGTAACTCAAATGCCTGATCTTCCTAAAGGACTTTTCGTCTTTGCGGGAATTAATAATGTTAAATTCAGAAGACCTGTTGTACCAGGGGATCAGTTATTAATTACTTGTGAATTATTAAGTATTAAAAGGCAAAGATTTGGAAAGGTTAGAGGAGAGGCACACGTTGATGGGAAATTGGCTTGTGCTGGAGAATTAATGTTTTCGTTGGTTGATTAATAATATGAATAATAAAGATAATAAATTTAGAAAAGTTTTTGAAGGTGTAAAAGTGCACCAGAACGCCTATGTTGATTGTAATGCAGAATTGCATGATGGAGTTGTTATTTCTCAAGGAGCTATTGTTGGTCCTAATGTGACTATTGGGAAAAATACTGAAATAGGACCTAATGCTGTAATTTCAGGCAGAACAAAAATTGGAAAAAATAATAAAATTTTCCCAAATGTTTTTATAGGTCTTGATCCTCAAGATCTTAAATATAAGGGTGCATCTACAGAAGTAATTATTGGAAATAATAATATTTTTAGAGAATGTGTAACTATTAATAAGGCAACTGATGAAGGAGAAAAAACTATTATTGGTAATAATAATTTGTTAATGGCCTACTCTCATATAGGTCATAATTGTGAACTTGGTAATGGGATCGTTTTATCAAATAGTGTTCAAGTTGCAGGCCATGTAAAGGTTGAAGATAAAGCTATTATTGGTGGCTGTCTAGGTATACATCAATTTGTACACATTGGATATTTAGCAATGATTGGAGGCATGACTAGAGTAGATAGAGACGTACCACCTTTTTGCATAGCCGAAGGACATCCAGGAAGATTAAGAGGTTTGAATAGGATTGGAATTAAAAGAAGTGGTTTGATGGATAATAATGATTTTGATTTGAAATGTTTGCAAAGTACTTGGAATCTTCTCTTTAAATCTAATGATGCAATCTCAAATTCATTGGAAAAAGCAATGAAAGGAGAATTAGATCTTTCATCTTCAAAATTATGTAGTTTTATAAAAGAATCAATAACTAAAGAAAGACGAGGACCAATGCCTGTAGTGATTTTATGAATAAAAAGATATTTATAAGTACTGGAGAAGTCTCTGGAGATTTGCATGGAAGTTTGTTATCAAAAGCATTATTAGATGAAGCGAAAAAAAAATCTGTAGATTTAGAAATTTGTGGATTAGGTGGAGAAAGGATGAAAAAAGAAGGTGTAAAAATTCTTCAAGATACTACATCCATAAGTGCAATTGGAATTTGGGAGGCTTTGCCTCTTATTCTTCCAACAATAAGAATCCAAAAAAGATTTTATAAATTACTGAAAAAATATCCTCCAGATTGTTTGATTTTAATTGACTACATGGGACCTAACATAAAAATTGGAATTAAATTGAAAAGATCGAAGATTAAAATTCCAATTTTCTACTATATTGCTCCTCAAGAGTGGGCCTGGAGGGTTGGGAATAATACTTCGACAAATTTAATAAATTTTTCAGATAAAATTTTTGCAATTTTCAAACAAGAAGCAGCGTTTTATAGAAAGATGGGTGGAAATGTTTTGTGGGTAGGACATCCAATGATTGATATGACAAAAAAACTTCCGCTTAAGAAAGATGCCCGAACTATTTTGAACCTTAAACCAAATCAAAATATCCTACTTTTAATGCCCGCATCAAGACCTCAAGAATTGAAGTATATACTACCCACTTTTATGAGGGCAGCTAGAAAATTACAACAAAGATATCCAAGCTTCATTGTCTATATTCCCTCATGTAGAGAAGCTTTTGATGAAAAATTCAAAAAGGCCTTCAGAAAATATCAAGTTAAAGGAAATGTGATTTCTCAGAAAGATAATGCAAGATTCAAGCCATATATTTATTCGCTAACTAAAATTGCTCTTTGCAAATCTGGGACAGTTAATATGGAATTAGCTTTAAATGGAATACCACAGATTGTCGGTTATAGAGTTAGTAGAGTAACAGCTTTTATTGCAAAATATATTCTTAATTTCAAAGTAAGATTTATTTCCCCTGTGAATTTGTTAGTTAATAAGTTCATAGTTCCTGAATTTGTACAAGGAGAATTTGATGATGAGAAAATTTTCTATAAATCTTGTAAGATTCTTGAAAGAAAGTCAGAAAAAATGAAAATTAAGAAAGGTTATGCTTTTTTAAAAAAAGAATTAGGAGAAGAGGGAGTAGTTGAAAGAGCTGCTAAAGAGATTATTAATTCTATTATTTGAACTTTATAATGTAAAAATGAAATATTTCTTTCCTCTACTAATTTCTCTGTCAATATTTATTAACCCAGTAAATACTTTTGCAGAGGAATTGATTCTTGCAGGAGGTTGTTTTTGGTGTTTAGAACATGATTTAGAGTCATTAAAGGGGGTAAATTTTGTACAAAGTGGCTATTCAGGTGGGGATTCGCAAAATCCTTCCTACGAAAATCATGAAGGACATCAGGAAGTGGTTTTGGTGGACTATGATTCTCGATTGGTAACTTTACCCGAGATACTTAGGCTCTATTTCAGAAATATTGATCCTTTGGATGCAAGGGGGCAATTTTGTGATCGTGGAGATTCTTATAGACCAGTGATCTTTTTCAAAGATGAAACTGAGGAAAGTGATGAATTAAATGCAATTGTTTCAGCCTCTAAAGAGTTGCGAGTGCCATTAGAAAAAATATCTGTAGAACTAAAATCAAAAGGTCAATTTTGGTTAGCTGAAGAATATCATCAGGATTTTGCTGAGAGAAATGAATTAAAATATAAGTTTTACAGATTCTCATGTGGTAGAGATCAGAGGTTGGATAAATTATGGGGTGATAACGCTAGATCAACAAATCTTTGGACTGAATGATTTTAAATATAGTTATTTATTTTTAATCCATTGCACAAGAGTTTTAACTCCAAAACCAGTTGCTCCTGATGGATTAATCCCCTTATTCTTATCAGTCCAACAAGTCCCAGCAATATCAATATGAGCCCATTTAATATCTTTATCAAAGAATTCCTCTAAAAACAAAGCAGCAGTTATT
>Ga0310343_10002260_pt1 | contig 10111 bp, 10 predicted proteins | sample HC15DNA2025_MG_FD_203519 | JGI IMG/M metagenome (GOLD analysis project Ga0310343, IMG submission 203519) | Marine microbial communities from station ALOHA, North Pacific Subtropical Gyre - HC15-DNA-20-25_MG | ecosystem: Environmental > Aquatic > Marine > Oceanic | place: Pacific Ocean: North...
TGAGTATTTGTTACTACGATGGTTTCGCTTGACCCTTTATTAGTAGTAAGACTAATCGCACTTGCGGAATTGTCTTTTGATACTAGGGCTACTTGACCACCAGCAATATTAACATCCTTACCATCGGATGCATCAATATCCACTCCACCACTATAAGAATTTAATGTAATTGCGTCTTGTGCCGTACCATGAGATAATAAGGAAATGTTACTTGTAGAACCATTCGCACTCATTGTAATATTGCCAGTGTTGGAAGATAAACTGAGTTCATTTCTCGAAATTACATTATAATCATTAAGATTTTTGTTTTCAGTATCAGTGGTCAATGTAAAAGTACTACAATTTAATGTAACATTTTGACTAGCATCAATACTAATATTATTAGAACTATTAATTGATAAATCATCTTTTGCGTCTAATGATAGAGAACTGCTTTTTGAATTTAAACTTATCCCTCCTGTAGTAGCATTTAACTTAATCTCATTACCTGCCGATAAATTAATATTACTAGACTGACTGACAGCATCTAGTGATAATGTACCATTTACTGCACGAATATTAGCGTCACTTTTAGAGTTAATTGAGATAACACTATTTTCTCCGTTTGCTAATAAATCCATATTTCCTAAACTACTGTTGAAACTTACATCACTATCACCTGTTATACTCAAATTGCTATTAGAAACAAGAGTGATTTGACTATCTGTTCCATTCGCATTAAGGGTAATATTTCCACTAGTTGATTCTAACACCATATTAGCACTACTAGATGTTAGTGTCATATCACCAGTAGTGGATGTCATATTAATAACACTACCACTCGTTAGATTAAAAGCACTACTACTAGTAATACCAATATTGCTGGAAGCACCATTAGCATTAATTGTTACATTACCATTACTCGCATCAATAGCCATATTTCCACTAGTACTACGCAAACTCATATTACTACTTGTAGCTGTCATGCTGATGAGACTTCCACTTGAAAGATTAATAGCACTACTACTAGTAATACCAATATTGCTATTTTCTCCATTAGCATTAATTGTTACATGACCAGTACTCGCATCAATAGCCATATTTCCACTAGTACTACGCAGACTTATATCACTAGTTGTAGCTGTCATACTAATGAGACTTCCACTTGAAAGATTAATTGCACTACTAGAAGCTAACCCAATTTGACTAGTTGAACCATTAGCATTGATCATAATACTATTTTCGCTACCATCAATTTTAATATTGCCACTGTTGGAAGATAAATCTATAACACTTTTAGATGCTAGATTAATAGAACTACTCGAAGAAAGAGATATATTACTAGACGTTCCATTAGCATTAACATTAATATTACCGTCAACGTCAGTAGTCATATTTTCTAATACTCTTACTGTAGTATTACTTCCTGAATGGATTGACAAACCACCACTTCGAGCATTAATATTAAAAGCATCATTTGCGGTATTAGTGTTAACCATATTAAATCTACCAGAACCAGTACTGTTAATAGATCTATTCAGTTCCCATTGATCATTATTTGTTCCATTATATCTCATATACACTGTATCAACTTCATTATTACTATCTAGTCCAACAAAATCAAACCCATGAACAGTTGTGCTAGAGAAGTTACTGATTTTAGATAAACTAGCAGCACTTGTAGATGATTCATTATGACCTTTACTAAATTCACCAGTTACATCTTCCCAGTCGCTGTCATCGTGTTTTCTAATATCTATGTATAAATCACTATCAGAAGGTGGTTCACTAAACACTTTAAATATATAAGTAGAATTATTTGTGATAGATGTTGTGTTAAACTGTATGTAAAAACCTGCTACTTGTGTTCCAGCTGTATCTAGGTATAATGGTGTATCAGCTGTAATAGTGTTATTTGTTCCAGTTGTATAATTATTGCTAGTGCTTAACTTCCAACGAAACTTAGCAACATTACCATCAGTGTATTTCTGAACATAGTATACAGCACTTGTAGCAGGTGTTCCAGAAATATCTACACTTAAGATACCGTCGTCATCAGCTGATCCACCATTATCAGTCACATTAGCAAGATACACATTACTAACTGCCGGATCACCATCCTCACTGTAACCAAAAAAGTCACTTTTAACTACGTATGATTTATTATTTAATCCAAAATCTCCAGTTAGTATACTATTTGTCAAGCCTTGTAGATAGATGTAATCTGCTCCATTTTGAACACTACTACTTACATAATCATGACGATACTGTTCTTTTCCAAAATACACACGAAAATTTTCAGTCTTATCAGCACCGGTTTCTACAGCATTTGTGCCTGTTCCAGAGCGTACCGAAATAGTATTCAACATACCTAACTGCATATTAGTTTCTTCCAATACTGTAGTATCACTATTAATAAAGGTTTGTTTACCTTCTACAATAAAGTCACCGTCTACAACAAGATTTTTCGGTATACGAATATCACCTGTGGTTCTAGACACAACTAGACATTCATCATTATCTGTACTATTGAAACTCGAACCAGTACCACTTGAAATCTTATAATCATTATTGTCATTAAAATCAACACCAGTCAACCATTGTTGAACCTGATTCGAACTGCCATCATGTATACTCCAAGAGATACGTGGATCAGTACTTGATTCATTATCTCCACTGCGGTTTCCAGCACGTATTTTGATTAAGTGATTTTGATCACTTCGTTGAGTCATATATCAAGCCCTTTGCGGGTACTACTAGTCCATAAAATAATAGTTTACTACTATTTTAAAGACTGGTTTTGAAATTACTAAGATTTCTTTTTTTCGGTTAGCCGATGATGTTTTCTAAGATAATTAATTATTTGGGGACGATTCCATGGTTGATGATGCCAAATCCATGGAAAACTAGACGTAATTTCCTTAACTATTCCACTTAGATTGTCACGTTCATCTACTAAATATTCTAATTCACATGGGGATAAACGATGAATAGCGATACCAACACTATAGGCTAAATATAACAACACACCATATTGGCTTTTACGATAGGCTGATTTTGCCTTATGTATTATATCTCGACTCTCCTTAAAATTAAATTTCCTTTTCATGCGACTTTTTTTCCATTTGTCGGGATGACAATACAATATGATACGTCGATAATAGAATCTTATTTTTTTTTGGAAATCGACAGTTTGCTTTTGAGGTTTTTTTTTACGAGTGTTGTATAAAAAACTAAAAGGATTATAATATACAATCATACTGTATCCTATTTCCTCACTATTATTTGATAAGTCCGAGTTTTCATTCGTGTTTGACGATACATCCTTGTGTTCGTCTGTTCTATTTGATGATAAATCATTCTCATCTGAGTGTTTATCTTCTTTGTCTTTGTCTTTGTCTTCTTCTTTGTCTTCTTCTTTGTCTTCTTCTTTGTCTTCTTCTTTGTCTTTGTCTTTGTCTTTGTCTTTTTTAGAAACTTCTTTTTCTAGGGATTCTAAATCTTCAATATCAAATAATTCTTGTATAGACCTTTCAAATGCTTGTTTTAAACGTTCAAATTCCTCACGATACTCATCTATTTCCGGTAATAATTTTACAATTTCTCTTAGTAATTCTTCCATTCATAACTGACCGTACTAGGGAAAATAATTAATTAAAGTAAACACTTTATTTTTTAGTCCATCTTTTATCATACTTATTAAAAATTTTATTTTTAGTATGATGAACATTATGTTGAGCTCTATTTACAATATAATACAAGGGGTTCCTATCTTTTTCATCTGAATCGTGATAAGTATCTATTATCATATCCATCATATCACAATTAAAATTATTCTTTGTCATTAAAATTAAATTTATAGATATGAGGGGTAGGATAGGAAATAATTTAACAATATATGGAGATTGGTTGTATGATTGGGCCAAAATTTATCAATCAATTATTGGTTATGATGAAATATTATTATCCAAAACACTTGATCATAAGTATAAGAAAAATATAATAGATATTTTTAGAGAATATTTTATCAATACATTTTCAGAGGATGATTTTGATAATTTAAAAATAATTACAAAAAGTCTAATATTTACTTTGATACCTTTACATAATAATGAAAAATGTGGAAAATATTATAACTTATTATTTTCAGAATATTTAATGTAATTCGATTTAAATCTAATTAAGAATCTAACATTTGTTAATCACCATTGTTTTTTAAGATAGTCCAGATAACTTTCGAAATTTTCGAATTTTTCGTTTCCTACCACATCCCAGAAACGACGATGAAAATCAACTAGTTCTTCTTTCCAACACTTATCAATAGTCATACCATCCTCTTCAATCTTCGGGCCATGACGATACTGTGTGCGTAAAATTTCATCAATTTGAGATTCTAGTCTTGACTCAATCCATCCATCGCGTTCCTTTTCTAATTTTTGAATGTGTTCCGTTCTAATTTGTTTCTTGTTTTGTTTTAAAATTTTAAAATGATCCTGATAGTAGTTGTCTAATTCCTTTTTTTTAGACTCTAACTGTAATAGCATCTCTAACACACATTTATTGTTTTTCTCATTAATTCGTAAACACCTTTGGTATAACGCTTGTAATCCTAGCCGATCTGATAAAAATAGTAATGTCTGGTATTGATTCATAATTTCATCTGTTTTTTGGGTAACTTCTTTAGACATGATTGGAATATGTAAATCGCCATCTTGTTGGATTTTTTGTTTTTGAAACATTCTTGGACTGTGAAACATAAACCCACTCTTTTCCTGACGGCGCTGTATTCGACGATAATAAGATATTAAACGTGTGACATGGATTAAATGATATTTAATCCAAGATATCATACTTTGGTATCTTTCCTCAATAGAATCAATCTCTTGATTCATATTTGTTTCGTGACGTTCCTTAATCTTTCTAACAGGACTACTTGCTTCTATTTTTTTTTTAGCTAATTTTTTTACCAAATCTCGATTTACCATCCAGTGATAAAAATCAGGATAAATACTATTAACCCAAGTGTGGAGGGGTGATTCACTTTCTGGTAGTGTAGCTATATCTGAATTCTGCGATTCAGAAGTATCAATTACAAGTTTTCGTGACATGGAAGGAGAATTTGACTCTATACTTTAGACTAGACCTTTTTTTTAGCTAGATAAATACCATTTTTTAAGTAATTATTAAATTGAAATCACAAATTTATTTGTAAAATTAAAATTTAAACCTATTTAAAAGGGAGACACTACCATATAGTATCTAGAAACACTCTAAAACTAATCACTCTTACATCATGACTTCTATTACTATGATCCGTCCTCGCGAATTTGAAATTGGTAAAATGGACTACAGTGAACCAAAACAACTTAGCAATGGTGGTAAGGCTATCTACCTTAATTATGATAACAAACAGCTTGTTGTTCAGACTCCTCTCATGAGTTGCCCCTTTGGTCTTAATCTATTTGACGGTGGTGACTATCCTAAATATTCTGTTGATGTTAGCTTTCGTGACATGGAGAATAATGAAAAACTCCGTGAATTTTATGACATGATGGAGGCAATTGATGAACAAATGATCGAAGATGCTGTCAAGAACAGTATGGCTTGGTTTAAAAAACGCAAACAAAGCAAAGAAGTTGTTAAGGCTCTCTACAGTCCGCTAGTCAAAGTTTCTCGTGATCGTGAGACAGGTGAACCTGATGGAAAATACCCACCAACTTTTCGTATCAAACTTCCGCACCGTGATGGAAACTTTACTTTTGAGGCTTTCGACGACAAGAAAGAAAAAATTCCTTCCACTGATGTAGAGAAATGGCTTGGCAAGGGGGCTCAGGTTCGTTGTCTTATTCGTTGCACGGGTGTCTGGTTTGCTGGTGGCAAATTTGGAACCACTTGGCGTGCAGAACAAGTTAAGATCAATCCTCCTAAAGGTCTTGCTGGTTACAGTTTTGTCGATGATTCAGACGAGGAAGAAGGTGGAGGTGACGAAGAAGAAGTGCTCGATGACAGTGATCTCGATGGTGAGCCGTGAATAAACTCATCAAGATTGTGAGTGATTAAGAACAAGAACAAGAAAAAAACAAAAAAATTGAATAAAAAATATAAATATAGCCTTAATGTGATTAAATCACATTAAAACTATATTTCAATTAACAATGAATTACCTTGTCGTTATAGATAAAAATTATTTATGTTACCTACATTCTCTACTTGAATCATGGTGGACAAATTATAGGAAAGGAAGGGCTAAATGGCATATACACTACATATCAGAATCACATGATTTGACAGAAAGATTAGATAGGGATACACTAATCTTATTACGGAAACATTGTGCGTATTTTCAAAATTGTAATCCTAATGTTACTTTTGAAATTAGTATAACAAAAAGCACATTCGATGCGGATAGTAGAGAAATTCCAGTAGGATTACATCATAATGGAAAAAGACGATTAACAAGATTTATGGCTTACTGTGCTAATATTCGAACTCAAATTATCCCAGATATCCTAGCTAATTTAGAAACAAACGATCTATTGATTTACCTAGATGTAGATAGTCTAATTAGAGGATGCTTACATCATGTTTCCAAATTATTAACAAAATATGATACGATGTTGTTTTTTAGTGATGAAACATACAAAAGAATAAACAGTAAACATCGAGATAACACCAGTGCCCGATACACTTATCTTAAATCAGGTTTGATCGGTATAAGAAAAACAGCTAACAGTGTCGCTTTTTTTGATAGATATAAGTCTGGGGTTCAGGAATTAGGATTAACTAATTGGGGAAGTGACCAACAAGCCCTAGTCGAAATATATGAGGCTAAAACATTTCCAATTAAGATTGGATTTTGGAATAGTATATATCTTGATTGGCATTTTAAAAAAGAAAGTCTTATATGGATGGGTAAAGGTAATAGAAAGGACGTGGACAAGATATATCTAGCTGAATACAATTTTTACCGTAAAAAATGGAAAAAAAATTTACAACAATTCGTATAGCTTTTTGATTATTTTTATATCTAATAGCTAAATGGAATATTCGTGTATAGAGACTAAATGGGGTATAATGTTTCACAATCAAAATGATAAGGATAGTCTATTACAAATTTTAGCTACTAAGGGAACCTATCAACCATATGTCATAAGCGAAGCAAAAAATCATGTTAAAAAAGATGGATGGATCATTGACGTTGGGGCTAATATAGGTGCTCATACTGTTCCCATTGCTAAAATAGACTGGATTGGGGGAGTCCATTCTTTTGAAGCCTGTCCTGATAATGTCAAATGTTTAGTTAAAAATATAAAAACACATGATCTAACACATAGGGTTAATATACATAATAATGGTCTAGCTAGTTGTAAAAAACAATTAACATTTTATCAAGTTACTGATAAAGGCGGTGCATCTAGTTTTGACAAGACAGGATTAGAAGATGCTAAGTTGAATCCTATCATGATTAATTGTCTACCACTAGACAATTGGTTACCAGAATTTATCGAAAATAAACAAAGGATTGATTTTATCAAGATAGATGTCCAAAACTTTGAATACCAAGTATTGCTAGGAGCAAAACGACTCCTTGAATATTACCATCCTGCTATTTTAGTAGAATGTCCAGCACGTAATTTATATGAACAAACAGAATATCAGAAAATTACCCATTTTTTAGCTAAATTAGATTATCATGAAGTGAGGAGACACAATAAAGATTGTTTATTTATTACAAAATAATTGAGTGTTAAGATTTTTACATTTTTAAGCGGTTATAAAGACATTTAAATGTCTAGTTATTAGCTAGATTAATGAATACACCCAAAAGACTTACTATAGATGGAAATTATTGTATAACCTCTAAGATTGGAAGGGGTAGTTTTGGTAAAATTTATAAGGGTGTTGATATGAGAAATAATAATAATGTAGCAATTAAAATAGAAAATAAACCTATTAAAAAAACTACCTATATTTATCGAGAAGGTTATATCTACTATCTAATTAAACAACACCATGAAGTATCTCATCTAGGCGATTCTTTGTGGTGTGGGTACACAGATACACATGATTTTTTAGTTATGCCATTATACGGACAAAATATCAGAAATTATCTTATCCGTCAAAAATGGAATCGATTAGGATGGATAAAGATTGCTAGAGACACTCTCCAAGCAATTGATCAACTACACTCATGTAAAATACTACACCGTGATATTAAACCCGAAAATTTTGTATGGAATCTAGAACACACTAAAATCATTTTAATTGATTTTGGTCTATCTGTTACTTTTTCACATACAAAAAATACTAAATGGGTAGGGACTCCTAAATTTACCAGTCCATGGATTGGAACAAATAAAAATTATAAATATAGTTGTATTGATGATTTATCATCATGGTGGTTAATGATGCTATGGGTATGGAATCGTGGTAAATTACCATGGACATGTAAAATTGGTAATAAAAATTTAACACCAAAAGAATCTTGTAAAGAACTTCAAAAACTTCAACTTCAAAAGAAAAAATGGCTTATTGATTTTTTTTCTAGGAAAGATTTACATAAAATTACAACATTACATACATGGTTTATAGAAAAAGGAAAAAATATCCATCAAGATATTTATGATGTCATTCCGGAAGATAACCCACGTTCCATATAATTTTTAGCTACATTATTACAAAATTGCCAAATAAACACACTTTGTATTAAGGGTAATAATATAACTATAGAGTACCATATAAATGCTAACAATGGAAGTGTAGAATCTATCACAAGACTATCATAATAATGTACAAACCACATCATTCGAATAAATACAATTAATAAGGAATATAGACGATATGATCGTAAAATAGTATATCTATTCAGGGGGGATCTATTACTCATGTACTCTGTTAATGAATCATCGAATCTTTTAACAATTAGTTGATAATCTAAGCAATATTTCCATCGATACATAGTAAAATTCCAAGGTACTAGGACAATTAATGATACTAATGGTATATATAGCACAAATAATGACACCAACATTTTCCAGACTTGGATATCGATCGAGAGTAAAGTCCAACAACTGCCCATATCTAATAATATGGTAATCTTTGCCGAACGTCTCCCACTCCATTTATTCCATATATCTTGATATTCATTCACTTGATGTTGTGAATTATCTTTAGCTAACTCTTCTACTGTTGGAACTGAATCTTTCGTTAACATTGTAATTTAAAAATGTTAAATTTTTAAGTTAAAATACATAAAGAGTCTGATATCTATCTAGATACAATGATTACGACTATTAGCACTTTATCAAATTTCAAAACATATGTTGAAATTGAAGAATTTGTAATAATTGATTTTTTTGCCACTTGGTGTGAGCCTTGTATAAAGATTAAACCTGAATTTGAAAAACTATCACAAAAATATCCAAATTGTACTTTTTATCAAGTAGATGTTGATGACAGTCCAGATATTAGTACCTATTGTAATATAAATTGTATGCCTACTTTTCAATATTATCACAAAGGACTATTAGTAGACGAAAGTTCTGGTGCTGATATAAATATTATTACACAAAAAATAGATAATATTATTAACTCTATGTAGTCGTTGCCTCCACCGAAGCAGTAGATTCATGTGTAAAATGATGTTTCATAAAACGCTGTAAATTGAAATAGGTTAATTTGTCATTTTTTTGTAAACGCAATAATTTTGTTAACTTACGGTCAGGTACAATTGTTCTTTTGTCTTTATGATGTTGAAGTGAATGTTTTTTGATATATTCACTCATGTATTTAGTTACTTCAGTACGTGCTAGTTCACATCCATGTGGTTTTCCTAAAAAATCGCACAATTCATCGGAAATAACTGTTGGTTTCGCAAATCCTGTTGGAATTCTAGAAGATCTTTTTGGTTTAGATGCTGATTTTTTAACCATTGTTCGATATGATTTGTATACATCCTTTTCAAGATTATTTAATTCTAGTAAAGATTTACTCGCAAAACTTTTAATTTGTTGTAATTCTTGACGTAAATGTCTGAATTGTTCTCGATAAGGTTTAAACATTTCTTCAAAATCTTCACTTTTTGTAGTAGTTGTAGTAGTTGTAGTAGTTTTTGACACTGTCATTTGAATTG